>Ga0310124_10001775_pt1 | contig 14941 bp, 8 predicted proteins | sample CB11b_AW_Bot5_MG_FD_203507 | JGI IMG/M metagenome (GOLD analysis project Ga0310124, IMG submission 203507) | Marine microbial communities from Western Arctic Ocean, Canada - CB11b_AW_Bot5 | ecosystem: Environmental > Aquatic > Marine > Oceanic | place: Canada: Western Arctic Ocean | collected...
CACGGACGTCAGTCTGAACATCATGTCACTCGGCGGGCTGGCACTGGGTATCGGCATGCTCGTCGACAGTTCCATCGTCGTTCTCGAGAATGTGCAGCGCTATCGCGACGACGGGGACCGGCCGTTGACGGCAGCACGCAAGGGCACCAGTGAGGTGGGTAAGGCGGTCATCGCCGCAACGATGACGACGATCTGCGTTTTCGTTCCCATCGTCTTCGTCGAAGGCGTGGCAGGGCAGCTATTTCGCGACCAGGCGCTGACGGTGACCTATTCGCTGGTTGCCGCTCTCGTCGTCGCGCTGATGCTGATCCCTATGCTCTCCTCCCTGTCGTTGGGCGCGGCAACCGAGCAGGAATCGGGGGGTGCCGAAGGGGTGGCGATACGCGGTCCGGCGATGCTGCTACGTCTGGTGAGTGCACTTTTTCGATCTTGCGGCAAGATTCTGTCGCTGTTACTGACGCCCCTCTATTGGCTATTCGATGCAATCTACGGTACCACCGTCAAGCTTTACCCGAGAGTGCTGGGTTGGTGCCTCGGCCATCGCGTCTACACGCTTGCCGGATTCGTCGCATTGTCGGCGGCGGTGTTGTTGCAGTCGCGCACCCTCGGTGTGGAACTCATTCCGGAAATGAGCCAGGGCGAGTTTCTCGTCGATCTCGAGTGGCCCGCAGGGACGCCCCTCGAAGTGACGACGGAGCATGTGGCGCGCATCGACAGTCGAGTGAAGGATCTGCCAGGCATCATCACCACCTTTAGCCAGATCGGCGCCAGCGGGCAGACGGGGGGCTTTGCCGACGAGAAGAAGGAGAATCTGGCGCAGATGTTCGTACGCCTCACAGCGGGTTCGAGCCGCATCGACGAAGAGCGGACCATGGAGGGTGTACGCCACGTCCTGGTGGACGAACCCGACCTGGACTTCCGCTTCTCACGGCCCTCCTACTTCTCCTTTCGTACACCGATCGAAGTGGAGGTCACGGGTTATCGGCTGGAGACGCTGACGACGATCGCCGCCAATATTGCCCAGCGATTGCGCGCCATCCCCGGGCTGGTCGATGTGAAGTCCAGCGCCGAGGGGGGGCAACCGGAGATACAGGTCGTCTTCGATCGTGATCGTGTCGCCGAACTCGGTACGACGATCCAGGCGATTGGTGATCTGCTGCGCAACAAGCTGCAGGGGGATGTCTCCACGGAACTGATCCGTCAAGACCGTCACATCGATGTCCGTGTGCGCGCCGTAGAGTCGGAGCGGCGGTCGGTGGACGACCTGCGCGAGTTGATCGTCAGCCCGCCAAGTTATCCGGTGCCCGTCTCTCTCGATGCGGTGGCGGATGTGGTCATCGTCGAGGGCCCGGCGGAGATCCGCCGTCTCGACCAGGAGCGTGTCGTCGTCATCACCGCCAACCTTACCGGCCGGGATCTGGGCTCAGCCGTCGCCGATATCCAGGCAGCGACTGCAGGCATGCCATTGCCCGATGGTTTCAGTATCAACATCGGTGGGCAGAACGAGGAGATGGAGCGTTCCTTTGAGAGTATGCGCTTCGCCATGTTGCTGGCCGTTTTTCTCGTATATCTGGTGATGGCATCGCAGTTTGAATCGCTGCTGCACCCATTGGTCATCATGTTCACCATCCCATTTGGTATGGTCGGCAGCATTCTGGCTTTACTCGCGCTGGACGAAACGGTAAGTGTCGTCGTCCTGATCGGATTGATCATGCTCGCCGGGATCGTCGTCAACAACGCGATCGTGTTGGTGGATTACGTCAACATGCTGCGTCGTCGCGACAACATGGCCAAGCTTGAGGCAGTGGCCGAAGCGGGTCGTCTGCGTCTGCGGCCCATCTTGATGACGACATCCACCACCGTACTGGCACTGTTGCCGATGGCCATCGGCCTGGGGGAGGGCGCCGAGATCCGTGCACCTATGGCGATCACCGTGATCGGTGGGTTGTTGTTATCGACGATTCTAACCCTCGTCGTCATCCCCGTGGTTTATACCGTACTTGACCGGTCGCCCTAGTTCCAGGAGGTCTGAATGAAACTCGCGAAGTTCGCCGTCAACCGGCCGATTACGCTGGGCATGCTGACGATCTCAATGGTTGTTCTCGGGGTCATCTCCTTTACCCGGATCCCCATGGAAGCCTACCCATCCATGAGCTCCTCACAGGTCCGGGTGGGGGTAAACTACCCCTCCGCCTCTCCCGAAGAGCTGGAACGGGATATCACCGTTCCCCTGGAACAATCGTTGGCCATGTTGGGCAATATCGAGCGCATCAGCGCTCGTTCGGGAGGGAACTCGGCGAATGTGAGCGTCGACTTCAAGGCCGGCACCGACATGGATCTGGCGGTGATGGAAGTACGGGATCGGATCGATCAAGCGCGGCCGCTGTTACCGGATGACGTAGACCGAATCTCCCTGTTCCGCTGGAGCAATGACGCCTATCCGGTTCTCGAAGTCGATCTCGCATGGAAGGGCGCCGACGAGCGTCTCTTCGATGTCGTTCGCAAGGTGGTGGAGCCGCGCATGTTGCGCCTGGATGGTGTCGCCAATGTGACGATCGACGGGATCGAAGAGAAACAACTCATCATCGAACTGGACCAGCAACGCCTCGAGGACCATGGTGTCTCCCTCACGTTTCTGGCGTCGCAGTTGCAGGCCAACAATATCGATGTCTCCCTCGGCCGGGTCGAGGATGGAGGGCGACGTTATCTGACCCGCGTACGCGGTGAATTTCAGCACCCTGAGGAGATCGGCAATCTGCCCCTGGCGGGCAGCAACCTGCGTATCAGCGATCTCGGAACCGTGCGCTACGAATATCCCGAGCGCGAGTCCTACGAACGGCTGAATGGTCGCGACGCTGTCGAGGTGCAGGTCTACAAGGTATCCACGGACAACACGGTGGAAGTCGCCTTGAAGGCGCGCAACGCATTGCAGGAGATCCTCGCCGATTACGACGGCCTACTCGACTTCAACATCACCCGCGACCGTGCTGATCAGATTCTTGCGGAGCTGAGCAAACTGAAGGATGCCGCCCTGCTGGGCGCCCTGCTGGCGGTGGGCATCATCTATCTATTCCTGCGCAGCATCCGCAGTACCATCGCCATCGCTATCGCCATTCCGGCCTCCGTCTGTTGTGTCTTCACCGGGATCTATGTGGCGCGCGAGTTCTTCGATTCGGCGATCACACTCAACATGGTTTCGATGATGGGACTCATGCTGGCAGTGGGTATGCTTGTCGATCCTGCGGTGGTCACCTTGGAGTCGATCTTCCGACGGCGCGAGGAAGAGGGTGCCAGCCCGGCAGATGCCGCAATCTCTGGCACCACCGAAGTCGGCATGGCAGTGCTCGCCTCCTCGTTGACAACGATGTGCGTTTTTGTGCCCTTCTTCTTCCTCGGATTCGGCTCGGGTCGCGTCGTGCGATTCATGGGGGATGCGGGACTGACAATCTGTCTCGCCGTCGGTGTTTCCACCGTCGTCGCCCTCGCCGTCATCCCACTGGCTGCGTCCCGTCTGTTCCAACCGCGTGTGGCGCGATACGACGGGCTGCTGAAGATTGTGGTGGCGACGATTCTTTTGTCGGCGATCGCCTGGAAGGCCTATCACATCGGTTGGGCATCGATGGTGGCATGGGCTGGGACCACCGGTTCACGGGTCCTCGACAGGACGCTGGGAATGGAATGGTCCACTGCCTCCGTCCTCGGTGTCGTGTTGCTGCTGACGGCGGCACTCGGCTGGCGCTGCCGGCGACATGGTATGCGTTCCTCCTATGTCAGCCTGCTGAACTGGACCCTCGGACACCGTGCGGCGACGCTCACCGGTGCCGTGGGGATGATGGGACTCGGCGTCTGGTTGTTCACCAACATCGAGCAACAGGGCATGCGTTGGCCCTCGGAACGGCGGGTGGACATCACCGTGGAGACGGAGCGCAGTTACAGCCTGGAAGAGATAGATGCCATCTTTCACACGATCGAGGCGGACCTGCTGGCCCACGCACAAGAGCTCGACCTGGAGACCTTGTCAACGCGTGTGCGACAGCGTCGAGGTACGATTTCGGCGCGCCTCGTCGATGCCGATGAAGGTCATCTGACGACGATGGAGGCGCAGACGGCGATTCGCAGCCGGCTTCCCGAACATGTCGGCGTCGTCTACAAAATGGGTCGTTCCCGCAGTTGGACGGGCAATCTGCTGGGCGTTGAGGTGCAGCTGAAGGGGGGCGATTCGGCGGTCCTCGAAGTACTCGCCGAAGACGTGAAGGAGCGCCTCGCCCAACTGCCTGGTGTCAGCGATGTCGACACCAGTCTGGAGGATGGTGTCGAGGAGATTCGGGTCTCGGTGGATCGCGAACAGGCCCTCGGATACGGTCTGTCACCGCGGCAGGTGGCGACGACGATCTCCACTGCCCTCGGTGTACGCCGTACGACGAGCTTCAAGGCTCCGGAACGAGAGATTGGTGTCATCGTGCAGCTGGAAGAGGCAGACCGCGTCAACCTCGAGCAGTTGAAGAACACGAGTTTCGAGAGTCGTGACGACACGCGGGTGCAGCTCGCGGCCCTGGCGGATTTCTCCTACGCGCAGGCCCCGCGGTCTCTGCAGCGCGAGGATCGGCAGCAGACGCTGAATGTGTTTGCCAATACGGCAAGTCGCAACGCCGCCTATCAACTCAATCCGCAAGTGGAACAGATGATGCAGACGGTGGCTCTGCCACCCGGGTATTCCTGGCAGTTCGGTCAGGCCGCCCGTTGGGACGCGCAGGATACGGATGGCAGCAACTACACCCTGTTGTTCGCCATGCTACTGATCTATCTGATCATGGCGTCGCTGTTCGAGTCTCTCGTTCATCCCTTTACGATCATGTTTGCCATTCCATTTTCATTGATCGGTGTCGCCGCCGCCCTGTGGTCACTCGACGTCCCCTTCGATCCAAATGCGATGCTGGGGATGCTGATTCTCTTCGGCATCGTCGTCAACAATGGGATCGTGCTCATCGATCACATCAACCAATATCGCCGTGAGGGCATGAGTCGGCATGAGGCGATTCTGAAGGGTGGCCAGAATCGAATGCGTCCGATCCTGATGACGGCGGGGACCACAATCCTGAATCTGATGCCCCTCGTGTTGCCCATGGTATATGGCACGGCAGAGGGCTTCTCTCGGCGCTGGGGTCCCATCGGACTCGTCGTCGTCAGCGGCCTGGCGACCTCGACGATCCTGACCCTGGTGTTGGCGCCGACGATCTACTCGTTGCTCGATGATCTCTCCGCCTGGGCGCGCCGGGTTGTGCGCGCCGCCAATCCAGTCACCTCATGATGACGACAGAGTTTCCGACCACATGGTATTCATGAGCCACTTTTCGCTACGCAATATAAGCCTCTTCTCGGCGCTCCTGACGGCGGTGGTTACCACATCACCGACGACAGTCACCGCCGAGTCGATGACACTGGCGGCGTGCGTGGAACGCGCACTGGCCCACAACAATCTGGTACTGATGGCGGAGCAGGGGGTCGTGCGGTCGCAGGCGGATGTCACTTCCGCCCGAGCTCGTCGGCTGCCGTCGCTGAGTACGACGCTGCTGAACTTCAGTCGCTCGCGCACCGGTCCCTCCGTGCGCGTCCAGGAAAATCCGACGGGGGAAGTCGATCCAACGACGGGGGACCGCATCTTCGCCGAGGAGACGACCCGGATCCCGGGGATCGACCGCAATACATATTCCTTCGGCGCCGGGCTCAATCACACGATCTACGATGGGGGTCAAGGCCGCCGGGTCCATGGCGCTGCGCGTGAGGGGTTGACATCGGCGCAGCTGCAGTTGCGTTCGAGTCACGCCAACATCGTATTCCTGGTGAAGGCGCGTTACTACAGCCTGCTGAAGGCGCAGGATCTGGTGCAGGTTCAGGCGTCGGCACAAGGACTGAGTCAGCGCCGGCTCGAAGGTGCGGAGGCACGCCTCGAGGTTGGCGCCGGGACGCGGGTCGATGTGTTGCGTCTGCAAGTGGCCGTCGACAATGCCAGTGCCGACATGATCAACTCCGCGCAGCAGGTATTGCTCGCCAGCGCTACGCTGAATCACGCCATGGGTCGCGACCTGTCGGAGTCGCTGGAAATCGAGTCTCAGGCAGAGGATGTATCCTCTGCATATCTGTCGAGTGGCGAGGATATAGGGGATGCGCGTGCGCGCATACATGAGTTGGTGCAGCAGGCGAAGCAACAGAGTCCGGATATTCAGGCCCTGCGCCATGCTCTAACTGCGGCTGAGTTGAATCTGAAAGCGTCACAGGCGGCATGGCAGCCCACGGTGTCGGCCAGTGTCAGCTACAGTCGCAACAACGAAGTCTTCGACCGGGTCTACGGGGGGCTCGACGAGAACTACCGTATTAATGGTGGACTATCGGTGAATTACAATCTCTTCGATGGTGGTCTGCGCACTGCTGCAAATCGTCGCACACGAGCCAACCTGGAGATGGCTCGACTGACGCTCGATCAGCGTGAGCGGAATCTGGCACTGGCAGTGGAGACGACATATCTCGAGATGGTGCGTCTCGGACGGATTTTGGAGATCGCCCTACGCACAACAGACCTGGCGACCGAAGATCTGCGTCTGGCTGAAGAACGATACCGCGTCGGCAAGGGGCGCCTGCTGGAGGTTCTTGACGCGCAGGTGGGGCAGACTCAGGCGGCGAGCAATCGCGTGCGGACACGTTACGACCTGGCCCTCGCCGGGGCTGATATGGAACGACTCGTCGGCAAATGAAAAAAGGCCGGCCCTCCTGGCTGGAGAGCCGGCCCCTAACATCCTCCCACTTTTTTTACATACCACCCGCATCGACGAACCTGAGTGTCACGGCGCCATCCTGCGTGCCACCCGTCGACTTGATCTGATACACGGCAGGGCCACTGATCATGAGGCCCTTATAGGCCTCCTTGCCCCAGGTGGTGTCAAAGACCACCGAACCGTCGTCTTCACGGATGATCTTAAAGCCGATCTCGCCACGCAAAGCCGCGAGACCGAAGCAGGCAGCTTTGCGGCCGTCAGGCAGGCTGATGGCGACGGTATTATACCCGGGCATGTTGCAGATTGTGCGGAAGATGAGATTTCCTTCTCTCTCGCCACAAGGCACCTGATAGCCCGTCTGCTGGGGTATTTGCTCTGATTCGCGCAGTTCGTCAGAACATTCCGGGGCGATATTGAGGTCGGCAAGATCAGGATCGCCGGCGCGCAGGATGCCATCCATCTCGCCTTCACCGTCACCATCACCATCGGGCACATCTCCCATGGTACCGGATACGGGGTGCCGCATGGGCTCACCCCGATGGTCGCCGGGTGTTGATCGGTGACCTCGTTGGCCAGTGCCCATCTTGCCATCAGGTGGCATCGGCATGTGAGCGCCGCGGACCCAGAGGTGAAATTCGCCGTGATCGATGGCACCACTGCCATCGGTATCCATGAACTTGAAAAAGGAGTCGATCATCATCCGCTCGTTCTCTACCGAATCTTCGGACATCTCCGGTGGCGGCATATCCGCTGGTGGCTCGAAGCCCTCGGGCGGACCAAGAATTATCTCAGGGTGCATGGGGGGATGATCACCCTCCATCGGTTCTTGCGCCTGAACGACGCCAAGGGACAAGCCCATGACAGCACAGGCAACCAATAACTTGCGGACCATTGTGTATCCTCCATCGAGGTGGTTGGCGAGGAGTGTGCCTCGAGAAAAAGCACTGAGCGCCCCGCAAAGATGGCGTCAATCCGACAAAAAGCTGTGATAAGTATCACAAGCAGCCGGCTACTGAAGGTACGTAGAGAACAGACAGGGACCAGTAAAAGAGTGTCTGATCACCTCTAACTTCATGCCCAGTTAACACTTATGACAGTAGAAGAACGTTGCCTGTCGGCAACAGGCCTCGTACATTGGGGCGGCCTGGAAGATTTCCCGGTTTCCTACAACCCACAATGTCTGGACAGATGTTTTGGAAATTCTCGGAGGACCCCACTTCGCCGTCGCCGGCGCCGGTGAGTCCCATGGTCCCGCCGTAACGACGATCGTTTCTGGTTGTCCCGCAGGCCTGTCATTGTCACGCGACAACGTCCAGCGGTTCCTGGATCGACGCGCGCCAGGTAGCAACAAACTTGGGACGCCGCGGCGCGAGGCGGACAAGGTCGTGCTGCTGTCTGGTCTGTATAATGAGGACCACGACGCATTGCTGGGTGGCGCACAGATCGCGACACAGGTAGGTGACGACGAAGTGCGCGCACCGGGGTATGATCGTGGCCACACAACGGGCGAACCGATCAGCGCCGTCGTGCTGTCCGCCGCCAAACGTTCAGGCGATTACACACAATTCCTCGGGTCGGCGGGGGATGTGCGGCCGGGGCACACGGATCTGGTCAAATACTACAAGTCGGGTGGCTTCGTCGATCCCCGCGGGGGCGGACGGTCCAGCTACCGCTCGACGATTTCCGACGTCATCGGTGGCTCCGTGGCGAGGCTGTTCCTAGAAGCACAGTTCGGCACCGTATTGTTCACGTCGATCTGTCAGGTCGGTGACCTGGTGGCAGCGGAGCGACTCGGGGACACGGTCGAAACACTTCTGCGTGAAGGCCCTGATGGACGGCTGTCGGCGGCGGTCGCACAAGAACTGGAACAGCGTCTGGAGGCTGGCCCCATACGTTCCATCGATGCCGGGTTCGCCGAAGAGGCAGCAACGATCATCGACAGGGTGAGACGGGATGGCGACTCCGTGGGGGCCGCCGTCGAGGTGGTGGCGGCCAATGTGCCGGCGCTGGCGGGGGAGCCACTATACGACAGTCTCAAGTTGCGACTCATGGGCGCCCTGGGCGGGTTGCACGCGGTGCAATCCTGTGAGATCGGCGCCGGCGCGGAGGTCGTAACCCGCCATGGCAGCAGCAACAATGACGCAATTCGCAAGGATGGGTATCAGAGCAACAACCACGGTGGACTGCTTGGAGGTGTCACCACCGGCAAACCATTGGTGATGCGTGTCGGATTCAAACCGACATCGACGATCAGGGCACCACAGGCTTCGGTGCGTAAGAATTTCGATGAGATCGACTATCAATTGAAGAAGGGTCGCCACGATCCATGTCTCGCAGTGCGCGCAGGTGTCACCCTCGAATCGCGCATGGCCATCGAATTGACCAATGCCGTGCTCGCTCACCAGGCGAGTCAGATCGATCCCACCAATTTCAGGCTGTTCGGAGACCGCTCTTGAGCGAGATTTCCATCGATGACGTCGCCCGCCTGCCGGCGCCAGGTGACAATGTGGCCATCGCCACACGTAGACTCGAAGCCGGCACCATCCTACGCGCTGAGGGTGAGACCTTCCAGCTGACACATACGGTAATGGAGGGGCATCGCTTTGCCGTACGTCCCATCGATCGTGGCGCCGAGTTGTTGTCGTGGACATTGCCCTTTGGCGTGGCGCTAACCGATATCCGCTGCGGCGAGTATGTCAGCAACGCCGGTATGCTCGAGGCGCTTGGCGGTCGACCTTTGGACTTCGAGCTGCCGGCAGCCCCCAACTTCGAGGATCGTATCACCCGTTATGAACTCGACGAAGCGACATTTGCAGGGGCGCCGCCACTGGAGCGGTATGCCGAGCCTCCCCTGTTTCGTGGATTCGATCGGGGTATCAGAGGGGTCGGCACCCGCAATCACGTTGTCATTATGGGCACGAGTTCTCGTACGGCGGCTTTTGCCCGCATCGTCGCACAGCGACTCGAGAATTTGCCAGCGGCAGGGGGCTTCGACGGTGTCGTCGCCGTAGCCCACACGGAGGGGGGCGGCGCCGAGATACCTAACAACCGAGAGCTGCTGTTGCGTACCCTCGCTGGCTTTGCCGTGCACCCGAATGTCGGCGCCCTGCTCTGCGTCGATTATGGTTCAGAGGCGGTGTCGAATACCGTCCTGGAAGGTTATCTGCGCCGTGAAGACTACCCCATCGACGAGTTGCCGCACCGGTTCCTATCGATCGAGGGGGGCTTTGATCGTCATCTGGCCGAAGCCGAGGGGCAGGCACGCCAATGGGCACAACAACTGCAGGCCGAGAGCCGCGTCGAGTTGCCCGCGTCACATCTGAAGCTGGCACTTCAATGTGGTGGCTCCGATGCCTTCTCCGGTGTTTCCGGCAACCCCCTCGCTGCCTGGGTAGCGCGCGAACTGATCCGTTGCGGCGGGGCGGCCAACCTGGCGGAGACGGACGAACTGATCGGCGCTGAACCGTATGTCCTCGACCGCGTGAGAGATGCGGAGACGGCGCGACGATTTCTGCAGATGGTTGAGCGCTTCAAGGAGCGGGTCTCCTGGCACGGCGCCAGTGCCGAGGGCAACCCCTCAGGTGGCAACAAGTATCGTGGTCTCTACAACATCGTCCTCAAGTCGATCGGCGCGGCAATGAAGCGCCATCCGGAGGTGCCACTCGACGGCTGTCTCGAATACGGGCAACAGATTCCGGAGAGTGGTTACTGGTTCATGGACTCTCCCGGAAACGACCTGGAGTCGATCGCTGGCCAGGTTGCCTCGGGGTGCAACATCATCTACTTCGTCACCGGCAACGGTTCAATCACAAACTTTCCCTTTGTTCCAACCGTGAAGATCGTCACCACCTCGCAGCGTTTTGAACTGCTCGCCGAAGACATGGATGTGAATGCCGGTGCCTACCAGGACGGCACGTCGATGGACGAGATGGGGCGCCAGCTGTTTGCACGGACCCTCGCCGTCGCCGCCGGTGAGCGCACCCGTGGCGAGGCGGCGGGCCACTCGCAGGTCTCCATCTGGCGGGATTGGCCACAGGCGGATGCCGCCGCCCTCGACCGCCTGCTGGCGACATCGACCCCTGCGGGAGCGCCGCTGACGATCCGCACGGAGTCCGCCCCTGCGGTCAGCATCGATGCCATCACTACGCCGACGGGAGTAGCTCTCGACCGCATTGGACTGGTACTGCCTACGAGTCTGTGCTCCGGGCAGATCGCGCGTCTGGCGGCACAACGGCTCAATCATCGGGGCCTCGAAGGGGAGCTAGGGCTGTCCCGTTTTTCCGCTCTTGTGCACACGGAGGGTTGCGGCGTCTCAGGTGGTCCAAATGAGGACACCTATACCCGTACCCTCATCGGTTATCTCACGCACCCGTCCGTGGCGCTGGCGTTGCTGCTGGAGCACGGCTGCGAGAAGACGCACAACGACTATATGCGGGCACGTCTACTCGACGCGGGTGTCGATGCGGAGCGCTTCGGCTTTGCCAGTGTACAACTCGATGGTGGCATCGAACGCGTCCTCGATCAAATCGAGGGTTGGTTCCGCAAGCAGTCAGCGGACATGACAGGTTCGCAAACAACAGGCACCGACGCTGGTGGTTTGCGGTTGGGGTTGTTGGCGGGGGGTGTGGTACCGGAGCGCGCGGCCCGTTCGCTGGCGCGACTCACAAGCTGGATCGTTGGTGCTGGTGGCACTGTGGTGGTGCCAGAGGGCGCAGGCTTGGCCGCAAACCCCGCCTTTGCGGCAGCTCTCGACATCAGCCCGGGGTTGGCACCTTCGTTGGCGCACGGAGAGTACGCCCGACCCGGTTTCCACGTGATGGAGGCGCCCACCGGTCACTGGACGGAATCGGTCTCCGGCCTGGGCGCCACGGGAATAGGAATTCTACTCGCCTACGCCGGTGAACATCCACTGCAGGGGCATCCAATGATTCCGATGCTGCAGGTGACGGGAGACAGAGGCGTGGCTGCGGCGTACGCCGATGATCTCGACGCCGTTGTCGATGCCGACGAAGGGGTTGGTGGCCAGCAGTTGTTGGACCTGCTAGTGGAGACGGCATCGCAACGACTACGACCCCGTCTCTGGGATCAGGGCAATACCGATTTTCAGATCACCCGTGGCTTACTCGGGGTCTCCATGTGAGAGCGTGGCGTCTCAGTCGATACTCGGCATGGCAACGCCCATTTCACCGGCGACTTCGCCGATTGCTTCCCACACGGGTTGCGGCAAGTCGATGCCATCAACCAGCCGGGTGGCGCGAATTTCTTGCTCGATCTCCCCCGGAGCGTAAACCTTTTTGAAGCCGGGCAATGGGCGGGCGGAACAGACCCACTCGGCGAGAGCCTCGACTTCGTCGGTGTAGGTGTCGAGATCGGTGAAGGCTTCGATGTCGATGGCCAGCACCATGACCCCATTGCCACCCTTGCCATCCTGCTTGGTGCAACCCGCATGCGACAGCGGGCCGACGAGCATCTCTACCATCATCGCCAGTCCGTGACCCTTGTGGCCGAATTGCATACCACCCAGGGGCAGGACACCGGTACTGGTGTCGCGGTATTGCTGCGAGTCGGTAACCGGCTCTCCCTGCTGATCGATCACCCAGCCCTCGGGCAAAGGTTCACCACGAATGATCTTCTGTTCGATCTTGCCGCCGGCGACGACGGTCATCGTCATGTCGAGCATGAAGGGCGGACCCTCCTTGCGCGGCGCGGAGAAGGCGATCGGTTCGGGCCGCAGACGACGGTCTGCGCTGCCATACGGCGCCATGAACAGACCACCGCCGTTGAGCCAGACGAGTCCGAGCATGCCCTGCTCGGCGATCCGTGGTGGATAATCTCCCAGTCGTCCGATATGGCTCACCGAGTTGAGGCCGACGAAACCGAAAGTGGAAGAGCGCGCCTTCTCCACGGCGAGATCGACGGCGCGCGTGACGGCGACGATGCCATTGCCACCTTTGCCATCAAGGATGGTGAGGGACGGATTCTGCCGCACGATCTGACGATCTTCCCACGGCACGTAGCCCTTCTTCATGGCGCGCGCATAATTGGGCAGGAACCAGGTGCCATGCGAATCGTGGCCCGCCAGGTGGCTGTTGACGAGGTGGTCGGCGACGATGCGCGCATCATCGCTCGGGATCCCGGTGGCAGCGAATACATCAAAGGCGAGGGTGCGCAGTACCTCTTCACGAACGACGGGCATGGGCAACGGCTCCTTGTGGCACGGGCGGCGCTCTAGGCAGCTCTTCGCTGGGACATCATTTCGGCAAATGCACCGAACAGGTGAAAGCTGTCGTGAGGACCGGGGGACGCTTCGGGATGGCACTGGATGGAAAATATCGGCAGACTGCGGTGACGCATGCCTTCTACACAACCATCGTTGAGATTTTCGCGAGTGACTTCAAGACAGTCTGGAAGACTGTCACCCTGAATTCCCCAGCCATGATTTTCGGAGGTGATCAGAATACGCCCGGTGCTGTGTTCACGGATCGGCTGATTGGCGCCACGATGGCCGAATTTGAGCTTATAGATCTCGGCGCCAAGGGCTAACCCCAGGATCTCGTGCCCGAGGCAGATGCCGAAGATGGGACGATCGGCGCGCTCCACCAACTGCCGTGCCGTGTCGATGGCATAGCTGAGAGGCCGGGGATCCCCAGGACCATTCGACAGGAAGATGCCATCCGGATTCAGCGCCAGGGCCTCGTCGGCTGAAGTTGTCGCCGGCACGACGGTGACACGGCAGCCGGCGGCGACGAGACAGTTGAGGATGTTGCGTTTGATGCCGTAGTCGAAGGCGACGACGTGATGCCGTGCCTGTCCTTCTGGTGCCACCTCATACGGCGCGTCGCAGGTCACGGACTGCACCAGATCGACACCCTCCAAGCCCTCCCAGGCACGCGCCTTGGCGACAAGGCTGTCAAGATCGTGGTCTTCCGTACTGACGATGGCGTTCATGGCGCCGTGCATCCGCACACGTCGCGTCAGTTGCCGGGTGTCAAAGCCTTCGACTCCCAGAACATCGTGCTCTTGCAGATACTCATCGAGACTTGCTGTGGAACGGTGGTTTGACGGGCGACGACAGCAGGACTTCATCAGCAGGGCGCCCACGTGGGGGTGTGCCGATTCTTCATCCTCGGCATTCACACCGTAGTTGCCGATGTGGGGGTAGGTCATGGTCACCATCTGGCCGGCGTACGAGGGATCCGTAAGGATCTCCTGGTAACCGGTCATGCTGGTGTTGAAGACCATCTCGCCGAGACTCTCGCCGGCAGCACCGACGGAGAGTCCTTTGAAGCAGGTGCCGTCAGCGAGGGCGACGAAAGCGGGGGACTGGGCATTGGCCATGGGCAAGGAATATACGGGACAGTCGAGAGCAGGTAAAAAAAGAGGAGTTCCCGGGGCTGGGAACTCCTCTTCATCCATCGGCGGGATGTATATCGAGCGGTGACCCGCAGTCAGCTGAGGTGCTTGCTTACCAACTTCGTCATCTCAAACATGCTGACTTGCTTTTGGCCGTCGAAAACCTCACGCAACTTATCGTCGGCGTTGATCATCCGTCTGTTCTGAGTGTCCTGGAGGTTTTTCCGCTTAATGTACGTCCACAGCTTCTTGACAACCTCCGTTCGGGGCAGCGCCTTGTTGCCCACGATGGCACCCAATGCCGCATCGGGATTCAGCGGCTTCATAAAAGAGGGGTTGGGCTTACGCTTTACTTTCTTAGCGCTTTTTTTTTTTGCTACTTTCTTCTTAGCGGCTTTCTTCGGTGCTTTCTTCGCCGGTGCAGCTTTCTTCTTGGCAGCCTTCTTAGGGGCGGCTTTCTTCTTGGCAGCCTTCTTAGGGGCGGCTTTCTTCTTGGCAGCCTTCTTAGGGGCGGCTTTCTTCACAACCTTCTTGGCAGCCTTCTTCTTGGCAGCCTTCTTAGGGGCGGCTTTCTTCACAACCTTCTTAGGTGCTGCCTTCTTAGGGGCGGCCTTGCGCTTCGCCATCTGCTTTCTCCTTTGTGCGCGATTTGCATCAGTCAAGAATCATTATCTCGACTGGCGTTGTATGGTTCTCTTCTCCCCAGAATTTGAAGCTACAACGCTCGACGGTCGCGCTCTTCAACTAGGACTGCGTAACCGTCTAGTTACAATCTCCCTCCCTCTCTTGAAACAGGCGCGTAAGTCGTTAAGATGTGT
>Ga0310124_10001781_pt1 | contig 14912 bp, 15 predicted proteins | sample CB11b_AW_Bot5_MG_FD_203507 | JGI IMG/M metagenome (GOLD analysis project Ga0310124, IMG submission 203507) | Marine microbial communities from Western Arctic Ocean, Canada - CB11b_AW_Bot5 | ecosystem: Environmental > Aquatic > Marine > Oceanic | place: Canada: Western Arctic Ocean | collected...
GGTCTTGGGCATCGGAGACCGGCGAGACAATCAAGTCACCGTTGCAGGCTATGTTGAGAAGCCTGGGCTGTTCGAACTGGTTCCGAACATGACGCTGGGCGACGTCATTACACGAGCTGGGGGGCTCCTGCCTGATGCGTTCAATGACGTCGCGCACCTGATTCGTCTGGTGGAGGCGGATGGCACAACCGTGCTTGAGAGGGTCTCCTTGGGGGCGGATGGCCAGCCGATGCCGGACGTGCTGCTCCGGGAAATGGACCGGGTGGTCATCTTCGGGCGGCCTGAGTTGAGAACCCTAGCGGTCGTCTCCATCGGTGGCGAGGTCAAGAACCCTGGGGTGTTTCTGCTCAATGCTGGCATGACGGCTGAGGATCTCCTGCTCTCCGCCGGGGGCTTTACGGAAATGGCGGATCCACTCACGGCGCAACTCGTCCGTCGAGAGAGTGGCCTCGTGCTCGGGGACATCGTGGCGGTCAGTATGAACATCGTATTCGACCCGTCCCTACCGTCGGCTCTCGATCAGTTCTTCGACGGGGTAGGCCCGGAGCTCGGTCCCGAGCTGGGTGAGTCGGCGAGCGACTTTGAGCTCCGGAATGGAGATCGTGTCTTCGTCCGCCGGCTCCAGGGGCTCCGGGATGAAGGCGATGTCGTCCTCGAGGGCGAGGTGCTGTATCCCGGTCCCTATGCTCTCGAGCAGCGTGGTGAGACCGTGTCGAGCCTCATCTCCCGGGCAGGGGGATTGACTGCCGAAGCGTACGCGGAAGGGGCGCTGTTGGTCCGTGACGGTCTGCCGGTGGGCATCAGCCTCACTGGCGCCCTAGACCAAATGGCCATAGACGTGGACTTCCTCCTGCTGCCTGGGGACCGACTCTCTGTACCTCAGTATGACGGAACTGTGCAAGTCAGCGGGGCGGTTGAGTTCCAGACTCGGGTTCGATGGCGAGAGGGGTTTAGCTTGAGTGACTACATCGAGCAGGCAGGTGGGGTCGTCGAGACCGGGGATCGGAACGCCGCTGTGGTGACCTATGCCAACCAGGAGCGGCAGCGCACGAGCAAGATCTTGTTCTTCCTCCGAAACGACCCTCGAATCGAGCCGGGTAGCACGATTTCGGTGCCATTCAAGGAACCCGACACCGGCGAGGGATTCAACGCCAACCAACTCCTTGCCTGGAGCACCTCGGTCCTCACGCTCCTCATCTTGATCGATCAAGTCCAACAGCCGTAGTGACGTGGCGCCAGAGGCTGTCACGCGGGCTGTCGAGCAATTCCTTCGTGTAGACCTTCTCGACCGTGCGCTTCTGGAATTTCACCGCATCGAAGCTAGCGTCAGCCAACGCGCCGATGAGCTGTTTCGCGATATCTAAACTCCCGTTGGCTAAGTTCTCAGGCGGTGCAGCCACCTTTTCATGGAAGCCGACCACGACACCGCGGGCGTCGATCTCGACAATGCCGCACGCGGGAGGATCATCGGTGCGGAACGTCACCATGGTCATCAGGCATTCCGGAGGACGCTCATGATGCGCCCGGACAAAGGCTCGAAAATCGGCCGTGCAGTAGTTATCGGCGTGGACGAGCAGTCCGTCTTCGTCCTGAAAGAATTCGAGATTGGCGATCAGCGCACCTGCGGTTCCGCGTAACTCCCGTTCGTGCACGAGGTTGACGCGGTCGCGGTAGCGACTAGCCTTGACATGCGCCTCCACGACCTCCGCGAGGTAATGGGTATTGACCAGAAATGGACCGATGGAGGCGCGGGTCAACTTGTCTAGCCAGATGTCCAGCTACGGTTGTCCCTTGATAGGCACCAGACACTTTGGAATCGTGCTCGTCACCGGCCGCAGGCGGGTGCCCAGGCCCGCCGCTAGCAACAGCGTTCGCATCAGAGCAATTCCTCAAGCAACTCTGAAGCCTGAACGGCAGAATTGCCGACGCGGCTGACCTGAATGGCGGCAGCAAGCGAGCCGAGGCAAGCGGCTGCCCAGATGCTACCGCCGCACGCGAGTGCCAAAGAACTGGCGATGAGTAGGGAGTCGCCCGCGCAGGACGCGTCTTCGGGCGCGGGATTCAGGCTACCGATGCGATCGGTGACCCAACCACTGCTGTTGGCGTCCACTGGATGAATTAGGAGACCTTCATCACCGAGCGTGAGCAGAATGTTACGCGCCGCCGACTGTTGGTGCAGAGCGTCGGCCAGGACCACCAGGCCGTCTTCCAGGTTTCGCGTACTGATGCGGGCCTCGCGCTCGGTCGGCGTGATCAAATCCATATGTCGAAAGCGGCTGATGTCCCCGACCTGTGACGACGATTGGCTGTCGGCGGCCATTATGACACCCCTGTGGGCCCATGGCAATCGCTTCTTCGACTACGCTTTGCGGTAGGCATCCGTTAATTGAAATCGGAGAACACCAGCAGAGACACGCCCTCCATCGCGTCCTCGAGGCACTCCAACAATCGGGTCTACAACCGGGCAGAAACCGCGCCCTGCCGCAGGTGGCTTACTCGCAGCAACGTCATTCCCTTGCTGCGAAATCGCTGCTTCAGGGTCGTGGGGCGGCTATCGTCCTTCAACAGCCAGCTTTTGACGCCGACGGCTTCGAGCCCATCCGAAGCAAACTCGAGCAAGTCGTCGTTTCCGCCCACCGACACGAAGCGGACCTGAGCACCTAGTCCGGCCCCAAGCGCCGAGGCGATTCCGGCTCCGGCCGATAAAGCGTGTCGTATCGACCGGGGTTACGACGATGGTGGGATCCTCCTGGGACATGCCAAGTGGCTCGCCCGTCACGTACTCATCAACAATCAGGTCGCCCACGACACAGATGGACATCGAAGCAAAACGCTGGATCAGGTCTCGTAATCTGGAGGTCGTGATGCCGTGGCGTTCTAGGTAATCATGCGGGATACCGATAGAGCGCAGTTGAGATTCCGAGAACTCCTTGCGGAGTAGGTCGACCGACGAGAACACCGTCTCGCCAGAGCTGAACAGGAGGCGTCCGCCATACCCATTGAGGACCGCCAACTCGGCGTTGAATCGCGACTCGTGCTCTTTCCCTTTACAGACAACGTCCGGCTGAAGGCGAGCGATGACATCCGTCACCGGCTCATCCACGATGAACGCTTCACCGACCCAACCGTTGCTTTGGACCCCTTCCAGGCGCAGCTGCTCGGGCACGTGCGCCCCCATGCCCGCCAACCGATCGGAATAGCACGGCGACCAGCAAGCGATTACCGCACTCCCTCGCGTGCCGCAACAGGCGGAGATGGCCGGGATGCAGAACGTTGAACGCCCCGGAAACGAAGACCGTCGTACCATGTGACATTCGATTCAGGTCCGATCGGCTACGCTAGAGTCCGGACTGTTGGAGTTCGCCCGCAAGGCCACCAGGGTTTCACTCTCCTCCACGAGCCGCCCATGTTCGAGGCGGAAGAGGCGGTCGCAGTGTTCGACGGTGCTCAGGCGGTGGGCCACGATGATGAGAGTCTTGCGGCCCTGGAGAGCGCGCACAGCGTCCATGACGCCGAGCTCGGTGACGGTATCAAGTGAACTGGTCGCTTCGTCCAACACCAGAACCGGCGGATCGTGGTACAGCGCACGCGCAATGCCGATGCGCTGGCGCTGACCGCCGGATAGGCGAATGCCGCGCTCGCCCACCATGGTGTCAAGGCCTTGCGGCAGGTCGCTGACGAATTCATCCAACTGCGCGGCAAGGATGGCGCGGCATACAGCGGCTTCGTCGATCTCCTCGTTCGGCAGACCGAAGGCAACGTTGCGGCGCAAGGTATCGTCGGTCAGAAAGATGGACTGTGGCACGTAGCCGAGTTGGTCCTGCCACCCGCGCAGGTTGGTCTGAATATCGATGCCGTCCACTCTCACGGCACCGCTGTCCGGGCTAAACAGGCCGAGAATAATGTCCGCCAGCGTGCTCTTGCCCGAGCCACTGCCACCGATGAAACCGACCGCGGCCCCCCTCGGAATCGACAGACTGATCCCGCTGAGCACCTGGTCTTGGGCGAGCGGGTACCGAAAGCTGATTTGTTCCAGGGTCAGCCCCTGCTTGAATGGCAGCAACGGGCCGCGCTGTGGGGCTCTCGTGGCATCAGACAGGCGAAGATCGTCTAGGACGGTGTCTAGCGCCGGTGAGGAGTACCGAATGCCCTGCATGGCGTGGAGCACCCTATGAAGAGATGGCATCAGGCGAAAGGCAGCGGCGGCAAATAAGCCTAGAGTTGGTAATACCGCGGCCACGGGACTACCCCGAAGGATCATCAAAATCACCACGCCGGCCAGGCCTGTGACGGCAATTAGTTCCAGCCAGAGTCGAGGGAACGCCTGTACTGCCGCATGGAGTTGTTGTGCTCGAGCGCTGCCGACGTTGTGAATGTGATATTGACCGAGGAAATCGTTTTCACGGCCGAGCAGTTTCACGTCTTTGGCGCCGCCCAGGCCCTGCTGCAGGTGCTGCAGACGCAATCCTTCGTGATACTGCACCTCCCTGCCCCAGCGCTGGGTGAAGCGGCGGGTGAAGCGGCTCGCGCCCCACCCGGCGAGACCGAGCGTGCTCGTGACCAGGAGCGCACCGAGTGGTTCAACAGCCGCCAACAGCGCCGAGATTCCGATCAACACCAAGATCTCAGTCGTCAGTTGGAGGCCTTGGGTGAGTAAGCCACAGACCTCCTGTACCTGACCCATGGCATTGCGGATCAACTGTGCAGAGTTGCGCTGCAGATGAAACTCGTAGGGCTGGCGTAAGTAGCCGGCGAACAACCGTTGCGAAAGGTTGGCTTTAACTCGGTGGGCAAAGCGCGATTGCCACAAGGTGAGCAAGGCCACGAACGACACCCTGAGCGCGGTTACCCCAGCCAGAGTCAGCATGCTAGCGACGACAAGCCACTCCTGGCTAGGGTTGCCGAGGCGGCTCAACCACGGCGCCAGCGTGGGGTAGCGCGTGGCCAGGTCGTCCTGAACTATCACGGCCAGCACGGGGATTATCAAACCGATACCGAGGGTCTCGAGAGCCATGCCGATCAACATCAAGCCCAGCAGGCCAACTGCGGCACGCCGATGGGCCGGAGTGAGTATGTAGACGATCTTCTGGTAGGCGGTCATTTCAAGTCTGGCCGATCAAGCCGGTCGAGTCGGTCACGCTGCGCTCGTGTCGCGTGTCGGAAGTTCTCTTGCAGCATCCTCTTGTGCTCTCGCCTCAACAGGTTTCTTTGGGTACAATCCGCTGCAAAGCTCGGACGAGGTTCCCATTGACGATTGGCAGAAGTGTATTAACAGTAGCATGAATTCTCCGGTTCCATTACTGCCGAGCGAGGAAGCCGACGCCTGTCTGCGCCAGGCCGCCGCATCGGCGCGCCGCCGTTATCCGAAAATCCTGCACAACCCCGGAGACGAATTTAATCGCGTTGTGAACTTCATCATGCGCGACTCCTACATGCAGCCCCATCTCCATCCTGGTCCGGAAAAGATCGAAAAGATCCATGTGGTGGAAGGCAAGATGGCCGTGTTGTTCTTTGATGACCTCGGTGTTGCGACCGACATCACTATTCTCGAACCAGGTTACACTGAGTTCATCGCTGTGCCGGCGTTCACGTGGCACACCTACGTGATGCTGTCCGACCATGTGATTTCCTACGAGACGATGATGGGCGAGTATGCGCCCGCGACTTGGAAAGCATTCGCCCAATGGGCGCCCCAAGAGAACACCCCGGAGAGCGCCCCCTACCTTCTATCCCTCAGGGACTCGGCACTGTCGCGAATGTGAGTCCCTCGACGTCCAACTCGCGAGGGTCCCACGGCGACCCCGCGTCGTTAGCCGGGGAGGGCCTTTAGCCAGCGAAGTTCGTCCGAGAGGTATCCATTCTCGTGGAGATACTCGAGTTGCTGCAGTCGGTAAAATCCCCGCTGCTTGAAGACCTCGTTTGTAAGCGACAGCTCCTGAAACCGGGTGGACATGTCCTTCACTCCCCGCTCCACCGTCCATTCGCATGCAAAGCGGGGCATCACCCGCCTGATCTCTTCGAACGACACTTTATACGTCCGGGCGTCCACGTCACCCTCCACTTTCCGATCACGAATCAGGCCGTCTTCGTCTAGTTCCGGATTCTCAGATAGGAATCTCAATTCGCACCCGGGGACGGCGGCCTGAACTATCTTCGCGATGTGGATTACTTCAAGGTTGTTGACTTCGTCGCCGACGTTGAGCACCAAAAGCTCGCCGGCACAGTAATCCAATTCAACCGCCCGCAGCACCGCTTGACACGCATCCAGGATGTGGACGTTCGGGCGCCACGCCTTCCCGTCCGAGTTCAGGACGATCACCTTCGTCGCGGCGGCCAGCCCCGTCAGCATGTTGACCACGACGTCAAAGCGTATCCGGGGCGACGATCCAAACACGGTAGCGAACCGGAGCGCGATCGGAGAAAACGTCGAGTCGGCAATCCCGCGCAGGTCGTCCTCGATCTGCAGCTTATTGAGGGAATAGGGGGTTTGTGGCTGCGGCGGAGACCCCTCCGTGAGCAACTCTTTACCTCCCAGTCCGTACACCGAGCAGCTGGACGCGAAGATGAACTTGACACCTAGCCGCTTACATCGTTTTGCGATCTCCAGGCTGTAGATACGGGTCGGGTCATAGATCTGCGCCGCGTCCAGCTTGCCCATGGGATCGTTGGAAATCCCGGCGAGGTGTACTACGGCATCGATGCCACCGAGATCCGCCTCCGTGATGTCCCGAGCGTCCCGCGGAACCGTTGCCAGCGACGACGGAGAATACAATAAGCAGGGCCTAAAGAACCCGGGATCGTAGCCGACGCAGTCAATGCCGTGCGTAGCAAGATAGTCTGTCAGGACGCTGCCAATGTACCCAGACGCTCCGGTGACTAGTACTCGCGTCATGTCAATTGTCTAACTGGCATGTGAAAGGTGGTAGTCGGTTCACGCGCGACGAAGGAACGCGAGGGCCCGCGCATGGTCGGGCATGAAGCGATCTTCGTTCGCTCCGTAGTCCTCGTTCCGGCATCCGCGCCTGCAGAAGGAAAGCACTTCTACGTCAGCGCCTGACTGGCTGAGTTCAGCGATCAGAATGTCGCCGAACTTGGTGACTGTTTTCGAATCGTCCAAGAGCACCAATTTTCCCGTACGGCGGCACGATTGCAGCACTGCAGTCAGATCTGCGCCGGGAACGAAATTCATATGGAACACGTCGCTGTGCACGCCCGCACCCACTAACGTGTCATTCATGTCGAGCGAGTCGCGTAGAGCGAAATTGAGGCTCACAACCGTCGCGTCATCGCCCGACCGGTATCGAAACAAGCTGTCGTCCTCAGCATGCCATTCCGCTGGAACCTGAAGCGCAGGGGCGCCGAATTGGCGCTGGCTAAGACAAATGATTCGGAATCCAGGGCTCGCGAAGTGCCGATCCACCACCCCAGCGGCGTCGTCCGCGCCGTTAAGGCAATAGATCGGAATGTTGATGAGGGACGCGAAATCGCCAGCCCCGTTCAGACTCGACTGCGGGCCCTGGTACCCCTGGTCGCATACGATCACGAAGATGGTGAAGCTGCCCCACGTACTTCGCGGGCGGTACGCACGAATGAAGTTGAACGTGTCGCATGCCTGTTCCAACCCTAACACGAGAAAATCAAGCTGCTTGCCGAATAGCGCGGCCTGACCGCCGTCGAGGAGGATACCGAGCCCGACGCCGACATGCGTCAACTCGCAGTTTCCGACATTTTGGATCCGGCCGGCGGGATTCACCGTCAGACCGCGCGCCAGTCCGCTGAGGCGCGAGCCGTAATCTATGTTCTCGCCGTAAACAAAGATCGCCCCGCAACGTTCGGTGACTTTGTTGACCTGCTGGACGATGTGTGTGATGTAAGTCTGCTTACTCATCGTGGTCCCTCGCGATAACTTGCGCCGCGAGTCGGTCGAAGGCCACCGGACCAATCGCCTCCCGCAGATGGTACAGCGGGTCTTTCGGATGTTCGCCGAGAAGGAGGCCGTCCTCGAGGGCGATGTGCGTCGGATCTTCCGGCCAGCCGGGTGTGGGGCCGGCGTGCTGGTTGAACGTCTGGATGTCCATCTCGACCGCCGAAATGTGACCCTGAGACGCCTCGTCTCGCGCCGCGCCGAGCGCGACTTTCACATCGGGGAGGAGAGCGCCGGACACTTGCCGGTATGTCACGCCCAAGCCCGCGCATACGAGCGCAAGGTCGATCGGGGATCGCCGTTGCTTGATCGTCGAGCCCAGCGAAAAGTCGTTGTTCTCCACCACCACGACCAATCGGAGTTCATGGGTGCGGGCAAAGATAAGCGATTCCCAAAACACACCCTCCTCGATCGCGCCATCGCCCATCGCGACGAAAACCACTCCGGGTCTCTCAACCATCTTCCGATGCAGCGCGATGCCGGATGCTACCGCGAGGGCGTTGCCGAGAATGCTCGAGGCGTACGCGATGCCGGTATGCTCCATAGCGAGATTCATCGAAGCCATGTGTCCGACACCATCGGGACGCGACTCCAGCCGGTAGTGTGCCAACTCGGCCTCAAACGCTTTGGATCGAGCTAGGTTGTACGCGCCATTCCGGTGCGTGAGACACAAGACATCGTCCGGCTGCATCGTCAGGTCCATTGCCACTGCGGCGGCTTCGTGCCCAAACGCAAGGTGGATAGGGACCTTGAACTGCTTGGCCTTCAACATCTCGTTGAGAAGGTGCTGCCAGTACCTCAAGCGGATAAGGGCAATTGCTTCGCTATCTGAGTAGGCTTTCAAGGCTCCTCCTCACGCTTTGGCCGTGTCCGGTTTCAGCAAGCACCGAATAGACCCTCCTTGCCATTCCTCGTGAGACGTTGTTGCAGACTTCGTATAGAGGCTTCGTCCGTCGTGCAGCAGTCGTTCTCTCGTTCGGTAGAGGACAGCACGGTGTGCATCATTCTTGAATGACAGAAAGTAACCGCGCACCTCGTGGTTCGTAGGCGACAGCGACGTCCAGCATCTCAGAAAGCGCGGCCCGCACGGCGGCTTGATTCTCGGGTGGCACCACGAGGTATAGGAACCCGCCACCACCCGCACCAGCGATCTTGCCCCCGAGCGCACCTGCAGCTCGGGCTTTCTCATAATAGATATCAATTTCAGACGAACTGATCTGGCTGGCCAGGCTCCGCTTGGCCAGCCAGCCCGCATCGAGGATGGCACCGAGGCGTGTCGGATCGTTGCATTGCTGAAGAAACATGTCGCGGACATCGCCCGCCATGTCGCGCATCTGGACTAGCGTCTCGCTCGTCTCGGTGATGTTCGCTCTCTGCTCCTCGAGAATCGAACCCGCGTCGCGCTGCGTGCCAGTCCAGAAGAGCATACTGTTTCGAAACAGTGAGGCCGTGCCGTCGTCGGGCAACCAGATGTGATCCAGATGAACTCGGCCATCGGGCTGGAACGTCATGAAATTCAAGCCTCCGAATGCTGCTGCATACTGATCTTGCTTGCCGATGGGCCGCTTCAACATGCCGATCTCGACATGGCATGCCTCTTCAGCTAACTGGCCGGCCGATACATTTTCTCCCCGCATCGTGTGCAGGGCGTAAAGGAGGCCCACGGCAAAGCTGCTTGAGGAACCCAGCCCAGATGACGCTGGGAGATCAGCCGCGGTCGCGATGAAGAGCGGGGGTTCGACGTGAATCAGGCGTAGGCATTCACGCGCAACGTCGTTCTCTATCTCGTCGAGCGTGTCCACGTGTTCCGTCTTGGAATAGCTGAGACGGTAGGTCTCGTTGAACAGCGGACTGTGTCGCTTGACCGTCACGTAGAGGTACTTGTTGATCGTCGCGCTAATGACCGCGCCACCGTGATGCCGATAGAAATCAGGAAGGTCCGTCCCTCCTCCCGCGAAGCTCAGTCGCTGCGGGGACATTGTCGTGACAGATCGAGGCAGTGTAACGGATTGAGGCATTCGCTGATCTTCTTGCTTTAGATGGCTGGATAACGACAAAGAACAGTCTCGCTTAGGCGTCGCTGGTCAGGGGGTCGATTCCCACTTGTCGAATCGCGATACGATCCATGGGACCAACTCAAGGAGTGTTTCAGAGACGCGCGCAGGCCTCGCCGCATCACCGTCCGCGCCGTGCCTTTCGGCCCCGACGAGAACGCTCAGGCAGTTCGCGTTGTGAGCTGCGAAGCTGTCCCGAGGATCATCGCCAATGTAGATGGTCCGATCCAGACGTAACTGATGCTCCGCCGACGCCTGAAAAAACATGCCGGGGGCAGGTTTTCGACACTCACACCCGGCATCCCAGTGATGGGGACACACGTATACGGAGAGAATGTCAATTCCACGGGTGTGGAGTTCGTCACACATCTGTGTATTCACCTCTTCCACTGCGCAGGCGTCGATCATTCCGCGAGCGATCCCTGCCTGATTCGAGAGCACGAGGAACCGAAAGCCCTGTGCAGCGAGTTGCTGCATGGCATCAACCGTTTCATCAATCCAATGAAACTGTTCCCAGCTCGTGACGTACTCCGCGCGAGGTGGCCGGGTGTTGATGGTCCCGTCACGGTCGATCAGCAGAATGCGCTTGTTCGCGAGGTAACGCTCGGTGAGCTGCAGCCGATCCATGTCCGAGATGCTGTGGTACGGATCTCGGCTGACGAAGCCCGCCAACTGACGTTCGGCAGCGAGCCGCTGCAAGCCGTGCGTCAAGCTTGCGTCCGGATCGTCCATGAATGGCATGAGGCGGTCACGATCGACCACCATGTAGCCGATCTCGACGAACTCGAGCCCTGGCGCCGTGCGCGTCGGGTCATAGAGTTCCACCATCCCGTCGTCCTGCATCAGGCGGATGTTGGCGCTTGCCTTGGGTTGCACGACCAGGCTCACGACGGTTCCTCGTGTAGCATGGAACGCATGCAGCTTCTCGAAATTGATCGGCGCGTAGTTGTCTGAGTACAGTAGCAAAAAATCCGGGTCCAACTCCGCACGCGCCTCCAAGACACGCCGACCGGTCTTCCATTCCGCGGGTCCATGGGAATAACGGATATCCACACCGGCGGATGCACCGTTGCCAAAAAACGCGTGGATCATCTCGCCGCGGTAGCCGGTTAGCATGAGAACGCGGCGAATCCCCTGTTCCCGTAATTGCTGCAACAAATACGCCAAGAACGGTCGCCCATTCACGAGCGCCATTGGCTTTGGCAAGTTGTCGGTGAGGGGGCGAAGGCGTGTGCCCAAACCGCCGCACAGAATCACTGCTTGCTCCGGACGGCTCATATCTTCCCGTCTAATGTGTGCAGGGTCATCTCAATCCCGTCGGCAATCCCTATCTCGGGACGCCAACCCGTCGCAGAGTTCGTCCGGCTTATGTCAGCCCAGAGGCCGGGCCCCGGGTCCACACACACGAACGGCGGCGATTGGCCGTAGTGCCGCGCCACACGGTTCGCGATCTCACCGACGCTCGTTGGCCGGCCGCTGCCGAGGTTAAAGATGCCGGACGGCGCTTGGCATTGCGCGAGCATGACGAGTCCGCGGGCAACGTCGTCGACGTGCACGAAGTCCTGGACGGCGTTCGGCTCCCGCAGGGCCGGCACGGTGCCACGGGCAAACGACGCGTGCAAATACGGGATGAGCGAGGCGCTGCGCTGACCTGGGCCGTACGCGAAAAAAATACGAGCCCACCGATAGTCAAAGCCCGCCTCGCGGGACACGCCTTCGAGCATGTTGCGAACGGCATTCTTGGTCGCTGCAAAGACGCCACAGTCGATCGGAGAATCTTCCTCTCGGACCGCATCGGCCGCGCGACCGTACTCCCAGCAACTCCCGGCGACGACCATGCGGCCAACGTTGGCCCGGACGAGCGTTTGAAGAAGTGCAACATTAGCGTCTAAATTGGCCCGACAACGCGCGAGAGAGTAGTCGGGAAGACCATCCCAGGCTAAATGGATACACCATTCGGGGGCGAAATCTTCGATTGCCTCCTGCCAGCCTCCGTCTCGGGTGATATCACCGACTACCGTACGGATCCCTGGCTGCTCGTCGTCAACCGCAACCCCACGCACAAGGCTCATGACCTCGTGCTCTGCCAGAAGAGGCATGAGGCGTCGGCCGAGAAAGCCGCGGCCGCCAGTCACGAGCACGCGCACGGCTATCAGCTCCGACCGAGGGATCCGGGATCGAAATCAGGATAGCTTGCGTCTTTCTTCGAGATCATCCGGGGCTCGCGTGGCCAGCGAAAGGCGAATGACGGGTCGTTATAGCGGAGTCCACGGTCTGCGTTTGGCCGGTAGGCTTCGCTCATGTAATAGTGAACCGTCGTATTCTGGGCCGTCGTGAGCCAGGCATTCGCGCACCCGGCAGGCACGTGCAGGCTGCGACGGTCCGCGGCCGAAAACTCGACCGATATCCACTCAAGGAATGTGGGAGACCCGGGCCGTAGATCGACGACGATATCGAAGAGCGAGCCCGTGACACACAGCAGCGTCTTCGCTTCCTCAAACGGCGGCGCCTGAAAGTGAAACCCCCGCAACGTCCATTCATGCGGGTTCTCCGAGATGTTACCCTGCACCGCCGTGCTCGCCAATCCGTGCTCGGAAAGCTCCTTCTCACAGAAGGTTCGACGAAACACACCACGCTCGTCGGAGAACAGCACCGGCTCGATCAGGCACACTCCGCGAAGTGCCAGTTCCGTGAACTTCATTCGAAATCGATGACCGTTGGATCACCGGGAAGTGGCACGATCACCTGTCCCCTCCATCCGTGCTCGGCGCGAATCTGCGCGAAGATCTCATCGCGGAAGTTCCATGCGAGTAAGAGGATCACGTCAGGCTTGAGAGCGAAAGCCCGGTCGGGCGGCACGATCAGAACATCGGTGCCGGGCGTGTATGTATCGTGTTTGAGCGGGGCACGATCTACTATCACATTGAGGAGCCGGCTGTCGATCCCACAATAGTTGAGCATCGTGGAGCTCCGCGCTGATGCACCGTAGCCGATGATTCGCTTGCCTTCAGCCTTTTTTTCTTCGACGATCGACAGCAGGGACTTGCGGTGCCGCTTACAACGTCGCGCGAACTCCTGCCACGGTTCCGCCCGCCCGGTGCCAAGGGCGTCCTCGGCTTGCACGGCCGCCGTGAAGGCGTGCGTCGGTGGTCTCTTGATCTTAGAGAAGTACACGACGAACGAGCCGCCGCTAATGGGGCTCGTGGTCACATCGAAGGGTGTGAGGCCGAGCCGGCTGAGTAGCCGGCCAATGCTGTGCAGCGAGTGGAAGTACAGGTGCTCGTGGTAGATCGAATCGTAGTGCAGTTCCTCGAGTATCACGTCGGCCCGGTGAAACTCGATGGCGCCGGTACCGTCGGACTTAAGGCAGTGCGCCATGCCGGCCACTACATCGTTGGCGTTTGCGACGTGCGGAATGACATTCCGCGCAAACACCGCATCTGCCTCACCGCTCCGCTCGACGATGCCCTTGGCGACTTCGAGGCCGAAAAATTCGGGGAGTGTGCGGACTCCATCCCGTTCGGCCGCCACGGCAATGTTCTGCGCCGGATCCACGCCGAGCACGCAGTCTCCACGCTCAACGAATCGCTTGAGAAACGTACCATCGTTGCTCGCGATCTCGATCACGAACAGTGGACCGGCTCGGCACCGAGACACAAGTCGCTTGGAAAAGACCCTGCTATAATCCCGCGCCCCGTCGGACGTGCCGGTGACCCAGACGTAGTCGATGAAGAGAATCTCAGGCGCCACCGTCTCGGTCAGCTGAATCGTTCCACATTCGTCACAGCGGCAGATGATCAACGGAAACGTGGGGAGCATATCCGCTCGCTCGCGGCGAAGGCTGTTTGCGAGCGCTTGTCGACCTAGATCGAGTACCGGTGTGATCTTCGCGCTCTCGCAAATGCGGCATGCGACAATCGTCGACGAAAGGGATGGGGTCATAACCAATGCGAGTGTGCTTCGAGGTGGGCGGATTCGTTACGGTATTTCAGCTGCGCAAGGCGACTGGGTCGCCCGTAGCGAAGGCTTGACGATTCCGGTGAAATGGTTGCCCCCAACGCAGTATCATAGACCTGAATTTTGCAAGCACCACCTTCCCTAACCTGTTCCCAAGAATCACTGAAAAATGAAAGCAATCTTCCTCCAAGGAACAGAGCAAAACTGGTCGAAAATGTGGAGACAATGAAACGAGATTCTAACCACCGAGAGACCTTGACCCGATGCGGTTCTCCATATAAGTCTGAACCTAAATGTTCTTAAGATTACTGAATTAGTTCTGGCAGTCTCTTTGCCACAGCTTCGCAACAAGATTGTCTTGTTATCTTCTTCCTTCGCCCCATGCGCTGCTATTCCTCTAGCCTCTTCTTGATGGCTGAGGAAATACTGAATTTTTCAAGAAGTTCTGCTTTATTCCCAAGAAAGACAATACTCCGCAGATCTGCACTCCGCAGATCTGCAACTTAGCCGGGTGCATCACATCGGACGCGCAAGACAGTGTTTAAAGGATTGCAGGTTCGTGCGCCCAAAAAGGGCGAAGCCTGTCGACCCGGACAAGACACTCGGGGAATCAAGTAGAACTGCGCTGCAAGGAGGTCGGTGTGCGGGCCTCGATGGGCTCCGTGGGTGACACTCGGCGTTCGCTCAACTCTCGCCGGTCAACTTCGAACGGAGTCCATGAAGATGAAGTCACTGCATGAACGACCGGTGTGCCCGAGCGCCGCCATTGACTCTCCTGCTAATCGGGGGAAGCTTCCCTCTCCCGAGCGAGGGCGATTAGACCAAGAACCTCAGTGTTCACCCGTCCACGGATCCGGGACAGTTCCAGTTAGATGCAATCCAGGAAGGGAATCATGATAGATGTAGTGTTTGTTCATCCCGGTAGTCAGTCTAGTATCTACCAAGATCTATCTAAAGAGCATAGCGCAATAGAGACT
>Ga0310124_10001782_pt1 | contig 14909 bp, 16 predicted proteins | sample CB11b_AW_Bot5_MG_FD_203507 | JGI IMG/M metagenome (GOLD analysis project Ga0310124, IMG submission 203507) | Marine microbial communities from Western Arctic Ocean, Canada - CB11b_AW_Bot5 | ecosystem: Environmental > Aquatic > Marine > Oceanic | place: Canada: Western Arctic Ocean | collected...
GGGAGCGAATCGCCTCATCTCGGCCACGACGCCACCTCGATCTCCGCGGGAGATCGCGTATCGAAGTGCGAAGCCGCTCAATGAGCCGCCCGCCTGCAGGCCCGGGCCTCGTGTCTCCACACGGTCGAAAGCCAAGGTGAGCGCCCCCCCCAAGGCCCTGGGAGAGACGAAAAGCCCACGGAGGAGATTGGTTCCGAGATCGCCGGTCCCCACCTGCACCAAGGTGGCTGGATCCCGACTCGTCGGCTCTCGGGTTCTGAGCTCGATGCGTAGCCCTCCAGGCTGTCGCTCCACTCGGACCTCATCCAAGCCGGCGAGGCCGATTCGGGATAGATCAGGCACGCCGCCTTCGAGCGGTATCCACTCGAAACCGTCCCATATGACCCGGACACGGCCGCCCCCTGCCCCGAACGACATCACGGTCACAGGGGTTCCATAGTCACCTCCCTTCAGGGCGATCACGCCGGGAATGAGGGCGACGAGCTCCGCCAAAGTGGCCGCTCTGGTAGACATGAGTGCGTTGCGATCCCAGGACCAGACCGCCAAGCCAAGCGAGGGCCCCGGGCCCGACGAGATCGCGGGCATTATCGGAGGTGCCACCCGACCTGAATCAGCGAGGATCGTGGTTGAATCGGCCAGGATCGCGCTGGAATCGGCTTCGGCAACTCCGGGCGTCAGGCTCGAGGAGTCGGCTCCGGCCAAAAGCGTATCCGGGGGCGGGCCTGCGACGCCCGGAATTTGCGCCAGCGCTGCGGACGGGATGGCACCCGCCGCAAGCATCGCTGCGGCAAGGGCGAGCCGAACGGCAAAAGATGCAGCGGTCTGACTTGGGGCGACGGTCCTGGCTGGTTCTCTAACGTAGAACGCCCCGGCCTTATGGGCCCGGGGCGCGAGGAATCGTCGGAGCGGGTCTCTCACCCCGCCCGACTCCGCACCCAATCGACGAGAAGCCTCGTGGGGAAGCCGGAGGCGCCTTTTCGCTGGTAGGAGAGCTTGCCTTCGCCGTAGGCCGTACCCGCGATATCGAGATGCGCCCAGCGGCAATCCCCCACGAATTCCTTCAAGAAGCAAGCCGCGGTAATGCTGCCACCCGCGCGGCCTCCGATGTTGACGAGGTCGGCGACCTGGCTGTCGATCTGGCGCCGATAATCGTCCCACAACGGGAGAGGCCAACAGCGCTCCCCGGATCGGTCTCCCGCCTCCCTCAACTCCTCGACCAGATCCTCATCCGTGCTGAAGACGGCCGCCGCATGGTGACCCAATGCGATGACCACGGAGCCCGTGAGGGTCGCACAGTCGACGATTACAGCCGGATCAAGACCCTGTGCGTAGGACAGAGCGTCGGCGAGAATCAAGCGCCCTTCGGCATCGGTGTTGACCACCTCGATGGTCTTTCCCTCACGTGACCCGATAATGTCGCCCGGCTTCATGGCTCGTCCGTTAATCATGTTCTCGGACGAAGGCACGATCCCCACGACGTTGAGCGGGACATTCAACTCGGCGATGGCCTGCATGGCTCCGATGACGGCCGCACCCCCGGACATGTCGAAGATCATGTCCTCCATACCACTGGCCTGTTTGATCGAGATGCCTCCCGCATCGAACGTGAGCCCCTTCCCGACCAGGACCAGAGGGGCGTCACCGTCAGGGCCCCCGTCATGGTGCAGCACGATCAGGCGTGGTTCCTCATCCGACCCCCGAGAGACAGACAAGAGTGCATGCATGCGCTCAGCCTCGAGTTCCTTCGGCCCCATGATCGTGACCCGCAGGCCACGCTCACCGGCCATTCTCGAGGCTTCATCGGCCAGATGCGAAGGCGTGGCCACGTTCCCCGGTCGCGATTGCAGGGTCCGCGTAAAGTTGACAGCCCGTCCCACAGCGCCGCCCGCTTCGATTCCGGCCTCCCCCGCGTCCAGATCCTCGGGGTCGACCATGACCTCGAAGTGCGACACGTCGACGGGAGCGTCGTCCTCATCCACACTCTTCATCTCCGTGAAGCGCCACGACGCCAAAACGGCTCCTTCGGTAGCGGCCTGCACCGCATCCTCCGGCACACCGGAGCCGAGATAGGCCGTAAGCCCCGAGACCCCGACGGACTCTGCCGCCCGAACCGCGTAGCCCGCGAAGCGTCGTGCTCCCTCGAGGTCCAACTCAGACGGTTTTCCTGCTCCGAGAAGAAGCACGCGCCGGGGGCCGGCATCCATGTTGAGGTAGACGAAGGCACTCTCGCCGGGCTTGTGCTTTAGATCCTCGGAGGGAAAAGCGCCTGCGAGCACTTCAGAGAGACCTGCCGGCGCAATGACTTGCGCCTCGTGGACCCCGTCCTCCTCCCCGGAATCGTAAACGGGAAGGACCAGCAGAGGCGTGTCGTGGCTGGCCGCGTCGGCCGATGAGACGCAACGAACGTTCATAGGGTTCCGCCGGTCCCGGCTACATGTGCTCGATGACGGCCTGGCCGAACTCTGACGTCTTCAGCGTCCGGGCGCCGTCCATTTGCCGCTCGAGATCGTAAGTCACCGTCTTGGCGCCCACGGCCCCCTCCATGCCGCGCAGCACCGCCTCGGCGGCCTCATACCAGCCCAAGTGTTCCAGCATCATGACCGCCGAAAGAATCAACGACCCCGGATTGACCTTGTCCTGGTCCGCATACTTGGGTGCCGTACCGTGGGTGGCCTCGAAGAGCGCGATGTCGTCCCCCACGTTGGCGCCGGGCGCCATTCCCAATCCGCCCACCTGGGCAGCGCATGCATCCGAGAGGTAGTCGCCGTTCAGATTCGGCGTGATGAGTATGTCGTACTCGTCCGGGCGCAACAGAACTTGTTGGAACATGGCGTCGGCGATGCGGTCGTTGATCAAGAGCTTGCCCGTCGGATCCGCACCGTCCCACACGGACGATTCGGCGATCGTGCTGTCCGCGAACTCGTCCGCAGCCACCTCGTACCCCCAGTCACGGAACGCGCCCTCGGTGAACTTCATGATGTTGCCCTTGTGGACGAGCGTGGCCGAGCGCCGTTTTCTCTCCAACCCATAACGAATAGCCGCCGCCACATGGCGCTTTGTGCCGAAGGGACTGATCGGCTTGATGCCGATTCCGCTGCTTTCACGGATGTTCGCACCCAGTTCATCGACCAGAAAAGCACGCACCTTGTCCGCCTCAGGGGTACCGGAAGCCCACTCGATTCCTGCGTACACATCTTCCGTGTTCTCTCGAAAGATGATCACGTCGAGCTTCTCAGGCTCTTTCATGGGAGACGGAACGCCCTCGATCCAGCGGACTGGACGGATGCAGGAGTAGAGGTCGAGAACTTGCCGAAGCGTCACGTTCAAAGAGCGAATTCCCCCGCCGACCGGCGTGGTGAGCGGCCCCTTGATGCCCACTTTTAATTCCCGTAGAGCCTCGAAAGTCTCTCCCGGAATCCACTCTCCGGTTTTCGCATTGGCTTTTTCGCCGGCATAGATCTCCATCCAGACGATCTGCCGTGCCCCCTGATACGCGTGCTCAACAGACGCGTCGACAACGGCCTGTGTGGCCCGCCAGATGTCGGGGCCGATGCCATCGCCCTCGATAAAAGGGATGATCGGTCGGTCCGGTACTACTAAGTGGCCGCTCTCCTTGGTGATTTTGTCTCCGTCCGAGGGAATTACCGCGTGCTTGTAGTTGGCCAAAGAAACGCTCCAGAGCGATGCCGTAAATGTTCGGATTTCCTAGGCTCCGCCACGATAGGACAGGGCTGGTAAGCGACGAAAGATACCCCAGGGGGAAGTGAGCGCCAATGGCTCGGTGGGAACGCCGACGCTTGCTCCTTCGGGTTTCTAGACCTATCTTCGACTTTCGGTTTTTATTCGGTATTCGTCCCGCCTCATCCGATGGCTCATCCGACCATGTCGAAGCCCCGTTCACGCGTGTATGGTGCTCCCACCCACCTCACCGTTTGTGGGTGGGATAACAAGGGAGCCACCGCCACTCGGCAGCGTGGAAGCCGCCAAGCGCTGTGCACCTGGCTGCCCACGTTCGAACTTCGGCTGGAGCTGGTTCGGACCCCGGAGTTGGACAGCACGTCCGTAGCCCTTCTCTCCCCCGGGGAGAACACCCGGAGGACCATATGGCAGGTCTCCGAGCGCGCCTCGATCGCAGGCGTACGGCCGGGGCAACTCATCTCGCAAGCCGTCGCTCTGTGCCCTTCCCTCACCCTCCTAGAGCCCGATCCGGCCCATTACGACGCTACGCAGGAAGAGCTTCTGGAAATCCTGTCGGGCCTGAGTCCCATCGTGGAGCCCGCCGGCCGTGGGCGGATCTTCGTCGGCATGGATGGACTCGGCCGGCTGTACGGCTCACCCTCGCGACAAGTGGAGAGGGTGCTACACACGCTCTTGAAAATATTCCCTCGCCCGTTAGTGGCCGCCACGAGAATCGGATGGGCTCCTGGAAAATTCGGGGCCTGGGTGGCCGCAGCCGGGGCGGGGCCGGGCCGGGCCGTGATCGTTCCGGATCAGGAATTACCGGCATTCCTGAGCCCATGTCCTGTCTCCGTGCTCCCGGTGGATGCGGTCATGACCGAGCGACTCGAGAGACTCGGCATCGAGACCCTGGGCGACTTGATTCGCCTTCCGAGCCCCGCCCTGGTCGGGCAGTTCGGCCCCGACGGGCAGAAGGCCCGGGCGTGGGCCACGGGTGAGCGCATCGACCCCGTCCAGCCATACTACCGCCCCCAACCGATCCGTGTCTCCATGGAATTCCACACTCCCGTGGGCCAAGTGGACACGCTCCACGGGGCCCTCGACCGGCTCCTGGAACGGGCGCTGGCCCATCTGGAACGCAAAGGCCGGAGCATACAGGGGATGCGCCTCAGGGCGCATCTGGAGGGTGGGGGCTCTTGGGCCCTGGAGACGATCCTGCGAGAGCCCACGTCCCAGCGGGACCGCATCGCCTTCACCGTCCGAACCCGGATGGCCCTGTCCCCTCCGCTGCGAGCGGTCGAGACCCTCATGGTGGAGTTCTTCCAGTTCGGCCCCGCGACATCCCAGAGCGACCTCTTCGGTCGTGCGGAAGCCAACGGCAGAGAGAGGAACGGACGGGAACTGTCTGAGGGAGCCATCCTGTCCTCTCTGCGGGAAGCCGTGATGGAGTTGAAGCTGAAGCTGGGGTTCTCTCCGCTTTACCGCGTCGTGGAGATCGATCCCTGGTCCAGGATCCCGGAGCGACGACACGCGTTGCTGAATTTCGATCCGTGACGCTCGAGGGAGCGAATCCTCAAAGCGATGTCCTCAGAATTAGAGCACTCGAGTGATGTTGAAGCTGAGACGCCATTCGTCCGGGCCGAAGGAGAACGGTGTACCCGCTATGAACTGAGCCGGGTTGAGGCGCACAGAGTTCGAGAATACGAGCTTGAAGAAGTGCCCTCCGGTCTCGAGTTCGACACCGAAGGTCCCGGAGTCGTACTCCTGCCCAACCCGTTCCTCACTGACGTTCCACTCACCGAGAACGCTCACGTGCTGTGACAGGTAGGCCTGACCCGATCCTGAGCGAGAACGTGTTTTCAGCCTGTGCTGCATCCAGGCGGGGGTTCCAAGAAGGAGGGGACCACACCAAGGGCGAATCGCCCGCCGAGCATCACGTTGGCGGTCAACTGCCCGTAGTACTGCCAGGCGCGACTCGATCCGTCCAAGAGCAGCGAGGCGTCTCCATTCCAGACCGGGCCAGCAACCACCGCCAACATCACCCGAGTCGACTCCCGCTCAGCCTCAAACACTCGAACCTTTACGTTGAAACCCCGGGTGTCGGTCAGGTTCGTGCGCTGAAGGGTAAACATTCCCCGATCGTGTAGTGCGGAGGCCAATCCCATCCGGTTGAATATCGGTCCGTCCAGACCCCAGAGGGCGCCTGGCCATCTGAAAACGGTGGCAGAAATCGATGAGAAATCTCGAACTGCCATTCGCCTTGGAGCAGCGTTTCCGCGGTCGGGAGATTCGCGGACTAGGGGGAGTGGAAGACCGTGATCAGAACCTCCGTGGCGTCAAAAGTGCGTTGCCACCGAACTGAGAGCTCCCTCCAGCGAACCGGCTTCTGAGTTTCCTGGACTGAGTCTCTCTTTTTGGCCTGAATACCCCTGCATCAGTCCCCATCCGAAATTGCGCCGCCCACAGTTTCGGTTTATATTCGGTTAGATTTCGAACCCGATTCTCATGAATCCCAGTACGCCATCAGTGAGCCACGCCGGACACGAGCGCACCAGCAAGCGGCAGAGGCTGCGGCCCTTGAAGTCCCCTTCCCCGGTCCGAGTGCGCACCGACGACGAGGGCTTACCGACCGAGCTTCATCAAAAAGGAAAGCGACTCCGGGTAATGGCGGTTCGAGAGCGATGGAGGATCGACGATGAATGGTGGCGCGTACCGATTTCCAGAAAGTACTACGCCCTGGTTCTGGAGGACGGCCGGCCGGTCATCCTTTTCCGGGACCTCGTGACCGGAGGGTGGTACAGGCAGTGAGGCTGCTTTGAAATCACATCTTGTGACATCAAAAGTCCTCCGCATCCAATTCATGCGGCGCAAGAAGAACCGTGTCCTCCTGCATTTGGAGGGCACCGAGCCTCTCGAGATCGCTCTGGACGTCATGGAGCGCTCCGGCATCCACGTCGGGAGCAACCTGACCACGCAGGATGTCGCCCAACTGCAGGAAGACGATACCAAGTGGCGTGTTCGCCAAGCCGCCCTTCATCTTCTCTCGTACAGACCGAGAGCCGAGCAAGAGCTTCGGCGCCGCCTCCGTTCCAAGGACTTTCCGCATGCATCAGTGGAGTGGTGCCTCCGCGCCCTCAAGGAAGAGGGGCTCATCGATGACCATGCCTTCGCTTCGGCATACGTGCGCAGCCGGATCCGCCTCAAGCCGAGAGGACGCTTTCGTTTAACCCAGGAGCTGCGCCAGAAGGGAGTGTCCGCCGAGATCGCGGAGGAAGCCATCGACCAGGCCTTCAGCAACGAAGAAACGTCGGAAGGGGACTTGGCTTGCGCGGCCGCTCGACGTTGGCTCGATCGTCAGGGAGCAACCCTGATCGAGAGCCTGGCCGACGCGGAGCGATGCGACGAGCGTGAGCGGGCTCGTCGGCGCTTGCACAACTTCCTGAGCCGCCGTGGATTCGCGCCGGATGTCATCCGCGTGGGGATGGAGGAAGCGGAGGCCGGTGCGAGGGAGGTGGTTGGGCGGGGGGACGCGCCGGTCTGACCCGACCCCAGAGCCCCTTGCTGCTCTCGCTTGTTCGCCTTCTAGACCCTATTGGTACAACTTGACGATCCACTGTATATCCCCAGCATTCAGATCGCGCTTCTTCGTCTCTCCCTCAGTCGCGAAAGCGTACATGGTCTCATCGACGCACTCGCTCGCTCGGGGGATGGCCGAGACCCGCCGCATGGCCGAGTTCATGGGTCACGACGTTGGCGATGTCCATGAGGGCGGGATTGAGGCCTGCATCTCCAAAGTCCCACGGACCAATGTCGTTCATCAATAGATCCCACTCGACGAAACGGCGCTGCCGTGGTGGGCCACTGAATACGCCCCAAACTACTGTGATGGCGATGACGTCGTTATCGGAGTATGCCGCCGAACTGCGCGCTGGACCGACTGGGGCGTCCTCCCGACGGCGACCCAGACCGGTATCGGGTCCTGGAGCGGTCGGGGATACACGGCACGATCGTCGATGGACGGCCGATGCCGACCCGACCATGTGATCCGCTCCTCTTCCCGCACCTTCAGGAGCAGATCGAGCTTCTCGGACAAGACCTCTCGTCGTAATCCGAGAGGTCTTGTCCGAAGAGGGGGAACAACTCAGTGAATGACCCCCGCCCCACCATGATCTCCGCCCGTCCGCCCGAAATCTGGTCCAGCGTGGCGAAGTCCTGGAACACACGTACCGGCTCGTCGGAACTCAGCACGGAGACCGCACTCGTGAGGCGGATCCGCTTGGTGCGAGCCGCGGCCAAGACCACGGCGGGCGCTGAGACCGCACAGTCCGGCCGATGGTGTTCTCCCACGCCGAAGACGTCCAGCCTCACCTCGTCGGCGAGTTCGATCTCCTCCAGAAGGTCTCGCAGCCGCCCGCCCACGTCGAGCTGGTGGCCCGTCGTAGGATAGAAGCGCGTCTCCGCGAAGCTGTAGATGCCGATTTCCATGGGAGGAAACGTAGAGAGAAGCGGCATTCGCGCGAAGAGCGGACCATAGGGAGAGAGACGCCGTTCTCATTGCCTCCTACCGATTTTCGGTCTATAATGCGCCCCTGCCCGAATAAAAACCGAATATCGTCCCACACCGACCCAATACTGTGCCGACGCCGCCCTACATCGAGCTCCACTGCCATTCCGGTTTCTCCTTCCTGGACGGGGCCTCTCATCCGGAAGAGCTGGTCTTTCGGGCTCTCGAATTGGGTTATCCCGCCATGGCGCTCACGGACCACAACGGGCTGTACGGGTCCATGGAATTCGCCCAGGCGGCCCGCGCCGAAGGACTTCAAGCCATCACCGGTGCCGAGGTCACGGTGGCTCTGGAAATTCCGGGGATCCCTGAGGGCTTGGATGGATTGGTTGTGGACGGATTGAGGGCGGAGGATCCCGATGGAGACCCGTTGGCCCGAGGCTGCCACATGACCCTCCTGGCCGAAACCCCGGCCGGTTATGCCAACCTCTGCCGGCTCCTGAGTGAGGCGCACCTCCAGAGTGAACGGGGGCGGCCCACCCTCCTCCTCTCTTCCCTCCTCGCACGCACACAGGGGCTCATCGCCCTCAGCGGGTGCCGGCGAGGCCCGTTGTCGAGGGGGCTGGAGAACAACACGGCCACCGCTGAGTTCCTGGCCCGGCGCCTGCATGCCGCCTTCGGCTCTCGGGGTCTTTTCGTCGAGCTTCAGGACAACGAGCAGAAGGGGGACGGCTACCGGAACCGTAACCTCGGCCGGCTTGCCGACCGACTCGGAATCCCCGTGGTGGCTACGGGGAACGTTCACTATCACCGCCCCGAACGGCACCGGCTTCAAGACGTCCTGGTGGCCATCCGGAATCGGACGACGTTGAACGGCTCGCACGAGCAACGCCGTGCCAACGCACGATTTTACTTGGCCCCGCCTGAGGAAATGGCCCACCGCTTCCGGAGCCGCCCGGACGCCCTCGCCCACACCTTGGAGATCGCCGAGCGGTGCGCCGCCTTCGACTTGACCAAAGACCTGGGCTACACGTTTCCGGACTTCGAGGGGAGCGAACGGGGTGCAGCGATCGAAAACCTGGCTGCCATCTGCCTCGCCAAGCTGGACGAACGCTACCAGGGCTCCAAGCTGGAAGCCGACGCCCGCGAGCGCCTCCACCAGGAACTCACGCTGGTGGACTTTCACGGCCTGGCCGGTTTTTTCCTGGTCTACCGGGACATCATGGAGTTGGCCCGGGATGTGGCCGCTGAGATCCGGGGCGGCGCCCCCAGGGCCCACGCCGGCCTGCCTCCGGGACGGGGGCGGGGTTCCTCGGTGTCGTCGATCATCTGCTACCTGATCGGCCTCTCCCACGTCGATCCCGTCAAAACGAACCTCTTCCTGGGCCGCTTCCTGAACGAAGCCATGCAAAGCGTTCCGGACATCGACCTCGACTTCCCACGCGACATCCGGGAAAAATTGATCCTCCGGGTCTACGAGCGATACGGGGGCGAGCACACGGGGCTCGTGTGCTCGTTTCCCACGTACCGCCTGAAATCGACGCTCCGTGAGATCGGGAAGACCCTCAACCTCCCAATGGGAGATCTGGAGAAGCTCTCCAAGCTGGCGGAGCGGCGCTCGGGCGGGGGTCTGCTCGCCGAGCTGGAGCGCCTGCCTGAGTTCCGCGAGAAGGCCGGCTCACCGCTGTGGCAAGCGCTCTGCGAGCTGGCCGAAGACATCCGGGGTCTTCCCCGCCACGTCTCCCAGCACGTGGGCGGCATGATCATCTCGAGTCGTCCTCTTGTGGAGATCGTGCCCCTGGAGCCCGCCGCCTGGGAGGGCCGGGTGCTGTGCCAGTGGGACAAGGACTCCTGCGACGACGCGGGGTTCATCAAGATCGACTTTCTCGCGCTGGGCATGCTCTCCCTCGTCGAAGACGCCGTGGACCTGATCTCGGAGCGACAAGGCCGGGCCCCGGACCTGTCACGCATCGACTTCGCCGACGAGACGCTCTACGAGCACATCTGCACGGGGGACACCATCGGCATGTTCCAGGTGGAGAGCCGGGCCCAGATCCAGATGATCCGCCGTGTGCAGCCCCGTAATCTGGAGGATCTGGCCATCCAGGTGGCCATCGTGAGGCCCGGTCCCATCGTGGGGGGCGCGGTCAACCCATACGTGCGCCGGCGCGAGCTCCTGCGCGAGGACCCGAACTTCCGGGTCCCGTACGACCATCCTCTCCTCGAAGAGGCCCTGGGAGAGACACTGGGTGTCATCATCTTCCAGGATCAGGTGCTCCAGGTATGCCAGGCCCTCGCGGGATTCTCGGACGGCCAGGCGGAGAGTCTGCGGCGTTCCATGAGCCGAAAACGCTCCGAGGAGGCCATGGACGCCCACTGGGAGGCCTTCCGCGACGGCTCACGTGAGCGGGGCGTCGACGAGACCACCGCTCAAAAGGTCTTTCAGCAAGTGGCCGCCTTCAGCGAGTTCGGGTTTCCCAAGTCCCACGCCGCCGCCTTCGGCCTGCTCGCCTACCAATCCGCCTGGCTCCGCTACTACCATGGCACGGAGTACTACGTCGCGCTCTTCAACAACCAACCGATGGGCTTCTATTCCCTGGACGCCCTGGGCCGCGACGCCCGCCGCCATGGCATCGGAATCCGCCTGCCCGACGTCAACCACAGCGGCGTGAAGTGCACGCCTGAGGAGTCCGACCTCCGGATCGGCCTGGGTTTCGTCCGAGGTTGGGGAACCGACATCGCCAAATGCGTGGTCGAGGAGCGGGAGCGACATGGGCCGTTCGCCTCCCTCTCAGACTTCCTCCGCAGAACGCCCGCGGCCCTGAAGAGGCCCGCCGTCGAGAACCTGATCTGGGTCGGTGGGTTCGAGAGCTTCGGCCTGACTAGGAGGGAACTGCTATGGCAGGCCGGGCTCTGGCTGGGCCCGGAAGACGATGCGGGGCGGAGCGGCGGCCGGGACGACCATCCCCAAACCGAACTCGGCTTGGAGGACCCGCACGCGCGAATCGTCTTCCCCGACCTCGACGATTCGGAGCGGATGGTGGCCGAGTACCGCATGCTCCGCTTCTCCACGGACCTCCATCCCCTCTCTCTACTCCGGGATGAACTTCCCCCCGAAACCGTGACCGGCGATCGTTTTTCGGACCTTCCCAATCACGCCACCGTGACGGTGGCCGGCATTGTCGTGGCCCGCCAACGTCCTTCTACCGCAAACGGCTATGTATTTGTGTTAATGGAAGATGAGTCTGGTCCCATAAATGTGATTATTAAACCAAAAATCTACGGCAAATGCCGAACGACCGTGCGGATGGAGCCGTTTCTCGTGGTCCGTGGACGCCTTCAAAAAGGCGGGCTGACCACGAATGTGATCGCCCACAGCGTGAAGGCCGTTCGAGTCCGTGAAGCGGAACAGCCGGCGGCGGTCCACCCTGCCCTGCCGGGGCGTCCGGATTTGCCGGAGACCCTGGAATATTGGGCCGCGCCGGAGCGAAGCCCCGGCGCTCCTTTTCGTTACTTGACGGCGCTCAGGCAGTCTCCGCCGGGTATCAAGAACTTCGGGTGAGGGGTGGGCGTCCGCGGAGCGTCAAAAGCTCAACGAAACCGCCCCACCGCGTCAACGAACCATGATCGTGCCCACCATGGCGGCTCCTTCGTGTGCGATGCAGACGTACCGGTACTCGCCCCGCTCCCTGAACGTCCACGTGAAGCTCCCCCCCGGGCCGATATCTCCCGAATCGAAAGCGCCGGCACCGGAGGGAAGTCAGACGTTGTCCGCCTCCATGGCCTGGGACGGATCAGCGGTTACCGTGTGGACCACAGCCGACGGGTTACGCCAGCGCACCGCCTGACCCGCCGAGATGGTGACGACCGCGGGCGCGTACCTGGAACCGGTCGCTCATCGAGACCTCAGCCGCCACGTCTCCCGCCAGGGACACGTTGTCCGAGACGCGGAGCGTCGCTCCCCCGCCTACGGCCCACTTCGATTCGTCGAGCCCGTCGTCGTAGACATCCGGCAGGAAACGCCCGATCGCCATGAGCTTCACCGGACCTGCGGGAATGGCCGCTGTGACCTCGACGTCGCCGCTGGAGGCCGCGCTGTTGTAGGCCGCCATGATGGAAACGTCGAGGGGGCTGCCAGCGGACGCGGATACTGGAGTCCAACGGGAGAAGAACTCATACTCGTTGAACTTGGCACCATCCACGATTGAGTTGCTGGAGTAGTCGACGCCCACGAGCGTGCGTTCGGGCAGTGGAACGGCCAAGAAGAACGTCGGCGAGTTGAGGACCTTGCTGTTGGTCGTCCCCATCTTCCAGAAGCGGTGGAGGAAGTTGAAGTAGACGGTGCCCTCTATGCCGGTCCAGCCACCGGAGAGGTTCGGGGTTCGATCCAGGACGGACTGGGCCTGGGCTGGGTGGGGCGTGGGGAGGAGGTTAGCGGTGGCGGCCAGGGTCAAGAGCAACAGCGTGAGGGTAATCTGACGAAGTTGGTGCATGGGTCTTCCTCCTGCTTGGGGTGAGTTCGAGTTTCACACCCCACAGGGCTGCGGCAGTCTCCGCCGTGGATCAAGCTCCGCCGCGGATCAAGGATTTCGAGTGACGGGTGGCTCCGCCGGGCCTCAGTGCCTGCCGGGCCTGGTCAGGACGTCGGGTCGGACACGGTTCCCACGAAGAGAATCGCGCCGGATGTCCGTTCACGGATCGCGAACAGAAACGGCCGGTCAGCCCGAAGAACCGCAGTCGCTGCTGCGGCGCGAGCGGTCCCAGTAGCGGCGGCGGTCTCGGTGCCCTCCTCATCCACCCTCAGGAAGCCCTTCTGCTTCATCCGGCCGATGTGGGGTCCGGCGGCAACTCTGGCGTCCCCCAACAGCCAACCGAAGTCCGCCCTAGATTGATCGAAGGCCACCTCCATGCCCATCGCCTTGAGGACATCGTTGAGTCCCCGCTCGTAGCTCAGCTCGAAGCGAGGCAGCTGGACCTCCGTTCGCGTCTCCTGCTGCAGCGCGTCCACCAACTCTTGCCAGCGTTCACTGTCCATATCTTCTACCAACTCAGCCAGCGTTGCGTCACCAACCGGGACCACCACCATCATCGAGAAGGATCGCGCACCGTATGGCAAGTCCACCACCGCGAAGTCCTCACCGGAGCCCACGCCTCCCGCCATCCGTGCGTCCAGCGCCTGCCACATCATCGGAACACTCACGGTGGAGCCGTCGGCTTGCCGGAAGTCGACCGCCGTGGTCTCAGCCGGGTCGAACGGGTCGGTCCATCCACCTTTGAAGTAGATCGTGTTGACCAGCAAGGCGAGCATACCCCGGAAGTCCTCAGCGGAGACCAAGTTCGGAACGCGGCCTTCGGTGGCCGCGTCCACCCGGCCATTGATCGCACCGGCCATGTCGGGCTCCCGGAAGCGCACGGTCTCGATCCGGGCGCCGAAAGTCTCCTCCACTCTGCTTCGGTAGTCCCGCCGGATCCGAATGCCCTCCTCGAGCCACGAAGTGTTGGCGAGCCGAAACTCGACACTGGGGTCCTTACGCAAGAGTGACTCAGCCAAGGCCCTGTAGGCATCGTTGGCCTCTGCCACCGGGAGGCCGTTCAGGCCCAGGACGTTCCCCATGGCATTGAAGGTCTCGCCGCCGGCCGCGTTCAGCAGCATCCCCAATGACATGGACAGGCTGAGGGGTGAGATGAAGACGTTGACCGCGTCATCCGACCGCTCCGCGTGCAGCCGCCTGAGCAGCTCGAAGCCAAAGTCGTTGCCGGCCTGGAACGCCGGCACCTGGGCCGCAGTCAGGCTGTGCGACCATAACAGCGCGGCAAGAACAAAAAGAATCGGTGCACCGGAGCGGACTCGCTTCATCATAGCCTCTCCGCTTGCATCTCTTCGATCTTCCGTTCTCAGGCACACGATATTCGCACCACTGTCTCAGCTTATTGGTTTCGGCCTACGTGGCAACCCAGAGCGCGGATAGGTAGAGTGGGTCATACCCACCACCGGTGGATTAGTCTGCGGATTTTGCTGAGGATCCCTCTTCGGCGCGATTCGCCCGCTCCAGGTAAAGCCGCATCCCGTCCCAATCCCCCGCAGCCTTGAACGCGTCGAAATACCCATCGACCTCGTCCCGCGGGCGGAACGCAGAGATCTCCTCTCGGACTTCGCGCTCATATACGTCGCGGTCCCCGTCGTTCCCGGAGGCCAGGGCCGCCTCGACCCTATCTCGGAAGGCGGACAGCCGTTCTCGCATCTCGACAACGCGGCCCGCGAAACCGTTGTGGATACCGAAATGGGAGACGCCGAACGCCTCAGGGTCTACCGACTCGAGGTCGTGCAGAGTATCCAACCAAGCGGGCACGTCGACGGAGGGGGGCGGTGTCGGCGGGTGCGTCGGCGCGCCCGGCGCAAGAATCACCCCCAAGGCGTCGCCCGCCACAAACGTCCCGTCGGCCTCGCACAAGTAGGACACATGATGGGCGGTGTGTCCCGGGGTGGCGAAGGCTCTGACCCCGGGGACCGGCAAGGGCCGCTCTGGCTCCCACGGTCGAATACGATCCACCGAAACCGGCATGACCTCTCCCCACAGGCGATCGTGCGCCTCGCCGAACGTCCGCCGGGTGCTGGCCACGAGCCGCTCGGGGTCGGCCATGTGCGGAACGCCATCGGTGTGTAGATGAACTTCGAGGTCCGGAAGGCGGGAAACCAAGTGTCCAGTCCCACCCGCATGATCGAGGT
>Ga0310124_10001787_pt1 | contig 14866 bp, 16 predicted proteins | sample CB11b_AW_Bot5_MG_FD_203507 | JGI IMG/M metagenome (GOLD analysis project Ga0310124, IMG submission 203507) | Marine microbial communities from Western Arctic Ocean, Canada - CB11b_AW_Bot5 | ecosystem: Environmental > Aquatic > Marine > Oceanic | place: Canada: Western Arctic Ocean | collected...
CTCGGCCAATTCTGCCTCCGCCGCACCGTAGGACGGGATCGGTTCTCCCTCCGCCGTGCGGTGCTGCAGCAGCCGTGAAGTCGAAAACCCGAACGCCCCCGCTAGAATTCCGTCCGCGGCGAGCCGGGCCATCTCCGCACGGTCCTCCGCCGTCGCCTCCTCACGGTTGGCGCCGCGCTCTCCCATCACGAAGACCCTGAGAGCTGCGTGCGGAACCTGGGTCGCCACGTCCACGTCGTATTGCCGTGCGGCGAGCGTGTCAAGATAGTCGGGGAAACTGGCCCACGTCCAAGGCAGTCCTGCCTTCATCACCACTTCGGGAATGTCTTCCACACCCTCCATCAGCGAGATCAGCATGTCGTGCTGGTCATGCCGCACTGGCGCGAAACCGACGCCGCAATTGCCCATTAGCACCGTCGTAACACCGTTGCACGAGGACGGCGTAATCTGGTTGGCCCAGGTAACCTGTGCGTCATAATGGGTGTGCACGTCGACGAAGCCGGGCATCACCAAGCGGCCGCGTGCGTCGATCTCTTCCGCACCGGTTTCCCTTACTTGGCCCACGGCGATGATCTGGCCGTCTGAAACCGCCACGTCTGCATCCAGCATAGGGCCGCCCGAGCCGTCGACGACGGTGCCGCCGCGAATGATCAAATTCGGTTTGTCGCTCATCACACGCCGCTCCAGGTCTTATCTTTGCGAAAGTATACGCCGTTAAACCGTTTTTCGTAAAACGCGACTGCTCCAAAACTGCGTCCAACGTCCCGACCTGGAACGATACCGCGCCGCATGTCTGCGGTCAGCCGCTCTAAACTCCTATCCTTTCCGTAGAACATTAACTTGGATAAGTGTTGTAGCTGATTGCCGCCATGAAGCCCGCGTCTACCAGTAGGTTGACGCCGGTGATGGCCGAGGCGGCGGCGGAACATAGAAAATAGCCCGCCTCTGCGACTTCTTCGGGTCGCACCAGACGGCCCAGGGTGCTCAGAGCCTTCATGCCGGCGGGGTCGCGGTCGCCGCTGTCGATCCGCAACTGCATGGCCGGCGTCAAGGTAAAGCCGGGCGCCACCGCGTTAACGCGTACCCCGGACGGGCCGAATTCCGCCGCTAGCACTTTAGTCAGAGAATCGATTGCCGCCTTGCTCGGCGTATAGGCGGGCAGGGGTAGGGGCGTGAAGCTGTTGACGGAGGCGATATTCAAAATAGCGCCGCCCTGGCGCACCGCCATGCGGGGTGCGCAGGCCCGGCACATGAGGTAGCTACCGCGATAATTGATGGCCCAGATCCGGTCGTGTTCATCCAGGGGAAAGGTCGCGGTTTTGGCCCGGTTTTGCAGCAGACCGGCGGAGTTCACCAGTACGTCGATGGGACCGGTATCCTGTTCCAGGGCGGCCACGGTGTTTTCGATTTGTATTGCATCGGCCACATCAAGGTAGCTGTAGCTGGCGCCGTTAATGGTTTCGGCGGCGGCGGCCCCGGCCTCATCATTGATATCGCCCAATACCACTCGATCGCCGCTGTCGGCAAAACGGCGCGCCAGGGCCAGGCCGATACCACTGGCCCCGCCGGTTACCAGTACGGTGCGTGCCATAGTCAGGTTCTCCTTTGCCGCCCGCTGATGGCGTTGGTCAGGGCCAGCAGGCGCTTGGCCGCGGCCACGTGTAGGTTCTCAACCAATTGGCCGTTCACGACGACCACGCCCTTGCCCTCCCGCTGGGCCCCCTCGAAGGCGGTGACGATGATATCAGCTTCCGCGATGTCATCGTCGGATGGCGCGAAGACTTGGTTCGCCGGGTCCACCTGCCGGGGATGGACCAGGGTTTTGCCATCGAAACCGAACTGCCGGCCCTGGTGGCAGGCCGCTTTAAAGCCTTCATCGTCCTTTAGGTCCAGATAAACCCCATCCAGGGCGGCCAGGCCATAGGCCCGGGCCGCCAGCAAGCATAGGGACAGGGCGGTGGTGAGGGGTTCCCGGTGGGGGGTGTGCAGGGCGTTCAGATCCGTCGCCAGGTCGGAGGTGCCCATGACCAGACAGCGGGTTTTCGGCGACGCGGCGGCGATCTCCTCTACGTGCAGAACGGCCAGTGGGGTTTCTATCATGCACCACAGGTCCATGCCCTCGGGCAGGGCGGCGGCCGCCGCACGGACCTGGCCGGCGCCTTCGGCCTTGGGCAGAAGAACCGCTGCCGCCGAGGACCCGGTGGCGGCGGCCAGGTCATCGGCATGCCAGGGTGTGCCGGTACCATTTATACGGATCACCACTTCCCGTGGCCCATAGCCGCCGTTCGCCAGGGCGGAGATGACCTGGGCCCGGGCCGCGACCTTGGCATCGGGGGCTACGGCATCCTCCAGATCCAGGATCAGTACATCGGCAGGCAGGGATTTGGCCTTCTCCAGCGCCCGGCCGTTGGATCCCGGCATATAGAGCACGCTGCGTCTGGGCCGAATATCTTCCGACACGGCTGCCCTCCTAACGCCAGGCGAAGACTGGTTGTTCCAGGTGATCGACCCGGATGGGGCGGCCACGCATAGCGACTTCGCAAAATTGATAGACCACGGCGGCGGTTGGCGCATGCACATGATCGTCGCCAAACCGTACTTTTAATACCGGGCGTTCGCTTTCCGGAATAGTCATGAATTCAGGCGAATCCGGGCGCATCAGATCGGCTAGGGGGATTGGCATGATCTTGGCCACCTCGTCCGGGTTGGGCGACATGGTCGCGCCGGGGCCAGCCCAAATCACTACCGGCGTGATGAGATAGCCCGACCGGGTGGGATAATCATCGAGCAATCCCAACACCGTGTCCGGCGCCAAATGCATGTTGATCTCTTCCGCCAATTCCCGCAGTCCCGCCTGTATGGCCGTCTCGTCCCCATCCATGCGTCCGCCCGGTAAGGCTTTTTGCCCAGCGTGGGATGATAAACGCGGCGTACGGCGGGTCAGGACAAAGGCGGTTTGCCCGCTGCCATCGTCGATCAGGGTAATGGTTACCGCCGCCCGTTTTAGGCCCCCGCCCGCGCTGTCATGGGTCTGTCGTTGAAAGTTCCGCAGGCGTGCCGTAAAGCGGCCGCGTAGTTCATCAGTATAGGGAAATTCCGTCACACTTATCGTCCTCGGCGCAAAAGGCTACCTGCCGACACAATAGCCCCTTGGAGTTCGTAATCCAATGCGGGCAAAATTAAAGGCGCTCAAGATGACATAAACATATAGGCATATATTGGATGCTTGTTGACGGAATTCAGGTTTGTCCGCTATAGTTAGGCGCGCGCCGATTTGAGCCAGCTTGCGGGCGCGAGAAAAAAATTCAGCTAAACCGGGTCGGCACCGACCGCCCAGCTAGAGCTTGCTCTTGTGAATGCTGTGGCGGTTTTTTTGTTGGTGACCGGGCTGGCGTAATTCAGTTGGGGAGACGACAATGACTATTGAAAGCAAGAACCCGGAAACCTTGGCCTTGCATGCGGGCTTTCGCCAGGATCCAGCCACCGGCGCCGTTGCCGTGCCGATCTATCAAACCACTTCATATCAGTTCGAAAGCCCCGAGCATGCGGCCAACCTGTTCGCCCTGAAGGAACTGGGTAATATTTACACCCGCATCATGAACCCGACCAATGATGTGCTGGAACAGCGCATTACGGCATTGGAAGGCGGGGCGGCGGCCCTGGCCGTGGCCTCGGGGCAGGCGGCCTCTGCCCTGTCCATCCAGAATATCGCCCAGGTGGGCGACAACGTGGTTAGTTCCACCGACCTGTACGGCGGCACTTGGAACCTGTTCGCCAATACTCTGAAGCAACAGGGCATCGAAGTGCGCTTTGTCGATCCGGCCGATCCGGAGAATTTTCGCCAGGCCACGGACGACAAAACCCGCGCCTATTATGCCGAAACCCTGCCGAACCCAAAATTGCAGGTCTTCCCGATCAAGGAAGTTGCAGATATTGGCCGTGAATTAGGCATTCCCTTGATCATGGACAACACGGCGGCACCGATCCTGTGCCGCCCGTTTGATCACGGCGCGGCGGTGATTGTTTATTCCACTACCAAATATATTGGTGGCCACGGCACCTCCATCGGCGGTCTGATTGTTGACGGCGGCAATTTCGATTGGGAGGCCTATCCCGAACGGCAGCCCCTGTTGAACCAACCCGATCCCAGCTATCACGGAGCGGTCTGGACCCAGGCCGTAAAACCCCTGGGGCCCATTGCCTACGTTCTAAAGGCGCGGGTCACCTTGTTGCGTGATCTTGGCCCGGCGTTCAGCCCCTTCAATGCCTTTCAAACCATCCAGGGCCTGGAAACCCTGCCCCTGCGTATTCGCGAACATTGCCGCAATGCCGATGCGGTGACCGAATACCTGAACCGTCATGATCAAGTCGCACGCGTAATCCACCCCAGTCTGCAAGGCGGGGTCGATCGGGCTCGGGCCGATACCTATTTGCAGGGCGGCTATGGCGGCCTGGTTGGCGTGGAATTAAAAGGTGGCCTGGCGGCGGGCCGGCATTTCATCGAGGCGCTGGAACTGTTTTACCATGTGGCCAATATCGGTGATGCCCGCAGCCTGGCGATCCATCCCGCAACCACCACCCATTCGCAATTGACCCCGGAGGAGCAATTGGCCACCGGGGTCACCGAAGGCTATGTGCGCCTATCGATTGGGATCGAGCATATTGACGATATTATAGCCGATTTGGCCCAGGCCCTGGATCGTGCCGCGACCGCGGTGAAGGCGGCTGCCTGATCCATCCCACCATCTGAACGGCGGCGCCCCTGAGGCTGGGGCGCCGCCGTATTCTTATGGCTGACCGGCGGTGTCTTGCGCTGCCGTCAATTGCGATGGGGTGCGTAAAAAAATCGTGGCGACGGCACAGCCCGCTGGGTAGATCGCCAGCAGCATCAAGGTTTCCTGATAGCTGCCCAGAAGATCGAAGGCGATGCCCAGGGGCAGGGGGCCGATAGAGGCGCCAATGACGCCGATCATCTGACCGGTACCCTGGATGGAACCCAAATGTTTCCGGCCAAAATAGCGCGGCCACATATAGCCGAAAAAAGTCATGGTACAGCCATTATTGATGCCGAAGGCGACAGCGTAAACCATCGCCGTGGTCAGGTCATGAACCAGAGCCGCGCTGAGCAAAGAGACGATCATGACGACCAGGCCGAAGGCAAAGACCCGGTGGGTAGGAAAGCGGTCCAGGCTGCGCCCGACCAGGGGAATGGTCATGACCATGACCAAGGCGGAAATGGGAAAAATACGCGCCGCTGCCACCTCGCTTAATCCCTGTGTCGTTAGAATGGAGACCTGAAAGAAGTGTAACGAGGTCACCAGCATGGAGAGCCCGAAGAGGCCGGCGCAAAGGATCCAAAAAGTTTTGGTCGCCAAGGCTTCGCGTAGGGTCAATCCTTCTACCGTGGCAGGGTCATGGCCGGTTGCGGTTGCGCCTTGGCCATCGGGGGCCAGGCCCAGTTTTTCCGGCCGGTCATGAACCAGAAACAGCACGGGCGGCAGCAGCAACAGCCAGGTACTGGCGCCCAGCCAGAACCAGGCCTGGCGCCAGCCAACCGTATCGATCAGCCATTGGGATAGGGGCGGATGCACGGCCATTGAGGCAGAAAACCCCAGGGCCATGAGGCTTAGGGCAAAGCCCCGGCGGCGGTCGAACCAATGGGAGACCAGGTTGGAACAGTTCAGCATTAAACTGCCTTGGCCCAAATAGCGCAGCGAGGCAAAGCCTACTGCCAGCCACAGAAAGCCGGCAGCGGCGCCAAAGGCCAGACAGGCGAGGCCCAGCAACAAGGTGACGGCTACTAGCGTGCGGCGCGGCCCGAAACGGTCCACCAACCGGCCCATCCAGGGCAGGCCAAAGGCCGCGACCAAGGTCGCGAACGCATAGGCGGAGGAGATGGAGGTGGCGGATAGGCCTAAATCGGCCTGAATATGAACCAGAAACACGCTGAAGGTATGGGATTGACCGGCACCGCTGACGAAGATGCCCAGGGCCGCCGTTGCCAAAATGACCCAGCCATAGAAAACGCGGCGGTTAATACGTAAAGCCAATGATTTCATTGTACGGAAAGGGCCGTCCAGTGGGCAAATCCGGGCCCGGAATGCCCGTATGCGGATGATACCAAGCGCTATTTATAGCAGCTTATGCCGCCTGTCACCCGCGCGATTTCCATTTGCGCTGGCCCGCAATGGAGCCAGGACTTTCTCGATTAGGAGATTCCGCCGGTCACATCGATCGTGATGCCCGTAATAAAGTCGGCATCCTGTGATGCGAGGAAGGCGATTACCCGGGCCTGATCTACCGCTTCGGCAACGCGGCGCAGCGGTGTTCGTTCGATCTCGAGCGCCTGTTGTTCCGCGTTTCGTTTCTCCCAATGGGGCCGTATTCTCTCCGTTAGCGTCAGGCTCGGCGCGATGGCATTGACGTTGATGCCAGATGGTCCCAGCTCGCTGGATAGCTTTTTCGTAAAGGCAATGATCCCGCCCTTCGCCGCGGCATAGGCGCTGCTGCTGGCGCCACTCAATCCACGGCCGGCAATCGACGCCAGATTGACGATTTTACCCTGACCGGCCTGCTTCATCAGTGGCACGACGGCGTTGCAGAATAAAAAGGTGGCGCTAAGGTTGAAATTGATCACCTTTTGCCAATCTTCGAAGGATAATTCGTCCACCGTCGCGGCCGGTGCTGCAATGACCGTGCTGCCGCCGACGGCATTGACCAGAATGTCGATACGACCCTGTATTGCCCAAATTCTAGTGACAGCCTCCTGGACCAAAGTTTGATCCGCCGCGTCGAGTAACTTCGGAATTAACGTGCCTGGGGCGCCGGCCATTTCGTCTTGTAGTGCATCAAGTCGCGTACCATCAACGTCAATGGCGATGACGGTCGCACCTTCCTGAACCAAGATGTTGGCCGTCGCTTTGCCAATTCCGGCGCCGGCGGCGGTGATGATGGCGACTTGATCGCGAAACCGCATAACTTTCTCCTGGTTACCTGTATTGGTGAAAGATTCCGGCCGTCATCCGGGCACGTTACTGAAGGCTGAGAGCGCGTTGAGGGCCCGCGGGAACCCGGAATAGGGCCCCGTCTGCATGATGATTTCGACGATCTGCGCTCGGCTCAGGCCGGTGCCAAGGGCCGATTGGGCGAATTTGACCAATTGCGGCAGGGCATCTATCGCCGTGAACGCGGCCACGGCGCAAATCATGCGCTGGTGGTAGTCGAGGTCCGGGCGGTTCCAAATCTCGCCGTAGCCATAGGCCACCGCCGTCGGGTACATCGCCGCTGTTGTTGTATTGTCCGGCGCGGCATAGCCCCCTTCGGCCCTATCGCCATGCAGCCTGCGCATGGTCTCCTGCCCCAGCGCCATGAGCGCGTCGGCGTCCCTATCCGGCATCTCCGTATCCGGCACGACGATGCCCTGTTCGGCAAAGACTTCATTGGCCAGCGTAAGGGCATTTAGAATTGTGGGAAATCCGGAATACAGACCGCAATGGATGAAAACCTCTTGGATCGTGCGTGGCGAAACGCCGATATGCAAAGCCGCGCCAATATAGCGCCGCAGCTGGGGCAGGCGCTGGCGCGAGGTCAGGGCTGACAGCACCGCCAGCATGCGGTCGTCCAATGCCAACCCCGGCCGGGCCCAGATCGAACCCCAGACGAATTCTTCCGCCAACCGGTTAAGGCCGGGCGCCAGTTCAATATCGGGACTATTGTCGGGAAACCCCAGCTGTTTGCGTATTGCCGCCCCAGATTGCCGTAACGTTTCGCGTGCCGTCATGTCCCTTGCCCCTGTATTCTTTCCATCGGAACCCTATTTAGCGGAACGCTTGCCGGTTCCTTCAACTTTCCAAATTTTAGTCGGCCAACTGCCCGAGGACAGCCTGGATGCTGTCCTTGGCGTCGTTGAATAGAATCCAGATTTTATACTATAAAAACAACGGGTTATAGACGCCAGCGTAGCCGGTTGTCATGAAGCCTCGGCCGTCCGTCACAACTTTGGCGCCAGCCTCCGGAAACGCGTCACTGGTGATGTTTGCCATGCCGCCGGTGCTGGCCTCGGCCAGGACAGTGTGCCCCAGCTTCAGCAGCCGTTCCGCCGTCTGCGGCGAAACAGTCACACGATGGTCGTCGTGGTGCATTTCCTTGGGAACGCCGATCAGCATTACCCGACCTCCTATTCAACTTACCAAGAGACTAGCACGGATCAGTCCACCGGCAATTGGCGGTAATAAAAAGGGGACGCCGCGGCGTCCCCTTCCCATTCGCCATCTGGTGTTTTCCGATCAGGCGCCGTCGCGGCCGATAATGGCTACGGACGAGACGTTCTGATGCGGCTGGCCACCAAGATTGTGGGTCATCCCGAAGGTGGGGTCCTTCAACTGGCGTTCGCCGGCGCGGCCCAGCAATTGGCCATACATTTCGTACAGCATGCGCAGGCCGGAGGCGCCGATGGGATGGCCAAAGCATTTCAGGCCGCCGTCGATCTGACAGGGCACCTGGCCGTCGGCGTTGTAGAAGCCATCCAGCACGTCGCGCCAGGCTTCGCCTTCGTTGGAGATGTACAGATCTTCCATGGTCACCATCTCGGTGATTGAGAAGCAATCATGGCATTCGAACATTGAGATCTGATCCCGCGGCTTTTCTATCCCGGCCTCCTTGTAGGCCCTCTCGGCGGCCTTGCGGGTGGTCAGGAAATAACTGCCATCCCAGGAATTATGGCCCGATTCCTGGCCGTTCGAGACGGCCAGTTGTAGGGCCTTCACGGTGATTAGTTCATGTTTTCCGAGAGATTTGGCAATTTCCGGTGTGGTTACGATGGCGGCGGCGGAGCCGTCCGAAACGCCACAGCAATCGAAGAGGCCCAGGGGCGCCGCGATCATCGGCGCGTTCAGCACCGTCTCCAGTGCGACCGCCTTTTGCAGATGGGCCTTGGGGTTCTTGGCGCCGTTCGCGTGGCTCTTCACGGAAATGGTGCCGATGGCTTTTTTCACGGTCTCCATATCGACGCCGTGCTTTTGCGAATAGGCCGTGGCCAACTGTGCAAATCCGCCCGGGGCTGAGCCGTTGTTCCGGATCATATCGTTCAGCGGGCCGGCGCCACGCTGGGGCAAACCGCCATAGCCGGTGTCTTTCAGCTTCTCTACACCCAGGGCCAGGGCGATGTCGGCGGCTCCGGAGGCAACCGCATAAACCGCGCCACGAAAGGCTTCGGTGCCCGAGGCGCAGAAGTTCTCCACCCGAGTGACGGGGATGTTGGGCAGGCGCAGAGCGACCGAAAGCGGTACGCCGGATTTGCCTACATGCACTTCCTCGATCGCAGTGGCAAACCAGGCGGCGTCAATCTGGCTGGTTTCAATGCCGGCGTCAATCATTGCTTCCTGATATGCTTCAACGATTAAATCTTCCGCGTCGCAGTCCCAACGCTCCCCGAATTTCGAGCAGCCCATGCCAAGAATAGCGACTTTATCTTTAATGCCTGAGGCCATTTTCCTAATCTCCTTATGCTTATGATGCCTGAACTTTAGGCGCAGCTTTCCAAAAGTACTTATTGAAACCACGTTTTTCATCCGCCGCCTTGATGCGGAACACCATTCGGAATTCGTCGCCGACCGCGACACCGCCCTCGTCAACGTCGGTAAAGTCGGCCATCATGCGGCCGCCCTCGCTAAAATTGACCATACCAAAATGATGTGGTGGGTCCGGTGCGTAAGTCAGATTATCAGCGGTCCATGATTGGATCGTGGCGCTGGTTTCCGCCATTTTATGATTTTCCTGGGTGTTGATGGCGCCGCAATTTGGGTTCACGCAAATTCGCGATTTCGGAAATTGCACTGTGCCGCACTGCTCGCACTTGCCGCCGACAAAGCCGATGACCATTTCCTTGTTGCGGTACAGGGTGGTCAGCGCGGTCTGCTTGTCGGTTTCCGAACGCAGGCCGCCGTCCTGTTGCACCAGACCGTTGAAGGCCAGGAACTTGTTGTAGTTGGTTTCTTCCTTGCGGTGGGCCAGATGGCCCTTGATGCCCTTGCGGTTTGCCATAGTAGGCAGCTTGTCCGTGGCGCGGAATACCAAGGCGTCACAGCCCTGACCCCAGCCGATCACCATGATCACCTGGCCCGGCTTGGCTTCTTGCAGGCAATCCACCAGCATAACTAGGCTGTGGGACGTGCCTGCCTCGCCCATCACGCCGTGCAGGTTGTCGCGGGCCGCCTCCGTGTTGATGCCGCAACGCTTGCCCACCATCGCCGCGATATTGCGAATGGTGCCGGGCATCACGAAATGATCAACCTCGTCAGCGCTGATGCCGGTGTTATCCAGGGCAGCCTGCACTGCGTCGGGGACGATTTTCATAAAGCCTTCGTCGCGGATCCAGCGTTCTTCCCAGTTATAGTCAAAGTCCGCGTTCTGGCCGCGGTAATGATCCACGAAGTCCACGGCGATCTGGCCTGCGCCTATATATTCGGCTACTATCTCGTCGTTGCCCAGCAACAGGGCGGCTCCACCATCGCCATACATCATTTCGTTGTTGTTGGCGGTCTGGCTGCGCCGGTGTTCACCGGTAGCGAAGAGGGCGCTGCCGCCCATGCCCTTCGCGACGTTCAAGGCGTTGATCAGGCCGGATGTCGCGGCTCGCTGGGACGACGTGATGTCCATGGTCATCATATTCTGGCCTAGGTTCAGGGCCGTGCCTAAAATGCCGGAATTCTGCCGATCGGTGAACGGCAACGTGGTCGAGGCAAGATAAATTGCCTTGATATCGTCGGGCCGGCTCTGATCCAGGCAGTCGCGGGATGCCTCGACCGCCATGGTTAGGGCATCCTCGTCCCAATTGCACATGGACCGCTCGCCCTTGCTGTAGCCCTTTAGGGCGGAGTTAAACCAACCATTGGCCTCGACAATGACGCTGCGCGGCAGCCTGCGCCTGGGTACATAGCCCCCGTACGCCGTAATGCCAACCATTCGTACTTCCCTTCATAAGACCCGAACAAATGGGCCCACACACCAATTACACTCTGCATTACCTAATAATTTACCAGAGCCCGGCCCCGCGTCAAGGGAACTGGCGTCAATCCAGTTCGGCTAGAATTTTACAACGGCCCTTCACGCGGTAGCGCTCTTGCTCTGACCAGCCTGTTGCCAAAAATCGCTGACTTCCGTTTCAACCGATGTACCCTTAAAAAAACTCCTGTTGTTCTTACTCAAGAAGCGCACTGGGTTCGCAAAAACAAAATCACGAAAATCGTCGGAATTGATCAAGGCATCCTCCACCAATTCGTATGCCTCTGGCAGGACGCCCGCCATATCCCGCACGTCGAAATGCCCTATATCCGAGCCGAACAAGGTCTTCAACTGCACGCCATGAGGCAGATGATCCCGTTTGAAGGCCCAGGCATTCATCGGATCGTCCGCTTCGCAACCAAAGTAAAAGCCATCGACGAATTGCCGCACCAGATCTTCTTCCGTGGCAATGCCGCAGGCTGCGAACTCATCTATACCTTCCGCTGGTTCGGGATTCCGTTGCGCCGTCTGCGCCCTGCCGATCCGGTTTTCCATGACTTCAATGTAATCGTCGCGGGCATAATCGCGGGCAAAATCCAATAATTCTTTTTCATCAAGATTGCGCGGATCAACATCCGCTAGTGCATCAACATTGCGTTTATCCCAATGTCCTAATAAATCGGAAAACAATTGGCAGGCCCAACCCGCGCCGCCCTCCAGAAAGCCAAAATTCAGCTGCGGAAAGCGATGGGTCACGCCGCCAAGCAGCAAGGCCTTGCAGACCGCTTCGGACGCGGCCGCGAAATGCCCAATATGGTTGTAGACGAAATTGGACGCGGAGTTACGCAAACCAAAGCCCCGGCCGCGGCCGTTGGAATGAAAGGTCGGCGAATACCCCAGTTCGAAGCAACATTGCCAAACCGGATCGTAGTCGTGGGGGCTGTCCAGGCCAAGGATATCGAGCCAGGGAAACTGATCGGCTAAATGCACCGATTGGGCCTCTAGCGCCGGAATGCGGCGCTTTATCAGACTTCCCATCATCACCGATTTTAGTCCCAGGCCGTGGGCATGCTCCAGCTCCGCGATGGCTTCCTCGGGGCAATGCATCGGAATAACCGCGGCGGGGGTCAGGCGGTCCGTATGCGCCCCGAAAAATTCAGCCATATAGGTATTGAAAGCGGAACATGCCGCACGACGCCGCTCATCATCGGGCATCTGAGGCAGACCAAGGCCGGAGGTCGGATAAATCACAGCAAAATCAATGCCAAATTCATCAAGCCGTTCGCGCAGCAGGTTGGGCATCATGACAGTGGCCCGGTCCCGCGAGTCGCGGGTTGGCAGCGCCCACCAGGATTCTTGTCCCCGGCGGCTTTCCAGACGGCTCTCGAGCCCCATGGCGACGGTCCGTCCGATCTGTTTGCCAAAATGGAAAAATCCCTCGACAGCCTTCTCGCCGCCAATGCGCCGCAATTCTTGAGCCAGATGCGGCCCATATTCGATCCAATGCCCGTCGGAATCGATAACCGGATGGGGTAAACCGGCCCGGATGCTTTTTGCGTTTATGCTTTCGTGGCTCATTTTTATGACTTCTCTTGGCTGCAATCATGCCGAACAGCATACACGGTTGGCACCAACCGGCCCACCAAATGCCCTGGCTTCTGCAGAATTTGCTCTCTTCGTAATCCGCTGCGCTATAGTTCTCCAATTGCAGAATTATTAACAATTTGAGGATGCCCGCCATGAAAGCCCGCTTTGGAGTGATAGAGGTTCCCCGCAGTATCGAATCCGCGATCGAGAATGCCAAACTGGCGGAGAAGGTCGGTTTCGATTGGTTCGGGGTCGCGGACTCGCAATCGTTGTTTCGCGAACTCTTCGTAACGCTTGGCGTAGTCGGCCAGGCGACCGAGCGCGTTATGATCGGGCCGTCGGTGGCGAACCCGCTGACCCGCCACCCTGCCGTCATGGCCAGCGCCATCGCCAGCGTGCACGAGATTTCGGGGGGTCGCGCCATGCTGGGCATCGGCACCGGCGACAGCGCCATTTATAACCTGAACGAACGGCCCGGCGGCCTAGTGGGCCTGCGCGAATACATCGTGGCCTTGCGGGCCTTGCTGCGTGGCGAGCCTGCACAATTCGCCGGGCGGGAGATCCACACGAAATGGGTTGGCGGGCTGGCCGACAAGCCGGTACCGATCTATATCTCGGCCGAAGGGCCGAAAACGTTGGAGCTTGCCGGCGAGGTCGCCGATGGCGTTATCTGTGGCATGGGGGTATCGCCCGACGTCGTGAAACTGACCCTGGAGCATATCGCCATCGGGGCCAAGAGGGCGGGCAGATCACCTGACGATATCGATGTTTGGACGCTTGCCCGCGTCAATGTGGGATCGGACCGCGCCGCGCTGGTTGACGAAATCCGCATGGAATTGGCCTCGACCGCGCATCACGCTTTCCGCTTCACCCAGGAAGGCAAACTGGTGCCGCCGGAATTTGCCGCCGCCATTCGCCGTGTCCAGTCGGGCTATCGCCCGGCCCATCACGAGGATCTGGGCCAATCGCCGAATGCCGGGCTGATGGGCGACCCGGACTTTCTTGCCTATATGACCGACCGCTTCGCCGTCGTTGGCACAGCGGACGAATGCGTCCAGCGTATTCAATCCATCCGCGCCGCCGGGATCCATCAATTTCTCTTTACCGGATTTGTCGAGGAACGGGCGGCCCTGATTGAAACTCTTGGCACGTCGGTCTTTCCGAGGTGCCGGAACTAGGACATGTTCGCCATGCGTCAAAATGCCATACCTCAACTCATGGGCTTAGTGTTGAAGGCTTGCTAAATTTCGGCCATGGCAAATTCATCTAAAAGCGAGTCCTCACAGCACGAGTTGATCATCATTGGCGCCGGTGTCAGCGGGATTTATCAACTGTACCGTCTGCTCGAACTGGGCGTGGACGTCACCGTTCACGAAGCGGGTGACGGCCCCGGCAGCACTTTGTACTGGAACCGCTATCCCGGTGCCCGGTGCGACCACCGTACAGATTATTGCTGAGATCGCCGACAGGGTCGGCGATTTGAAGGTGTTCCAGCGGTGCCTGAATTGGTACGCGCCGTTACATAATAGTCCCATCGATGGCGAAACCAGCCCAGGATTAAGGCCTCCTATGACGTGATCTTTGCAAAATGCCTGGAAACGCCGTGTGGCTTCATCCACGGGCCGGATCTGCGCAAGTTCGGGGAAGTTCTCGAAGACGAGCGGCTGGCGTTTTGGGAGGAGCTCTACAATTCTCCCGGCTTCGGCGTCTGGCTCGGCAATTTCCGCGACGTCCTGGTTGACGAGAAGGTCAATGCCGAGTTTGCCAAATTCATCGCGGGCAAGATCCGCAAACGGGCCCATAATCCGGAAATAGCGGAGAAACTGATCCCCAAGGATCATAGCTTTGGAACCCGCCGGGTGCCGCTGGATACGAATTATTATGAAGCCTACAACCGCGACAACGTGCATTTGATCGACATCAATGAGACGCCGGTCGAACGGGTCACGCCGGCTGGCATCAATACATCGGATCAGGAACGCTAATTCGACGTGATTATCTATGCCACCGGTTTTGACGTCATCACCGGCGCTTTCGGCCGGATCAAGCTCATCGGCGCCGGCGGCCAGAAGTTGAGCGACAAGTGGCTCGGCGGGCTTATTACCCACCTTGGGCTACAGACCGCGGGTTCCCGAACATGATCATCTTGGCCGGTCCTCAGGGCGGCTCGGTATTGACCAACTTCCCCCGCGGTATAGAGGAGGCGGTGGATTGGTCGGCCACGGTGTTCAAGCACCTGCGCGCGAACGGCTATGGCCGGGTGGAGCCGACCCAGGAG
>Ga0310124_10001788_pt1 | contig 14864 bp, 4 predicted proteins | sample CB11b_AW_Bot5_MG_FD_203507 | JGI IMG/M metagenome (GOLD analysis project Ga0310124, IMG submission 203507) | Marine microbial communities from Western Arctic Ocean, Canada - CB11b_AW_Bot5 | ecosystem: Environmental > Aquatic > Marine > Oceanic | place: Canada: Western Arctic Ocean | collected...
ATCCGCAAACAACTTGGCGACGACTGGTTCGTGATAGGCGCCGTACGGTATGGAGAACCAAAGATCGCAGATGCGTTGCGGCAGATCGTTGCCGCCGGCGTCACGGATCTCGTCGTGATTCCGATGATGCCGCACTTCGCCGCGTCGATCACGGGAACGACGCTCGATCGACTGTATCAGGGCGTATCCCGATCCGGTCTGGGCCTGAACATCGAAGTCTGCAGCAACTGGCACGACGACGCCGGTTACATCGAGGCCCAGGCGCTGCTGATCGGTGGCCAGATCGCGCAGCACGAACTCACGCCGGACGACACTGTTCTGCTTTATGCAACGCGTTCGACACCGCTGGCGCACGTTAACGGCGGTGATCCCTATGAAACGCAGGTCCGGCGTTCGGCTGAGCTGGTCAACGCGCGGCTCGGCTGGCCGTCTGACCGCACCCGGCTCTCGTTTCACAGCGAGTTGAGACTGCCGGCGTGGTTGACCCCCACGACATCGCAAACGCTGGCTGAGCTTGCCGCTCGCGGCGAGAAGACAGTTCTCGTCTGCCCGCTCGGCTTCACGGCCGACTGCGTCGAGACGCTGGAGCAGATCGACAGCGCCGGTGCCCGGCAGTTAGAGCACGAAGGTGGCCGGCTTCTACAGTGCCCGAGCCTGAACACCTTCGAGCCCTTCGTGAAAGCCGTGAGCGTGATTGCCCGCCGCGGGTCACATCCGTTCAGCGATCAGTGCGCCGTTCCTTTGCTTCGCGGGATCGACGAGACGTTCGACCTGAAAGGTGCGATAGAGAAGCTGATCATGGTGGGCGTCTGCGCTGCCGGGAGAATCACCTCCGCGGACGAACCGGGGATTGGGCATCTGTCTCGCCACCAGTTTCGGCGGATCAAACGTCCGCAATCCGGCGCGCTCGAACTGCTTCGGGCCGTCCACTCCGAGGGACATTACGCAGAATCTTGGCTCTGGAATACCTGCAATCGTTTCGAGTTCTACGGTTTGCGGCATTCGGATGACGGCCCTGTCGCGTCGAACCACTGCGTCGAGGACGTCGCACGATGCATGTTCTCGGATGCCGTTGACGTTCCGGACGCCAACGTCCTGCACGGCATCGATGCCTGGCGACATCTGCTGCAAACCGCCGCCGGACTGAATAGTTCCCTGCCCGGCGATACCGACGTGATCGAGCAGTTGGGCGCGGCGTACCGCCTGGCCCGGCACGCCGGCGTGGCCGCTGCGATGGTCGAGCAGTTGCTCGCCGAGATTCGTCAGATCGTCGGGCAGGTACGGACGCGTACGCCGTGGGGCAGGTTCGGCACCGGGTACTGCCACGCGGCGTTGAACGAGCTGGCCGCCACGGTTCGGCCGCCGTGGTCAGAATGCAAGTGCGTCGTCATCGGCGCCTCGACCACGTCGTGGTCGATCCTCCGGACGCTGGTCGATCGTTTCGGTGTGCCGCAGGAACAGTTGACGGTCGTATACCGCGGCGGTGGCAGGCACCGCATGGTCAAGATGCTCCGTCAGGCGAGCGGTCGCGGCCGCCGTGTCCTCGTCCGGCAATACGCCGAGCGAGCAACGATCGATGCCATCGCCGGGGCCGACGTGGTGTTTTTCGGTGTCGACCAGGCCGAGCCGATCGTTCGAGCGCGGCAGCTTGCGGATCTTCGCCGTGACGTGTCCGGGCCGCTGACCATCGTCGATTTCAACACGTTCGGTTCGACCGACCGAATCAAGGGCATCGACGGCGTGCGCCTGATTGATTCGCGTCAAATCGAGGCCCACGTGGATCGCTTTGCGGAGAGGATCATCGCGAATCACGAGTTTCATTCGGCCGCGACCGCGGCCCGTGAGGCGATCGCGGCGCACGTCGAGAATATTGTCCAGAGTGGTCAACGCTCGCGGCACCGTCCAACGCAAACCACGCGGCACAGTGAACCCGCCGCGTTGCGGCCGGCGGCCACCTTGGGCACGGATGCGTGAATCGGCAAAAGCCATGTTTCAAACTTCCGTATTGACACGGCCGATCCGTCGACCGAGGCGCCTGCGCCGCAACGAAACGATTCGCCGTCTCGTTCGCGAAACGGTCGTGACGCCCGGTCAGCTCGTCCTGCCGATATTCGTCATCGAGGGTCGCGGATGCCGCGAACCGATCGATGCGATGCCCGGCTGCTCGCGGTGGTCGATCGATCTGGCGATTGATGAATGCAAACGCGGTGTCGACCTCGGCGTCTGCGCGTTCGCGCTGTTTCCAGCCGTGACGGCTGACTTGAAAACGCCGGATGGTGCCGAGGCACTGAACCCGGAGAATCTTCTGTGTCGGGCAACGTCGGCCATCAAGGAGGCCATTGCGACATCGTGCGTGATCACGGACGTGGCCCTCGATCCGTACTCCAGCCTTGGACACGATGGGTTGGTCAGCAGCGAGGGCGAGGTTCTGAATGACGCGACGGTGGATGTGCTGGCGAAGATGGCCGTCGTACATGCGCGGGCCGGTGCGGACGTCGTCGCCCCGTCGGACATGATGGACGGCCGCGTGCGCGCAATCCGTACTGAACTTGACGAGGCCGGTTACACGCAGACGGCAATCCTGAGCTACACCGCAAAGTACGCGTCGGCGTTCTACGGGCCGTTCCGCGAAGCCCTGGATTCGGCGCCCGTTGACGCCGCGAACGTTCCCAAAAACAAGCGAACGTATCAGATGGATCCCGCCAACGCGCGGGAAGCCTTCGTCGAAGCGGCCCTCGACGAGGCCGAGGGCGCAGACCTCCTGATGGTCAAGCCGGCGCTGCTCTATCTGGACGTCATCGCCCGCCTGCGTGCCCAGACCGATCTGCCCATCGCGGCGTATCACGTCAGCGGCGAGTACGCGATGGTCAAGGCAGCGGCCGAGAACGGCTGGCTGGATGACAAGACGTGCACGATCGAGGTGCTCACCGCGATCGCGCGGGCCGGGGCTGATTGCATTTTCACGTATGCCGCGCTCGATTACGCCGGGTGGTGGCGTGAATCGTTCACTTAAAGTCGTATCGCCGCGGCGAGGGATTGGAAACTCCGCTGCGGCGCTTCGACCCATGGCGTGACGCCGTGCTCGCGAAGCGCGGCGGAAGTCATCGGGCCGATGCTCGCGAACGGCAGATCGGCGCGTCCGATGACGCGCACGGCCGATGGGCTCGTCACCGCGATGACGTCGGCGTCCGTGAACGCGATCCGACGGAAGGGGCGGGCAACGGTTTCGTACATGACCGGGCTCACCAGGTCGATTCCGGGCGGCACCTTCGGAATCATCGTCTCCGACGATCGCGGGTAGCAGATCACTCGGCCGTCCGCGCGGCCGAACAGTTCATCAAAGAGTGAGGCGGCGTCGCCCCGGCCGACCAGGTCGACGCGGAAGCCGCGCGCTTCGGCGGCGCGGCGCGAGGACGCGCCCACGACGGCCAGATGCGGGACTCTCGCCACGTCACCGGCAACCGCTTCGATCGCAAAGACGCTGGTCAGGACGATCCAGTCGTCGCAGGTCAGCGCGGCGAGCGCGCCGGCAGCGTCGGTGAGCGCCTTGCGGGCGAGCACCGGTTCATGAAGTACGGACAGACCAACCGCTCGCAACGCCTTGGATAGCGGCCCGTCGGTACGCTCATCGCGTGTGACCCAGACCTTCACGTTTTCCTCACGATACCAGCAGATTAGGACGGGTGAAATAGATCGCGGCATCAATCTCGGCTTCGTCCGCGGATGACAGGGCGCTCCACGCGCGCCTGTAGACGTCAAGCTGGCCGCGGTAGGCCCGAAGGAGTTTCTCAGGGGGCGGTCCGTCGATCCGATCGGTCTTGTAGTCGACGATCACCCACCTGCCGGCCTCACGAAACACCAGATCGATCGCACCGCGAATGAGCCTCGGACATCCTTCCAGATCGTCACGGAGACAGAACGGCACCTCGGTAAAACGCGACGAGCTTCCTTGGGCCCGCTGCCACACGTCGCTCAGCATGACGCGTCGGACCACGGCGGCCGCCTCCGGAGCATCACGGTCGTGGCCGTCGAACTGCCGGAGAAGTTCCAGCGCCTCCAACTCCAGGTCGACCTGCGGATCCTGCGCCGCGATCTGAAGCAGCATGTGAATCGTCTGGCCCCACTGCGCCGGCGCGGTCAGCGTCTGCTCTGCGTCGATCGCAGGCGCGTCGTCGGTGTCGAGTGTCTGGAGGTCGCGTGCGACCGCGGGCGCGTGTGAGGTGGCCGCGGCCGTATCCATGCCGAGGCGCTTCGCCATCGCGGTCGAGTATGACGGGCTGGCTGCGGCTGAGCGAGCGGCGTTGATCGTGTCCAAGATGTGACGGGGTTCGCTGTCGGCGACGGAAAAGGATTCGCGGATCGGCGGTTCACCCGGTACAGGAATCGGCATCACGGGAAGATAATCCAGGTAGGGTTCGAGCGCCTGCCACGGGCTGCGCTGCCGACCACTCGGATCGATACGGCGGCTTACGACCAGTTGGGAACCCGCCCGCGTCGCGGCGACGTAGAGAAGCCGACGGGCCTCGGCCTGCGCGAATTTCTTCTCGACCTCTTCGAGTGTTTCCCAGCCCGGCGGTCTGGCCAGCAGCGCACCGCGCTGCCGGAACAGGCTGAACGGCCCGCAGATGGCCATAAATCCGGTCGCGTGGTCTTGGCCGCCGGAACCCGATTCCGATTCGTGCCGGCTGACGTGAATCGTGATCCGGTGCTCCTTCTCGCCGCACGGATCGGCAAGGAACACGACGGGCGCTTCAAGGCCCTTGGCCTTGTGAAGGTTCATCACGCGAACGACCGGGCGATCCTGTGTTCGCACCGGCATGCCGTCGTGAAGCTCGGCATCCTCCGCTTCGGTGTCGATCAGAGTTCCCAGGTAGTCCACCAGGTCGGCCGCCGTCCAGAGTTGTCGCCCGGCGGCGCGCAGCAATTCGATGGCCCGCGCGATGCTTCCGGCGCGCACATCCCCGCCTTCATCCATCGCGGCACAGGGCTGGAGGCCGAGGTCCACGGCGATCTTGTCGATCGCCGCGATCGGGGGGAGACGATCGAGCCACCGCTCGTATCGGCGCAATCGCATGAACGCGTCATCGAACGAGGCCGCGGCGCTGTGGTGGTCCGCGGCCATGCGCTGCGGCGCCGACGAACGGTACGAAAATCTTCCGCCGGCGCGGGAGAACGCATAGAGGGCCGTGTCGCTGATTCCGAATAGATCGCTGCGCAGGGCCGCAACCAGAGCCGTCGGGTCGTCGGCGTGCAGCACGGCCCGAAGACAAGTGTGCAGCAGCGCGAGTTGTGGCACGCTGTTCAGTGCGCTGCCGCCGGTTACTTCGTGCGGAATCCCATAGCGTTCCAGGGCGCGAGCGTAGAGTCCCAGACGAGCTTTGCCGCGGCTGATTACCAGAAAATCTCCGAATTCGGCTCGAGGCGATCGCCCCTCGGCCAGCTCCTGCGCCGTGCGACAGACCGTCACGCCCTGATCGACCGCGGTGCGGATGATTCGTGCGATGATCTCGGCCTCGCCCTGCGCGGTCTTGCTGCTGACGGTCCCCGATCCTTCGATGTCCAGGGCGCAGACGCCGCGAAGCTGGGCATTATTGCCGTCGGTCCGTCCGACGCCGAATTGCTGATACGCCGGTGAATAGCGGTCGCCACGGGCCGGCAACAGGTCGCGAAACACCTCGTTTACCCAATCCACGATCGCGGCGCTGCTGCGAAAGTTCGCTCGAAGGTCGATCCGCCGGCCGCCGCTGCGCTCGATGAGCCTTCGCACCAGGTCGTAGGTTTCGATGTCGGCGCGCCGGAAGCGATAGATTGACTGCTTCGGATCGCCGACGACGAAGAGCGATCCGGGACGCGGCCGCGATTGTGACCAATGGACCGTCTCGGTGTCCGATGCTTTGGCGGGTATTGCGGCCAGATGGAACAGGATCTCGGCCTGGATCGGGTCGGTGTCCTGAAACTCGTCTACGAGAAGGTGGGTCGTACGCCGCGCGAAGTCGCGACGGACGACGCCATGGCGGCGCAGCATGTCGCGCGTCTTCAGAAGCAGATCCTGGTAGTTAAGAACCCCCGCGGTGGCGCGGGCGCTGGCGTAAGCGTCCGCCGCGCCGAGCAGCAGATTCATCGCCGGCGCGTAACGAACCTGGTGCCACATTTCGACGAGCGGGACGGCGTGTTCGACACAAAGGCGGTTCCAGTGTTCGCAGACGCGTTCGGCAAGCTCGCTGCGCTCTTTGCGGTTTTCACCGGGCCATTTGGTCTTGGTCATGTGGGGGCTCTTGTCCGGATCGAACTCGCTGAACTGCTCGAACACCGCCATGCGTCGCTGCAGGCTCGGATCGATGCCGCGATTCGCGGCATCGATCATTCGCACGACACGCTGGATGGCCTGCATCAGCGTGCCGCCGACACGCGGGAAGTCCGCGGCCGTGTCTCGCAATTCGTTGACGAATCGGCGCACGGCGGCCCAGGCCCGGTCGACCTGGTCCTGATCGATCACGACCGGTTCATCGTCGGGGCGGCCGTCGCATCGCAACGGCCACCGGTCCACATCCGGATAGTCACATAGTTCGATGTACGCCTGCATCAGGTCGGGCGGGTCGAGACCCACCTGGTCCAGCGCATCGAGCAACGGGTCGGTGTCGGCGCGCAGACGTTCGACGTGCTCGCGCCACGATTGGCGTTTGAGGCGCATGTCCTCCGCCTCGTCAAGCTCTTCGAAACCGATGTCAACGCCGGCTTCTACAGGCCGTTCGCGCAGAAGCGCAGCACAGAACGAGTGGATCGTTCCGATGAAGCAGCGATCCAGCGCATCACGGGCTTCCTGAAGGTGGCGGCGCTGCGACGGGTCGGCCTCCTCGGACGCGGCGCGGCGCAGTGCACGGTGAAACCGGTCGCGCAACTCCGACGCCGCCTTGCGCGTAAACGTCACCGCCGCCATGCGTGCAACAGTGCACCGGCCGGTGCGGACCAGTTGCAGCATGCGATCGATCATCATGGTCGTCTTGCCGGTACCGGCGGCGGCTTCGACCAGCATGTTCGTGTCGAGGTCGTTGTGAATTTGATCACGCTCGGCCTGATCGGGCGGCGCGCCGTCGGGTCCGGTCGGCGCGGCGGTCGATTCGCCCGGCCATGTGGGCGCCGCGGCGCCGGCCGATCGACGATCGTCATCGCCGATTGCATCGGCGGGCGTCTTCGCGGCTTGTATTGGTTTCGCTTCGCGGACCTTCGGTTGCGTCGACGGCGGCTTCAGCGGACGCCAGATCTGCATCGGCGCCAGGAGCGTCTGATCTGTTTCCTGTCGCTTGAGCCGGTTCTGCTTCGCCGCTTCCGCAAGCGACGTGTGCGTCGCCGAACAGATCGGTTCGTAATCGCAATAGGCGCAGTCCTGGTGGCTCTCCGTCGGCAGGAACGCGCCGTTCGCGATTTGCTCGCTCATTGCCGCAATGCGCTTGAGTCCGTCGGTCAGGTCGTCGGCTTCGAACCGGATTCGGCGCCCGTGCTGATCGGAGTTCGGAAAAAAGTAGTGAAACGCGTCGGTGACGGCGCCGTGACCGTGGAACTGCCGAAGCACCGCCGCGATCACGTGCAGATACAGAAAGTGCTGGAGAGATCGGCCGCCGGCGAAGGGATCGGCCTGTGTGAATTTGGCCGTGGACCGGCCGGTCTTGTAATCGCATATTTCGAATCGGCTGGTGCCGAGGCGCTGGTCGATACGGTCCACCCGAGCCCGAAGGCGGATGGTTTTTCCGTCCGCCAGAGTCAACGCGATCGGATCATCGCGGTCGATCGCCGTTCCCGGGCTGGCCGGCCTCATGCCGATCGAGGCTTCAAGGTAGCGTGGTCGCCACGTCCGGCAGCGGTCCTGCTCGGCGGCGAGGAAGACCTCGACGGACTCCTTGAGTCGCCGTTGCTGGGTGAGGTACGACTGCTCGTTGGGCGGTGGCGTCCGTTGACGGTATCGGTCGATCGCTTCGTCGAGGACGGCGTAAAGCCTGCCGATGTCGCGATCGAACTGGGGTTGCTCGTTCGCCTTTGCCAGTTCGTCCATGAAACGGTGAAACACCTCGTGCAGAAGCTTTCCGAACGCAAGCGGGTCGAGCCAACAATCGGGATCAATCTCAATGTTGTCGGGAGGCTCGATGTCGAGGATGTACCGAAAAAAGTAGCGTAGTGGACAGGTGCCGAATGTCTCCAGGCGAGATGCCGACACGATCGGTCCGTCTTGATGGGTGGGCGCAAGCCTTGGGTCGACCCCATCGACGCGGCCGTCGAATTCAGTGAACGCCGTACTCGCGCGCTTTGCGGCGGCGCTGCGACCTCGGTGCAGGTTCGGAAAATGTGTCGCCAGGAGTGACTCAACATCGTCCACCCGACGTTCACTCGTGAGCAGAGTGACCCACCACTCGTTCAGGTCGATCGAGTCGCCGCTGTGCGCAGGAACGAACGAAGCCGCCGGTCCGCATGCTTTGATCAATTGCTGCACGTCGGCGTCACGATCGTCGACAACGGTGCGGAACGCTTCGATGATGAGCGGGCTGGGAAACAGTTCGCGTTGCTCGATCACGTCGTGGTTGCTGAACCCCAGGAAGACGTCGCCGCGCAGGCGCCCCAGCAGCCTTGCGAAGGACGCGCGCCGCCGCGCCGGGGCGTCGAAGCTGGCGGCGAGGGCGGACCGGCCCGTTTTGTTGAGCCGATGTCGCTCGGTGTCCAGCAGCACCGGGTCCTGATGGGCGGCGCCGGGGAAACGGCCGTCGTCCAGGCCGACGATCGCCGTGACCAAACGGCCGCTGTGGCCCCCGCGATCGACGTGAGCCACGTGCAGGTGCCCGGGCTGAGGGCCGCTGCCGCCGACACGGCTGTCGCGCACGATTGCTTCGAGCCATTGGCGTACGTCGCTGACGGCGGCCACGCTGCCGTCCGGCCATTGGTCGATCGTCTCGCGAAGACGATCGATTCGTTCTGCGAGATGCTGGCGGGCCAATGCGTCGAACTCGGTGCACGAACGGCTGAAGCGCGCGAGCAGCGCGCCCGCGGCGTCAACCAGAGCGACCGGCCCCTCCTGTGCGGCCCTCGACAATTCACAAATCGGCTCGACCACCTGCCAGAGGTGTTCGCATTCGGCAAGGTGGCGCTGGTCGTCGCGCATCCGTTTCGCTGCGGTCCGGTCCTCGTCGTCGAGGCCGGGTTGATCGGCTAGCCGTTTCCGCAACCCGTCGCGCAGGTCGCGAATCATCGTGTAGCGGTCGAGACTTCGGACGATGGGGATCGACCTCAGGCAGCGACCCAGGGTCGCGAAACGCCCTTCGATGCGGTCGATGTCGTCTACGGCAATCAGACCGTCCACCAGCATGCGGTGCACGATCGACTGCGCGAAGTCGTTTTCCATCCATTCCAGCCAGGCCGTCAGCGCCCGCCCGGGGCGCGTCATTGATACGTCGATTCCGTCGGCAAACGTGACCGGCATGCCCATGTTCCACGCCGAGTCGTCGTCCGCGAGCCGCGCGGCGGTTTCGTAGACCAGGGGGACGTAGGTCGCCGCGTCGGTGTGCAGCAGTTCGATTCGGTCGAGCCGGCCGGCTGCGGCGATGCTCCGCCGCACGGCTTCGCGGACCTCGTTGACCGGCCCGATGGCCCGGAAGAACTGCGTGCGGCCGAGGGCCGTCGCCTCGTCCCGAACGGTTGTGGTCGATTCGTCGTCATCCGCAAATGGTGACCGGTCAGCACCCAGCTTGACGAAGCGATCGTTTCCCAGCGCCTCCGCGATCGAATCGACCAGGACCCGTTCGCGCCCCGTCAACGATTCGCACAGGTCATCAGGAAGTAACAGGCAAAGGTCTTGCGGAAAACCTGTTTGGCCGCCGAGCACGGTCTCGAGCGCCAGTTCAATCAGGCCCGGGTAGTCGACGCGACCCAGAGCGTTCAATCGCCCGCCGTAGGCCTCGAGTAGTTCCTGCAACTCTGTGGCTTTTCGAGGTTCGTCAAACGCACGATCACTCAATTCGGACGTGCCGGCAAGGCGAAGATCCCTGATCGAACGAAACAGCGCGCTGTACAGGCGCTCGTCCGGCTGGAGCGCCCCGAGATAACCTTCGCGGCGCCCGGCCACCTGCGGCCACAGCTGGGCCACGAGCATCGGACCGGCGTCGTCCGGAAAGAAATGCAGCTTCTGTCGGCTCAGATTTCCGTGAGCCAGAGCGATGGCGAGCGATCGAAGCGTGTGCAGGCGGACATTTCCCACGGCCGCGGCGGCCAGGGCGACCTGGTCGAGCCACTGCTGGCCGACGCGTCGAGACGGACACACCAGCCACTTTTCGGTCAGCGGCGCGCGTCCACACACAGCTCTAAGTCCTTCGATCAGCAGATTCACGCGAGGATCCATGCGGTACAGAAGGTCGGGACGATCGACGTGCGGCATCTTCGGCGACGCGTAGGCGCGCCGCAAACCCGCCCGATTCCGTTGGCGGTTAGCGCCCGTGCCAGCGATAATCATTCAGATGAAGCTGCTGGTCTGCGGTGATGTACACATCGGCCGCGCGTCAAGCCGGGTGCCCGAGTTGATCGCACGCGAGCAGGTCTGGACGGTGCGCGCCTGGCAGGCCGCCGTCGACCTGGCGATCCGTGAGAAAGTTGACCTGTTGTGTCTGACCGGTGACGTGGCCGATCAGGACAACCGTTTCTGGGAGGCGATTGGTCCCCTGGAACAGGGCATCGCTTCCCTCGCCGCGTCCGGAATCCGTACCGTGGCCGTGTCGGGGAATCACGATTATGACGTTCTCGGGCGCCTCGCCGACAGCTTGGCCACGTCGCTGCGCGACCAGTTCATTCTGCTCGGCCGCGGCGGAACCTGGCAGCGCGAAACGATCCATCGCGCCGGCCACCCCGTCCTGCACATCGACGGCTGGTCGTTTCCGGCACGTCACGTCGAGCGCAGCCCGCTGGACGACTACCCGCCGCACCCGGCCGGCGACGTGCCGGTGGTGGGCATGGTGCACGGCGACCTGGACGATCCGAACAGCCGATACGCGCCGCTCGATCTGACGCGTTTGCGTCGCACAGGCGTTTCGGTGTGGCTGCTCGGGCACGTGCACGCGCCGCGCCTCGAAAACGAATCGGGCCTCGCGTGCGTTCTCTACCCGGGCTCGCCCCAGGCCATGGACCCCGGCGAATCGGGCCTTCACGGCGCCTGGATTGTCCATGTGGAACCGGCCGGCGTGACCTCGTGCGAACTGAAGCCACTGTCAAGCGTTCGCTACCACGAGCTGACCGTCGATCTGGACAACGTTGACGACGAGTCGGTGTTTCAATCGACATTGGTCGATCGGGTTCGCGCCGAGGCGACGCGACTGGTCGAGCCTTCCGGCGAACACTTGCTGGCCGTATCGGTGCGTCTGAATCTTGTTGGACGGACCGCGATTTCGCATCGGCTGCCCGCGCTGTGCGACGAACTGGCCGATGACCTCGACCTGGCCATCGGCGCCGCGCGCGTCGGTGTCGAGAAAATAGTAAACCGGACCACCCCACCTCTTGATTTGGTAGCGCACGCCAGGGGCACGACGGCGGTGTCGGTGCTGGCACGTCTGCTGCTTGAACTCGATCAGGAAGAAACGCCGAAGGAACTGTCGGAATTGATTCGCCAGGCTGAACAGAGGATTCAAGAGACGCGCCATCGACGAGATTACCTCGGGATCCCGGAGGCTGCCGATGGGCGCCCGGCGCGCGACATCCTCAAGGAACAGGCAAGCGCGCTACTTGGCGAATTGGTGGGAGAGACCTCATGAGCGGCGACGCGCTGATCTTCGAGAGGATTCGCGTCGATCGCGTGCCCGGCGTACGGCGCGGTGAAGGCTTTACGATCGATTCGAACGATCTGTCGCCGGGCATCAATATCGTTCACGGTCCCAACGGGTCCGGCAAGAGCACGACGGCGCGTGTTATCCACGAATTGATCTGGCCGGGCCAGACCGGAGTCGTCCGCGCATCGGTGGCCGCGGACTTCCAGTGGCGGTCGAGCCGCTGGCACGTCGAGGTCGACAGCGGGCATCCGGTGTGGTGGCGCGACGGCCAGGCTGCCGAACGACCCGATGCGGGCCCGCCCGAAACGCGCCATCGCTACCGTCTGGCACTTCACGAGCTGATTCACGACGACAACGCCGCGTTCGCCAAGGCCGTTGCCGACGCGACGCAGGGCGGCTTCGATTTGGATCGCGCCGCCAAAGCACTGGGATTTCTCCAGGTTCCCAAGACACACAGGGCGCAGCGAAACGATGTCGATAGCGCCGGCCGCCATCTTCATGCGGCGCGGGATCGTCAGAGGAAGATCGAAGATGACGCGAGACAGCTGGATGACCTGGAGCGACAGCGGCGCGAGGCGGTGGCCGCCGGGCAGCACGTCGAGCGATTGAACAGGGCGCTCGAACACCGTGAAGCGGTGGACGCGAGCGAAGGTATTCGGCAACAGTTGGCGGCCCATGCGCCGCAGATGGCCGAATTGACCGGTCGCGAGCAGCAGCAGCTCGACGAAATTATCGATCGCCGGAACCACCTGAATCGTCATCGCCAGGAACTGCTCGAGCAGGTCGCGAGCGCTTCGCGGCAACAGGCCAGGACGAACCTGCCGGAATCGGGCGCGGCCGAGACGTCGTTACGCGATCTGAGTGCCGCCTGCGGGCGCTTGACCGATCTGCAACGGCAGATCGACGATCTAAAGCGGCAGGTTGCAGACAGCGGTGCCCAGGCCGGTTCGGCATTGCGTCGGATTGGACCTCACCTGTCCGAGGCGCAGCTACGGCAACTTCAGCGCGTCGAGATCGGCGAACTGAGCGACCTGGCGCGGTTGGCGGAGCACCTGCGAGCCGAGAAACGTGTCATGCAGGAACGAGATGCATGGCTGTCGGCGCAAGATAAGACGCACCCGATGGGCGCGGCCGGAGATCCGCAGAAACTGCATCAGGGTCTTACGGCCCTCGGACAGTGGCTTGTTGCCCCGTCGGCGGTTGCGGCACAAACATCGCGCGCCTGGTGGCTCCTCGCGGCGGCGGGTGGCTTCGGGCTCGTTCTTGTGCTTCTTCTTGGGGCGGTGCACCACCCGGCGTGGCTGGTGCTCGTGCCCGTCGGGCCGGCTCTTGCGTGGATGGGTGTCACGCGATCGGAAGGCGGCCAGGATGCGCGGCAGGTGCACCGGCGCACCTACGAGCGCACCGGTCTGAATCCGCCCGCGGCGTGGCGGCCGGATGCCGTCGCCGAATGTGCCCAGGCGTTGGCGGACGCGCTGTCGAAGGTGACGCTCGCTGACCACCGTCGTCAGCTTAGGTATTCTGCCGCGCCGCATTCGCGTGAACTCGAGCAGCGCGTTGCATCATTCGAGCGGCAACGGAAAGAACTTCGCCAACAGCTTGGCATCGCGATCGATTTTGAGATCGGTGACCAGTGGCTGGCCGTGCTTGCTGACAACATCAGCACCTGGCAGCAGCACGCGACCCGGGCCGAGGGGGCTGCCGCGCCGTTGCAGAACGCAGAATCTCAGGTTGCCAATATTCTGGACTCGGTGAATAGAACTATTGCGCCTTTCGGCTACGGCGCCGTCGACGGCGCCCATGGGGCGACGCAGGCGATGGAAGATTTGAGTTGCCGGCGCGACCGGTTCGTCGAGGCGGCAAGCCGCATCGACCACGCGTGCGAAACGATGTCACGTTCAATCGAACCCGATCTTGTTGCGATCGAGCAGGATCACACCGCGTTGTTCGAGCGCCTCGACCTCGACGTGGGGGACGATCGGACGCTGCGCGACTGGCTGGAGCGGTATGGTGAATACGCGAAGCTCGTGAAACAACAGGCGGACTGCGAGGCGGTGCGCCGAAACGCGGCGGCCGCCCTCACGGACGAACCGGAATTGCTTCAGGCGGATCGCGTCGAGCTCGAGCGATTGATCGCCGACGACCGGCGCCTGGCAGGCCGCCGCGATGAGCTGGCCGAGCAGATCGCATCGATCAGAAACCACATTGACGAGGCCAAGCGCGGCCACGACATGACCGAGGCGCTGGCGCGGCGGCTGCAGTGTTTCGAGCGCATGTCGGATCTGCGCGAGCAGGACTGCAATTCGGTTGTCGGGAAGTTGCTCGTCGATCATGTGCGCCGTGTCTGCACCGGGCGCAATCGGCCACAGGTCTTCAAGCGAAGCAACGCTCTGCTCGCCGCGATCACGCACGGCTCGCTTCAGCTCGACTTCGACGACCGGTCCGCGCCGCCTGCATTCATGGCCCGTGACGAATCCGATCAGGCAAGACCGTTGTACGAGTTGTCGACCGGCGAGCGAGTGCAACTGCTCATGGCCGTGCGGCTGGGATTCGTAGAAGCGGAGGAGTCGGCATCGCGCCTGCCCCTGCTAATGGACGAGACACTCGGTACCAGCGACGACCGGCGAACCGCGGCGATCATCGACACCGTGATCGAGGTGGCCCGCGCCGGCAGGCAAGTGTTTTATTTCACCGCGCAGAACGACGAGGTGGGCAAGTGGGTGGGACGATTGCGCGAGGCGCAGGTTCCATTCCAGACGGTTGACCTCGCCGTGTTACGCAGCGGGGGGCGTCGCGAGGTGTCGCCGCTTTCGATCGCCCCCGTCGAGACGCAACCGGTATTGGCGCCGAATGGGCTCACGTACGAACAATATGGCGGTCGCCTCGGCGTCCCGGGTCTGGACCCGGCGGCGGGGTCGACGGGTCGTGTGCACCTGTGGCATCTCCTGAACGACTCGGACGTCCTTTACGACCTTCTACAGCGCGGGGTGACCACCTGGGGTCAACTACGCACGCTCCTGGATGCGGGCGGCGGCGCTCTGGTGAATTCCGGCGGCGCGGCGATCACACTCG
>Ga0310124_10001789_pt1 | contig 14861 bp, 12 predicted proteins | sample CB11b_AW_Bot5_MG_FD_203507 | JGI IMG/M metagenome (GOLD analysis project Ga0310124, IMG submission 203507) | Marine microbial communities from Western Arctic Ocean, Canada - CB11b_AW_Bot5 | ecosystem: Environmental > Aquatic > Marine > Oceanic | place: Canada: Western Arctic Ocean | collected...
CGAAGCCGGCGTAAAAGTTTGGTCCAGGAAATGTTCAACCCGCGCCTCATCATTACTCATTTGTCGGTAGAGATAGCGCGGATCAACGTCAATCAAGACCCCACCAAGATCGAAAATGACCACATTTAGTTTTGGCATTCAAAATTTAAAAGCCTCCTCCTTCAGCTAAAATCATAAGACAAGCTTTAGTTGCCGACCCAATGATCGTTGCACAGCTTTCTTATAGTACTAAATTTAACTTGGCAGCCTTGCTATCGCCGCAATGAGCAGCCATCGTTTCCCCTGTTGTCAAAATTGCGTGGAGATGTGGCCATGCGCGCCATTCTGGTCACCGTTGGATTGTTGTTCCTGGGCCTGCCGGTCTTGGCGGAGGGCACCGCGCGGCATGGGTTGTCCATGTTCGGGGAGTTGAAATACCCGGCCGGCTTCCAGCATTTCGACTATGTCAACCCGGATGCCCCCAAGGGCGGGCTAGTCCGCCAGGAAGCACGGGGCACCTATGACACTCTGAACGGCTTCACCATCAAGGGCAGTGCGGCGGCCGGGCTGGGTCTGATCTATGACACCTTGCTGACGTCTGCCCAGGACGAGGCCTTCGCCGAATACGGTCTGCTGGTCGCAGGCGTCGCGGTGGCGGACGATCTGTCGTCGGTTACCTTCACCCTGCGCCCGGAGGCCCGCTGGCATGACGGTACGCCGGTCACCGCCGACGATGTCGCTTTCAGCCTCGATCTGCTGAAAGCCAAGGGCGCGCCTTTCTACCGCTTCTACTATGCCAACGTGGACAAGGCGGAAGCACTGTCCCCACACAAGGTCAAGTTCACCTTCAAGGGTCAACAGAACCGCGAATTGCCTCTGATCGTTGGTCAATTGCCCGTACTGCCGAAACATTATTGGCAGGGCAGGAATTTCGACACGACGACGCTGGAGCCGCCCCTGGGCAGCGGACCCTATCGCATCGGCAAGGTCGATCCCGGGCGCAGCATTACCTACGAACGGGTGGCGGACTATTGGGGCCGCGAACTGAGCGTCAACAGGGGCCGCTACAATTTCGCGACCTTGCGCTTCGAGTATTACCGCGACTCCACAGTGGCGTTGGAAGCGTTCAAGGCCAATGCGTTCGATTTTCGTCGGGAGAATACGGCCAAGATCTGGGCGACCCAATATAAATTTCCCGCCATCAAGGACGGCCGGGTAATCAAGAAGACCCTGGCCAACGGCAACCCCACGGGCATGCAGTCTTTCGCCTTCAACCTCCGCCGGAGCAAGTTTAAGGACCGCCGGGTACGCCAGGCCCTAGCCCTAACATTTGATTTTGAATGGGCCAACAAGAACCTATTTTTTGACCAATACACACGGACACAGAGCTTTTTCTCGAACTCGGAACTGGCCTCCCATGGGCTGCCCGGCGCGGCAGAATTGAAGTTGCTTGAGCCCTTGCGGGGTCAAATCCCCGAGGATGTCTTTACCAAGGCTTACGAGGCGCCGAAAACCGATGGCTCGGGCAAATTCCGGCAACATTTGCGCCAGGCCAAGCAGCTACTGAACAGCGCCAGCTGGTCGGTCAAGGAGGGCAGGCTAACCAACGCCACGACGGGCCAGGCCATGGAGATCGAGATCCTATTGGTCAACCAGGGTTTCGAGCGGATCGTGGCGCCCATGCAACAAGCCATGCAGCGCCTGGGCGTCAAGGTCAGCTTGCGGCTGGTCGATACCTCGCAATACATCAACCGGCTGCGCGACTTCGACTTTGACATCATTGTCGGCAGCTGGGGCCAGTCCCTCTCGCCGGGCAATGAACAACGGGATTTCTGGGGCGCCGCCGCCGCCGACCGGCCAGGCAGCCGGAACTATATCGGCATCAAGGATCCCGCCATCGACAAACTGATTGATCACATCATCTTCGCCAAAAGCCGGGCGGGATTGATCGCGGCCTCGCGCGCCTTAGACCGGGTGCTGTTGTGGAACTATTTCGTCATCCCCAATTGGCACATCAATAAGTACCGCATCGCGTATTGGAACCGTTTCGGCCATCCGCCCGCCCCGCCAAAATACAGTCTTGGTTTTCCCGATATATGGTGGCTGGACGGAGCCAAGGATCAGGCCCTGCAGGCCGCTGCGAAGGGTCGGAAGTAATAACAAGTTGCGCTAATCTGCTATTATAAGGGCCATGATTCGCACCACCTTGTCACTACTGGTTCTGTTGCTGACGTGGAGCGTCGGGGTGGCGGCCGCGCCCAGACATGGCTTTGCCGTTCTGGGCAGCCTGAAATACGGCCCCGGCTTCACGCATTTTGACTATGTCAATCCGAAGGCACCCAAGGGCGGGCGCCTGCGCCTTTGGTACAATGGTAATTTTGACAGTCTTAATCCATTCATCCTGAAGGGTCATTGGGCCGCGGGCAGTAATCCGTTCGGTGTCGGTGGCCGACTGCTGACCTTCGAAAGCCTGATGACCGCCGCGGACGACGAGGAGGATTCCTATTACGGCCTGATCGCCGGCGGCGTGGATCTGCCTGATGACAGTCAATCCATAACGTTCACCCTGCGGCCAGAGGCCCGTTGGCATGACGGTACCGAAATTACCGCCGCCGACGTGGCCTATTCTTTTCATACTTTGAAGGCCAAGGGCCACCCGGTCTATCGGGTGCTGTTTAGGGACGTGACCGGTGCCGAGGTACTTGCTCCGCGCAAGGTCCGCTTTAACTTCGCCAAAGGCGCCCTAACCCGCGATCTGCCAGCTACCGTGGCTTCCATGCCGGTGATTTCCCGGGCCTGGTATACGGACCATGATTTCAGCAAGACCACCTTGACCGCGCCCCTGGGCAGTGGGCCCTACAGGGTAGAGAAAGTCGATCCGGGCCGCGCCATCACCTACGCCTTGGTGCCAAACCATTGGGCCAAGGATCTGGCGGTCTACGCCGGGCGGCATAATTTTCAGCGCATCAGCTGGGACTATTACCGCGACCGAGATATTGCCCTGGAGGCACTGTTTGCTGGCAAGGTCGACTTTCGGGAGGACTTCACGTCGCGCGATTGGGCGACCAAGTATGACGACGTGCCCGCCGTCAAGGATGGCCACCTGATCAAGGAAGTTCTGCCCGATCACAATCCATCAGGTTTCCAGGCTTTTTTCCTGAACACCCGCCGGGCCAAGTTCGCCGACCGCCGGGTGCGCCGAGCCATTGGTCTGGTGTTTGATTTTGAATGGACCAACGTCAACCTGTTTCATGGCCTGTACCGGCGCACCTACAGCATCTTCCAAAATTCCGACATGGAGGCGGAAGGTGCGCCGCAAGGGGCCGAACTGGCCCTGTTGGAACCCTGGCGCAAAGTATTGCCGGGAGAGGTCTTCGGCCCCGTCTACCGAGCCCCTAAAACCGATGGTTCGGGCACTATTCGCAGCCAACTGCGCCAGGCAAAGGCGCTGTTGCGCTCGGCCGGTTGGTCGGTGCGGGATGGCAAGCTGGTAAATGAGCAGAACCAGATTTTCGCGATTGAGTTCATCTCGTACAGCAAGGCCTTTGAACGCATTGTCATGCCCTATATCCGCAACCTCGAAAAGCTGGGTATCGCCGCGCGCTTCCGCCTGGTGGAGCCGGCGCAATACCAGCGGCGCATTCAGGAATTCGATTTCGATATCACTACCTTCCGCAATTCTTCGTCCCTGACGCCGGGCCTGGGCCTGCGCAGCGCCTGGAATTCCGAGAATGCCGATGTGATTGGCGGGCGCAATTACACCGGCCTGAAAAGTGCCGCCGTCGATGCCCTGATCGAAAAAATCATTCAGGCCAGAAACCGCGACCAGTTGCGGCTCGCCACCCGCGCCCTGGACCGGGTCATCATGTGGACCCATAACCTGGTGCCGCAGTGGTTCAAGGCCTCGCATACCATCGCCTATTGGGATCTATTCGGGCGCCCGGCGACAAAGCCTAAATACGCCCGCGGCGTTCTCGATACCTGGTGGTGGGACCCGGCCAAGGCCGCCAGGCTGAGCCGAAATTAGACCATGATCGCCTATATTATCCGCCGCCTGTTGCTGATGATCCCAACCTTGTTCGGGATCATGCTACTGAACTTTGTCGTACTGCAATTCCTGCCCGGCGGACCAGTGGAACAGGTCATCGCGCAATTGACCGGCACGGCCGTGGAGGCGACCTCCCGCATCTCCGGCGGCGGCGGGGCCGAAGTCAGTCGCGAACAGCAATTGACCAACCATGGCGCCGATGCGGCCATTGCAAGCAAATACCGGGGCGCCCAGGGCCTGGACCCGGAACTGATCAAGGACCTAGAACGGCAATTCGGTCTTGATAAACCGGCCCACGAACGCTTTGCCCTGTTGGTTTGGAATTATTTGCATTTCGACTTCGGTGAAAGCTTCTTCCGCGACCAGACGGTCATCTCTCTAGTGATCGACAAGATGCCGGTCTCCATCTCCCTGGGTCTATGGACTACTCTGCTGACCTACCTGATCTGCATACCCCTAGGCATTGCCAAGGCGGTGCGCGACGGTAGCCGTTTCGATATCTGGAGCTCCACAATCATCATCGTCGGCTACGCCATCCCCGGCTTCCTGTTCGCGGTTCTATTGATCGTGCTGTTCGCGGGCGGTTCGTTCTGGGACATCTTCCCCCTGCGCGGCCTCACCTCAGAAGGTTGGGACGAGATGACCTGGCCGGCCCGGATCGGCGATTATTTTTGGCACATGGTGCTGCCCATTCTGGCCATGGCAATCAGCGGTTTCGCAACCCTGACAATGCTGACTAAGAACTCCTTTCTGGACGAGATCAACAAGCATTATGTGATCACGGCTAGGGCCAAGGGGTTGAGCGAACGGCGCGTGCTGTACGGCCATGTCTTCCGCAATGCCATGTTGATTGTGGTCGCGGGCTTCCCCTCGGCCTTCATCGGCGTTCTGTTCACCGGCTCTTTGTTGATAGAGGTAATATTTTCGCTGGACGGCCTCGGCCTTCTGGGCTTCGAGGCCGCGCTGAACCGGGACTATCCGGTGGTGCTGGGCACCTTGTACGTCTTCACCCTGATGGGGCTGATCCTTAATCTGATCGGCGATCTGATGTATACCATCATCGACCCGCGCATCGATTTCGAAAGCCGCGAGGTCTGAATGGAGGCCCCAAAACAGGACAAATTTCTGGGCCGGCGGATTAACCCGCTGACCCGCCGCCGGCTGCGCAATTTCCGCGCCAACAAACGGGGTTATTGGTCCCTATGGATTTTCCTGACGCTGTTCATACTTGGCCTGTTCGCGGAGTTCATCGCCAATGACAAGCCACTGCTGTTGAGCTTCAAGGGCGAAATTTTCGCGCCGGTCTTGATCGCCTACCCCGAGACCACCTTCGGCGGCGAGTTCGAGACCGAGGCGGATTACCGCGATCCCTTTGTCAGCGATCTGATCACGGAAACCGGGGGCTGGATCGTCTGGCCGCCCGTACGCTACAGCTATCGCACCATCAATTATGATATGCCCGTTCCAGCCCCCGCCCCGCCGTCAAGAGAGAATTGGTTGGGCACGGATGATCAGGGCCGGGACGTGGTGGCGCGCCTGATCTATGGATTCCGTATATCCGTGTTGTTCGGCTTGGTGCTGACCATTGTCTCTTCCATCGCCGGCGTCATGGCCGGCGCGGTACAGGGCTATTTCGGGGGCTGGACCGATCTGTTGTTTCAACGCTTTATCGAAGTCTGGTCCGGTCTGCCGACCCTGTATATCTTGATCATCTTAGCCAGTTTCGTGGAGCCTAGCTTTTGGTGGCTGCTGGGCATCATGTTGGTATTTTCCTGGATGTCCCTGGTCGGCGTAGTGCGGGCGGAATTCCTCCGGGCCCGGAATTTTGACTATGTGCGCGCGGCCCGCGCCTTGGGCCTGTCGGATGTCATGATCATGTACCGCCATGTGCTACCCAACGCGATGGTCGCCTCGCTGACCTTTCTGCCTTTCATCCTATCGGGTTCAATCACCACCCTAACGGCGCTGGATTTTCTCGGCTTTGGCCTGCCCCCTGGCTCGCCCTCCCTGGGTGAGATGCTGCAACAGGGCAAGGCCAACCTGCAGGCGCCCTGGCTGGGCATCACCGCCTTCATCATGCTGTCAGTCATGTTGACCCTGCTGATCTTCATCTTCGAGGCGGTGCGCGATGCCTTTGATCCCCGCAAGGGTGCGGCCGCCGGACCGGTCGCGGCCGAGCAAACCCAAGCCGAGGCGGGCGCATGAACCCCGCCCCGGACGGACCGGTGTTGCAGGTCAAGGATCTATCGGTCGACTTTAAGGTCGAGAGCGGGCAAAGCCACGCGGTCAAACACATTTCCTTCGACCTGAACGCCGGCGAAACCCTGGCGATCGTCGGCGAAAGCGGCTCCGGAAAATCGGTGACGGCGCTGTCGATCCTACAATTGCTGCCCTACCCAACCGCGTCCCACCCCTCCGGCTCTATTATCTATCGGGGTCAGGAATTGCTGGGCGCGGACGAGACCACCCTGCACGCTGCCCGGGGCAACCAGATCTCGATGATCTTTCAGGAGCCTATGACGGCGCTGAACCCCCTGCACGTGGTCGAACACCAGGTCGGTGAGGTTCTGTCCCTGCACAAGAATATGAAGCCCGAACGGGCCCGTGCCCGGATCCTAGAACTTCTGGATCTGGTCGGCATTCAGGAGCCGGCAAAACGCCTGGGCGCCTACCCCCATCAACTATCGGGCGGCCAGCGGCAGCGCGTGATGATCGCCATGGCGCTGGCCAACGAACCGGAAATTCTGGTCGCGGACGAGCCGACAACAGCGCTGGATGTCACCATCCAGGCGCAAATTCTGCAGCTACTGAAGGATCTGCAGGCCCAACTGGGCATGGCCATGATCCTGATCACCCATGACCTGGGTATCGTCCGCCACATGGCGAACCGGGTGGCGGTGATGACCGGGGGCGAGATCGTGGAGCAGGCGCCGGTGGAGGACGTGTTCAACCGCCCGCAAAATCCCTATACCGTGCATCTGCTATCGACAGAGCCGAAGGGCCATTCCACCTCGGCGCCCGTGGGCGCCGAGGTGGTGATGACCGCAGAAAACCTGCGCGTCTGGTTCCCCATCAAGGCCGGGATCTTTCGCCGCACCATCGATCATGTGCGCGCGGTCGACGATATAAGCCTGGAAGTGCGCGAAGGGCACACGGTCGGCGTAGTCGGGGAAAGCGGCTCGGGCAAGACCACCTTGGGCCTGGCCCTGTTACGCCTGATCTCCAGCCAGGGTGCTATCCGTTTTCAGGGTCAAAGAATTGAGAATTTGCGCGGCAGGGTCCTGCGGCCCTTGCGCCGGCAGATGCAGGTGGTCTTCCAGGACCCGTTCTCGTCTCTCAGTCCGCGCATGTCCATCGCCCAGATCATCGAAGAGGGCCTGCTGGTGCACGAAAAAGGCGGCGGCTATGACGAACGGCGAGCCCTGATTTCTAATGCCCTGGAAGAGGTCGGCCTGGAACCCAGCGCCATGGACCGCTTCCCCCATGAATTTTCCGGCGGCCAACGCCAGCGCGTCGCCATTGCCCGGGCCCTGGTGCTGCAACCCCGTTTCATGGTGCTGGACGAGCCGACCTCGGCCCTGGATGTCTCGGTTCAGGCGCAAATCATCGATCTGCTGCACGATCTGCAACAACGCCACCGCCTGGCCTATCTGTTCATTAGCCACGACCTGAAAGTGGTCCGCGCCCTGGCCGACGAAGTCATCGTGCTGCGCAATGGCAAAGTGATGGAACGGGGGCCCGCCGCGCAAATCTTTGATGACCCGCAGACGGACTATACCAAGGCACTGATGGCCGCCGCCTTCGAACTGCAAGCCACGGAGGGCGGCGCGGTATCAAATTGAGGAAATAAAGCCGATGGATTACGGCAAGGCGGCGATGCCGGGGGTTTATGCTAGCGGACGAAGCCATGCGCCGGACGTACTGGCCCATTGGCTGGCAATTATCGAAAGCCATATCCCCCGTGACAAGGTAAACAAAATCGTCGGTCTGGGCTGCGGTACGGGGCGGTTCACGGGTCCACTGGCCGAATTTTACGGCGCCAGCGCGGTCGGCGTCGAGCCATCGAATGACATGCCGGCCAAGGCCCGGGCCAAGACCTGGCCCGAAGGCGTCCACTTTGAATAGGGTTCGGCGGAAGCCGTGCGTCTGGCGGACGGCTGCTGCTATCTGGATTTCATGTCCATGGTCTTTCACCATATCGCCGATCGGGGAGCGACGGCACAGGAATGCCGCCAGCTGTGCCGCGACAACGGCCACGTCTGTTTTCGCCAGCCGAGCCAGGAACAGGTCCCCTATTACCCCTACCTATCCTATTTTCCCAGCGTCGAGGCCAATTCGGCGACCCATTTGCCGGCGTACGGCGAGGTCATGGATGCCTTCACGGCAGCCGACTTTACCCCGCTCGCACAGGTCGCCGTCGATCATTAATTGGCGGCAAATTGGGCCGAGTATGTGGAGAAGCGGTCGCACCGGGCAGATTCGTTTCTGGCCAGCACCCCGGACGACGATTTTACCGACGACCTGGATAAGATGCACCGCGAAATCCCTCGGCGCCGGGACTAGGGCACCGTGCCCAGTAAAATTGACCTGTTCGTCTTTCAGGCCACGCCTTTTTTGCGCTAGAGTACCCCCAATACATCAATGTGGAGGTGAGCATGAACGAGGAAACCTATTCGGCCCTGTGGCCGCGCGGCGAAAAAACCGTGGCGATCGCACCCCTAGCGCCGCGCCTAGATACCCTGGAAGGCAAGACCGTGGCCTTCCTGTGGGACAATCTATTCCGGGGCGACGAAATCTTTCCTATTCTGGAAAGTGAATTGTCCGCCGCCTATCCGGACATGAAATTCGTCGGCTACACCACCTTCGGCTCCACCCATGGCGCGGAAGAAGGCCAGATCCTCGCCGATCTGCCCACCACCCTGGCCGAAAACAACGTCGACGCCATAATCTCCGGCATGGGCTGTTGAGGTAGCTGTACGCCCGCCGTGTTGCGGGCCTCAGCCGCCGCCGAAGCCGCCGGCATTCCCTCCTCCTCCCTGGTCTGCGATGGCTTTCTGGGCCAGGGCGCGACCACGGCGGTGGGTCTGGGCCTACCTAACCTGCCCATGGCCAAGGTGCCGGGACATGTGGATACGCAAACCGATAACGAGCTGCGTCACAACGTGACCTCGGTCACAGTAGAAGCGGTGATCGAAAATCTAACCTCGGCCCCCCCGGCGGCGGTGATGATACCGGAGCCGGGCCCCCAGGATGTGGTGATGGATGGCAGCTTTGAAGAGATCAACCGCTTCTTCTACGAGAACGGCTGGTCCGACGGTCTGCCCATCGTGCCGCCGACGCGGGCCAAGATTGAAAGCTTTTTGGCCTTCACGGATCTGCCCGCCGATCACGTGATCGGCAAGATTCCGCCCGATAACCGCCAGGCTACGGTTTGGAACGTCGCCATCAATGGCGTTATGGCGGGGTGCCGACCACAATATATGCCGGTGCTGGTCGCCCTGGCCGAGGCCATGGCCGATCCCGGCTATGGCGTCGAGCATTCCGGGAACACGCCGGGGGCGGAAACCCTGATCACCATCAATGGCCCGATCATCAAGGACCTGGAATTCAATTACGAACAAGGCGCGTTGCGCGATGGCTTTCAGGCCAACACCTCCATTGGTCGCTGGTGGCGGCTATATTTACGCAATGTGGCGGGCTTTCTGCTACATCAGAATGACAAGGGCACGTTCGGCAATACCTGGCGCGTGGTTTTGGCCGAGAACGAGGACGTGCTAGCAAAGATCAACTGGCCGCCCCATGCGGCAGATTTTGGCCATGCCCGGGGCGACAACGTGGTCACCATCTCGCGCTTCACGGGCGGCGATGTCATCGCTTCGGTCTTTGGGCAAAAGCCCGAGGATATGCTGCCCTATCTGGCCGATGCCTTGATCAGTCAGACCGGCTGGCAGCTGATCTTCACGGTCGGCTTGGCCGATGGCAGCTACACCCCCTTGCTGGTGCTGTCGCCGATCCTGGCGGAAACCATAGCCAAGGCCGGCTGGTCCAAGGATATGGTGAGGCAATGGCTGTTCGAGAACGCCCGAATTCCGGCCTCGAAGTTCGAACAATATATCGCCGAATTCACCAATTTATATTCCGGTGGCCGGTCCATATTCGAATTGACCCAACTGGGCAAGGCAAACGCATTGTATGGCCTGTCCAAGGATCCAAACCGTCTGGTACCCATCGTCTGCGACCCCTTGGACATTCAAATTGCGGTTAGTGGCGATCCGGGGCGGACCAACGCCCAAGTGTTCTCCCATAATGGCATCCTTGGCTTTCCCACGGCGCGGGCGATCCGGCTGCCCAATGATTGGAACAACAAGTTGGCAGGGGCGGAGTGAGCGATGGACAATCCCTGTGGATACTGCTGCCCACGGGGCAGCGGGCGTCGGGCGAATGGATTGACGACACCCTGCACAGCCGGGCTGAGGAACAAGGCCTGTTGGACCGGCTGACCCAGGTTGCCACCTTTCCGCGCCAGCGGGTCGAAGTCGTGCGTGGTCCGAAAGCCGAAGCCGGGGTGAACGAAATGTTCTACCGCCGGGGCTGGACCGACGGCCTGCCCATCGTTGCCCCCACCATGGCCCGTGTCGATGCCATGTTGCGGGCGGGCGGGCGGCCGCGCAACATGGTGCTGGGCGAGGCCGAACCGTTGAAAGGCCTGGTGACGGTGGAAAAGGTCGCCACCAATGCTGTCATGGCCGGGTGCGAGGACGCTCATATGCCCTTCGTCCTGGCCGCGGCCGAGGCCTTGCTGGAGCCAGAATTCAATCTGCGCGGCGTCCAGACCACGGACGAAAACGTCACGCCGTTACTGATGCTGTCGGGTCCGGCAGCGAAAGCCATGCACATGAACAGCCGGTTTGGCGCCCTGGGGCCGGGCTGGCGGGCCAACGCCGCCATTGGCCGCGCCGTGCGCCTGATCATGCATAATCTGGGCGGTGGCTGGCCGGCGGCGGTGGCATTCGCCGGCCTGGGCCAGCCGGGCCGCTATACTCTGTGCCTGGCCGAGGACGAGGCATTCAATCCCTGGGAGAGCCTGCGGGAGGAGCTAGGCTTCGCCGTGGATGACAACGTTCTAGTGGTGCAACGGGCCGAAAGCGTGGTCAACGTAACTGGCGGCCTGAACGATCTGGCCACTGTCATGGCCTCCGCCACCTCGGCCTTTTCCCGTCTGCATGGGGGCACGGTGGCGGTTGTCCTGGCACCCTATGTGGCGAAGTTACTGGCAGACGAAGGCAAATCCAAGGCGGACGTGAAGACTTATTTACACGAAAACAGCCAGGCCCCGGCGGCCGAATTCGAGAAATCCTGGCTGCCCGCCCGCCTGGCCGGCCAGACCAATTTTCCCCGCTGGGTGAACGAGGGCGTTAAGGCGGGATGGGTGCCGGCGGTGGAAACGCCCGACGACATTACCGTCATCGTCGCGGGCGGCGATATCCCCATTCCCCAATGCGCCTATATGCCAACCTGGGGCTTTCCCGCTTGCCGCATCGCCAAGAAAATTTATTTGCCCCAAGGGTGGGACCCCTCGCCGGAGACTTGAATGCCCAGAGCCCCCCGTACCAGCCATCAGGTTATCGTCATTGGCGCCGGCGTCGCCGGCATGGCGGCGGCAACGGAGGCCGCCCGTTGCGGTCTGAAAACCGCATTGTTCGATGACGGCCTGCTGGGCGGCTTGATCACCAACGTGGGCGCCGTGCATGGCTATCCTGGATTTAGCGAGACCACCGGCGCCGATCTGGTCAATACCATGCTGGGCGAAGCCCTGGAGGCAGAGGTCGACTACCAGCCCGGCGCCGTCACCGAACTGGCAGCCACCGCTGGTCATTGGAGCCTGCCGGGCAACGGCGTGACCGCCCTTCGGGTTATCCTTGCCACCGGCGCGGACCTGCGTACCCTGGGTGTGCCGGGCGAGGCGCAGCTAATGGCCCGGGGCGTCTCCCAATGCGCCTTTTGCGACGGCGGATTGTACAAGGGCAAGGACGTCGCCGTGGTGGGAGGTGGCGATGGCGCCTTTCAGGAAGCCCTACATCTAGCCACACTCTGCGCCAACGTCACCATGATCCTGCGTGGCCAAAAACCCCGCGCCCGGCCAACCTTTGCCAGAGCAGCCGCCGACCTGGAAAACATGCATTTCCGCTGGCAAACGGAAGTTCAGGAAATTATTGGCGATGGGGGTGTCGATGCCGTGCGGTTGCGGGGGCAAGACAACGGCGCGGAAGAAATTTTACCCATCGCCGCCATTTTTCCCTTTATCGGCCTGACCCCCCGGACCGCGCTGGCGCCGACGGGGGCCCAGCGGGACAGCGACGGCGGCCTGATCGCCAATGCTGAGATGCAGACGGACCAGCCAGGTCTGTATGCCATAGGCTCGGCCCGCAGCGGCCATGGCGGACAGGTGGCCCACGCCATCGCCGATGCCAAAACGGCGGCCCAGGGAGCCTGGCTCTCTATATAGGCCCGCTTAGGCTTGCGCCTGGGCCCGCTCCAGCAGACCGAAGCCATAGGGCACGTTGGGCCGGGCCTTGGCGCGGGCTTCCAACATCGCCACCGCCTCCCCGCCCCGGTTGGTGCGCAACAGGGTATCCAGCCAGGTTTGTACGAACAGATCTCGCTGCGCGTGGCTGCCGCCGATTTTCTGCAGATGCGGCGTCGCAGTGGCGAGGTCCCCGTAGGCGCCTTCATAACCACCTCGGGCATGGGCCAATAGGCCACGAGCGGCAGGCACGGCGACTGCTGCCCAGGCCGGGCGCACCAGAGTGGGTGCCTTCGCCGCGTGTTCCGCCATGCTGGCGAGCATCTCATCGGCTTTTGCGTCCCGCCCAGCGCGGGCCAGGGCATAGAGGTAATACAAGTCCAGGAACGGCTGCACATGTTCCCTGGTCCGGCACTGCACATGGTCGACCAAATCGGCCCAACGGTTGCCCACGTCAATGCCACGAAGCTCCATGCGCCACAGCAGGGAGGCGGAATTGGCCTGGTCCTGTCTATAGATCTTGTCTAGGCCCCAGACGAATTGGTCGTGTATCTGCCGCACCCGCCGAGCATCGCCAAAATCGAGATGAAACAACGCCGTATGCCACCAATTATGGCCCAGCATGAAGGAATTGCAGCCGACCCAGGTGTCAGACAGGTCCTCCATCCAGGCCACACCCTCGTCGATCCGGCCCTCGGTCTCCAACACATGGGCCACGGCATGGTGGGCCCAGGGGTCACGGCGGTTAATTTCCACCGCCCGGCGCCCCGCATCCTCCGCCGACCGTAGCTCATGGGTCTGTTCCAAGCCAAAGGCCAGGCAGCCGTATAGATAGCCGTTCTCTGCATTGGCCGGCAGGACCTTTTGGCAGACCGCCACCATTTTCTCGGACCAGCCCAGATTAAAATAATGGTACATCGCCAGTTTCAGGGCAAAAACATCCCGGGGCCAACGGTCTGTAATCTGTTCTAGAATAGCAAGGGCAGCCACCATATCACCGCTAACCCAGGCCTCGGTGGCTTGGAACCACAGCCCTTCTCGCGCCTCCGCCACCGCCAGGGCGGGGCGGCAGCGATCCAGATAGGACTGGGCCAGGCTGGGCGATTGCCCCGCCTCCACCCACATCATCAGGGATGCCGCCAGACTACCGGCTATTACGCAGCCAGGGCCGTAGCCACGAAGGTGTCGATGGCCGCAATGGTTTCAGGTCGATCCGTGGCAATGGCAAGACCTTGGCGATCTTGCCGCATCAGCCTGGCCCTGGTTCGTTGATGTTATCCAATGGGTAAATGGGACGGCGCACGTTCTTATAGTCCAGCAGGCTGTTGTCTGAGGTGGTCACGCCGACGCCATCCAGGGCAATAGTGTGCTTGGCGATGGGGGCGAAGCCGGCCCGGTAATGAATACGGGATTTCAACAGTACATAGCGCTTGTAGGCCGGATCAATCCCGACCGAGAGGAATATGCCCTGGTCCCAGGGCTCGTGGTGACGGGAGACCACGACGATCTGCATCTTGCCCGTATCCAGCACCGCCGTCGACCCCATCTGTACGGTCAGGCCGTTGTACATGGGGCCGCGCACGGTCCATTCACCATCGCTGAGCACCTTCACCTTGCCCGTAACCATCATAGGTTCGCCCTTGCAGCTGATGGACGGCATATCCGTCTTGCCGCCCAGGGCAAGGGTCACCGTGCCACCGACCCCCGCCTGCATCATCTGTTGGACGGCGGCTGGGTCCCACAGGCCGCCCACGGCCACATCGTCCAGGCCCTGGCGGATCACTTCTTCGATCACGGTCATTACGTCCTGGTTGCCGCCAGAGCCGGTATTGTCCGAGTGATCCAGCAGAATGACCGGGCCATCCGTTATCTCCTTGGCCCGGGCCACCGCATCGGTTAATGGCACATGGTCGTAAAGGTGATCGCCGCGATGTGCCCACATTTCCGCCCGTAAACGTTCCACCACCGCTTCAGCGGCGGCCTTGTTGCCATCCGCGATAGTGATGCAGGAAATACCGGCGTCCTGGATATCAGCCAGGGCAAAACCGCCAAATACTGTTGCCGCCATGACCTCGCCCGAGGCCTCTGCCTCCCGCGTCAGTCGGATCAGGCTTTTGAACGGTTCATCGTCGGTGCCCTGGCGCAGTGTCTGGCTGAGCACGGGCACCCGCCCCCAGGCCATTACCGGGTCCACCTCGCCGCGCAACTTGGCTAGCAGAATGCCGCCGACCGTGGTCCCAACCTCGTACATATCTGTGTGGGGATAGGTTTTATAGCCGATCAAGGCCTCGCAATTGTCGACCATGGCCT
>Ga0310124_10001790_pt1 | contig 14857 bp, 11 predicted proteins | sample CB11b_AW_Bot5_MG_FD_203507 | JGI IMG/M metagenome (GOLD analysis project Ga0310124, IMG submission 203507) | Marine microbial communities from Western Arctic Ocean, Canada - CB11b_AW_Bot5 | ecosystem: Environmental > Aquatic > Marine > Oceanic | place: Canada: Western Arctic Ocean | collected...
GCCAAGGTAACAGGTGACAAGACCGATGAAGACCTTTACCCCGCGCATCAAGTCGGCAAATTCTCGTTGTTCAGGTGCTGCAATGCGGACGATCAAATCGACGACGAATCCCAGTGCATACGCCACGACCAATCCGACTATTAGTCCCAGGAAGATGCCTGACATGGCAGAGAGTTTTCTTCGACCAGTCATCCAGTCGGCGGCAATTACAGCCATGGTAATTCCCAGCGTGATGCCAAGCATTAACACGACCTGTTCGAAATTGAGCTCTTGATCTTGCTGGAATGGCAGCAGGTAGAGCATCGTGACTGATGCAGCCAGCAGGATAAACGCGCCGCGGAGAAGGTATAGGACCATGGTGCACTCCACATCTAGAAAATGAATAAGATGAAATAATTTGAAACATATAAGTCACTAGATGCTAAAATCCTGTATGAGGATAGCCGCGAACACCAGTCGGGCAAGGTACGTGGATATTTGGACGAGATATCTGACCAATGCTATAGTCGTTGCTTGCTGCGGCTCGACGAATTCAAGCCGCACGAACAGACGGCCGGGCCCGGTGCACGGGCAGCCCTATGAACCGGGTCAGGCCTTGATCGGAGCAGCCCTAAGTACTTGGTTGCCCGGTGGTGTCGGTGTCCTGGCCGTCTGTTGGCGCGGCCAGTGGTCGGTAAACAAGGGTGGATTCATTTGGCATGAGCTACACCGTTCTAGCTAGACGTTATCGTTCTGGGTCATTTGCAGAGGTGATTGGCCAGGAGCCTATTGCCAAGACGTTGCAGAATGCAATCGCCACAAATCGAGTTGCGCACGCCTATTTGTTTACCGGCACCCGTGGTGTGGGAAAGACCTCAATGGCTCGCATTTTTTCTGCTGCACTTAATGCGCCGCAGGCTGTTGCCGATTGCCCGCAGCCAGAAGATCAAGATGCGTATCCCGATGAGGAAGTTCAAGCTCGCATGGCACAAGCCGTCATGCGGGGTGATGATCTCAATGTCATTGAAATCGACGGCGCTTCAAACAACAGTGTTGATCAGGCACGTCAGCTGATTGCCAATGCGACGTTATCACCAACTGGTCAGGCGCGTTACAAGGTGTATATCATTGATGAAGTGCACATGTTGTCTACAGCAGCATTCAATGCCCTTTTGAAAACCATGGAGGAACCTCCGGGGCATGTGAAGTTCATTCTTTGTACGACTGAATCACACAAGGTCCCGCCAACCATTCAATCACGCTGCCAGCGATTTGATTTTCGTAATATCGCCACGGCTCAGATCGCCAAACATCTAGAACATGTTGTTCAATCAGAATCAATTGAAGCTGAAGAGGCGGTTATTTGGCAGTTGGCGCGGATTGGTAACGGCTCAATGCGTGATGCACTAAGTCTACTTGATCGTGTTATCGCGATGACCGGTGGTGGTGATGGTCCTATCAGCTTGGCCATAATCGAGCAAATGCTGGGATTGGCGCCACAAGAATTACTCGATCAGCTTATTGATGCCCTCGCAGCCGGGGATCCAGCTCATGCCCTAGAGTCGACGGGGGCGTTGCTGGATCGTGGGATCGCGCAGGACCAATTGATTGAATCGCTGGTCGAACGGTTACGACAGATGATGCTGATTGTCACCTGCGGGGCAGATAGCGATTTGATTGAACTTTCAGAGGAATCTAAACGTGCCGCAGTTGAGCGGGCGGCTCATTTTGACGCGGCCGGTTTAGTCTACATGATTGCACTCTGCGAGAATCTACAACGTAACAGCAAGTTCAGTTCGAGTCCGAGAGCGTTGTTGGACGCCGCGATGGTACGCTTGGCATTGGCGGAAAAAATGGCTGATATCAACTCGTTGTTGACTGGAAATATAGACTTAAAAAAAAAGATTAGACCGCCTGTGATTCGGAACAAATTGTCGCCCCGGTCATCGGTTCCACCGCCAAAACAAATGGTGGACAACCACCGTTCACCACCGGCGTCAAGCGACCGTATTGAGCATCAACGTGCAATGTCACTTCCACTGGTTCAGCAAGTGTTCGAGCACTTTGATGCAACTCTGATTGATGCCCGCCGACAAGAACCGTAGTTTAAGTATGGAATAAATACCATGTGGGATAATATGAAAAATCTACCGGGTTTGATGGGACAAGCCAAGGAATTAAAGGAGAAGATGGGGCAGCTTCAAGACGACTTGGCACGACAGACGGTGGAAGCCGATGCCGGTGCCGGTGCGGTTCGCGTTACCGTGAACGGAAAGCTTGAAGTGATCAGTGTGCGGTTCGACCAATTGTTGTTGATTTCTCTTACGGGTGAAGGGAGCGATATGGACCAGCAGATGGTTGAAGATCTCACCACTGCAGCAATTAATGCGGCACTGCGTAAAGCTCGGGAACTAGCACAGCAGGAGATGGGAAAGCTAACGGGTGGGTTGGATATTCCAGGTCTGGAAAAGCTCGTTGGTGGATAGGACCATGTGGTGATGAGGGGGGGGGATTTGTCTTTTAAGGATTTGAACGGACCTGAAATCCACCAGCAAACGAATGATATCCTTTCGGTAGCATGCTCTTTGAATGTCCAAAGTGGCGTATGCAGGGCCAGGGAGATCATGCCGCCAGTGATCGAGGGCGAAATAGCCCCGATACGTTTTCTAGGACATTGGCGAAACGTTGTGCCGTTGCCCGCCAAGAGAACATGGAGGCACGGTGTCGCCCGCTATTTATAAGGCGGTGGCATAATGAACGATTTGTCAGCAGTTCGTGTAGACCGCTGGCTATCTGGGATACATCAGTGGGATCCACCGTGAGTGCTGCATCGCCCGCAATCTCAGGTAGGCTGGTGATATTACTGGTTAATACAGCGGTGCTAGTGGCCCATGCATTAAGAATCGGAATTCCAAATCCTTCGGCAAGACTTGGATAGGCAAGTATATTGGCTGCACTGAGTAGCGATGGCACATCATCTGTTGCAGTGAAACCGCCAATATGTATATCAATACCAAGAGTATTAGCCAGATGCTTCGTTTCATCCTTGGCATGTTGGTCTAGGCCGACGATCAGCAAGGACCGTTCACGTCGCAGTCGTGGCTCAAGCATGGCCCATGCTTTGAGGACCTTTTGGGTGTTCTTTCTTTTGCTTGTTGAACCAAAGTGCAACACAAAAGGTTGGTGAATACCATAACGATCTAGGACCGGTTGGTATTCAGCTTCGTCTATCTGTCTGATAGAAGGATCGGGTGCCCAGTGATTAACGGTGATGTGCTGAGGGTTGGCACCGAAGTCATGGACAAGGCGATTGGCAATGTAACGCGAGGGGCAGACGATGTGTGTTGCGCGGTGGCAGGCAGTACGCATCGAATGTTCGAAGCGGGCAACCTCCTTGGTGGAATGATCAAAGGGTATATCAAATGGCAACAGGTCATGGATTGTGACCACCGTGGAACGGGCTTTCCATAAGGGGCAGAGGTTGGCTGAGCAATGGATAATAGTCGCCTCGTCCCGCCAAGCCACCATTGGTAGTCGCCACCTAGTCCATGTCTCAAATCGGCTGCTTGGCAACCCGACCCTGATTGGTGTGGCAAAACCATGCGGCAATATATTTTTGTCTGGTTCGGCTTGACGGTGGTAGGCACGCACATGCCAATGGGGTCGCAGTTCAGACAAAGTCCGATAAAGATTAATCAGGTTCCTGCTTTTTCTGTATAGCGGTGTCGCGTAAATACTTCGGGCGTCAAGGGCTATCCGCATGGTCGATATCACCGTGGCTAATTAAAGAGTTATGTCCATCATCGGATGCCGGTGTAGGCAAGTTGACCCTCATGTATGAAGTAAGAGGCCGTATCTTCAGTTACTAAGGCTCAAGTGGAGTACCTTTGGGGGTTGTCATAGAAAGGCGAGCCACATTCCCAGACAAGCCAGCGATCGAATCGTTTGCGGCTTCGGACGGATGGCAAGATTTCTCAATTGGTTATTGGTATGCAGGGCCAAAAATCCACAAGGGTCAGGTTTCATGGAGGCCATTCGCAGTAAATATCACGTCCAGACACCCGTGATTCTCACTCAGACGATGGTAGGGCCATCGTCTCCGCCCCCTAGTATGAAAGTCGCGTTCCTCGTCTTTCGCTTAGGGATTAAAGGCCCAACCAATTTTTTTAAAGAGATATATTGACAGATACCGAACAAACCATATCCTATCAAAACCCAAACTTTGACGTTAATAAGGAGCCGAGTTATGGTACAAGCCGCATCAGAAACCATTGTTCGAGAGCCAAAAAACGGTAGGTCACGTCCAAAATCAGTGGTGTCTAGGCGATCTGCCGGTCATAAGGGGGCTGTAGAGGCTAGAGGAACCAATATGGGTAAAGCAACAATCGAAGCGGCCGTTAAGGCGGGCGGGGATACTGAAGCACTTAATCGGGCAGTGACCCAGATTGAACGGGCTTTTGGCAAGGGTGCTATCATGCGGTTGGCTGATGATCCAAGCCAGGTGCCACCTGGGATCTCAACGGGTTCGATTAGTCTTGATCTGGCATTAGGGGGCCGTGGTCTGCCGGCGGGCAGAATCGTCGAGGTGTTTGGTCCCGAATCTTCGGGTAAGACCACCTTGACATTACATGCAATTGCCCATGCTCAGAAGGATGGTGGGGTCGCCGCCTTTATCGACGCTGAGCATGCCTTGGACCCTTCGTGGGCTCGCCGTCTGGGCGTTAACCTGGAGGATTTGCTGGTTAGTCAGCCAGATAACGGCGAACAGGCTCTTGAGATCTGCGAGATGCTGATACGTTCCAATTCGGTCACCATCATCGTTATTGATTCTGTGGCGGCATTGATCCCGCGTGCTGAGATTGAGGGAGAAATGGGTGATGCTCAAATGGGCCTTCAGGCGCGTTTGATGAGTCAGGCCATGCGCAAGCTGACCGGTGCGATTAGCCGTAGCCAGTGTACGGTCGTTTTTATCAACCAGATCCGTGAAAAAATTGGTGTCATGTTCGGCAATCCGGAAACCACCCCCGGTGGGCGGGCGCTCAAGTTCTATTCATCCGTTCGTATCGATATCCGCCGCACCGCAACGATTAAGGACGGCGATAAGGCTGTGGGCAACCGGACCCGTGCGCGGGTTGTCAAAAACAAAATCGCCCCACCGTTTCGCCAGGCTGAGTTTGACATCATGTTCGATGAGGGCATCAGCGCTACGGGTGATCTGCTTGATCTCGGTGTTGAATCCGGTGTCGTTTCAAAGTCAGGGGCTTGGTTTAACTTCGGTGAACTGCGGCTTGGTCAGGGTCGTGAAAACGTTAAAACATTTCTGAAAGAGAACTTGGATTTATTCAACGAGATTCAGACCAAGGTTTTGCATCAGAAGGGGGTCGGTGTTTCTGCAACTGAGCCTGAAAAGGAAGATGTTGTTGCCAAGTAGCGGGTTTGGTTCTACCGTTTGTCGACAGGATTTGTATTTGGCTAGTAAGTAGCATCCGATTGAATAATTGGTCGCTACCCACCTGTATTAAGGTCCACGCGAAGGTCGGAAGGGATACAGCGGCAAATTCTGAGCTCTGAATCTGGTCATCGGTTGTTTCGGCAATTTTGGATAGCCATCCGTTTAGGCGCCAAGTTTATCCGCCAGGTCCCCAAAGTCCTTTGCCACAATGTTAAATGGCAGATCAGGTATTGTTATATCAGCGGGATTGGGCCCGCGTTCAAGTGGTCGGGCAACGAACGCAGTTTTAAACCCCAGTGCTTGGGCGGCATTTAGATCTTCATGGTGTGCTGCTACCATCATGATCTGGTGAGGTGCAAGATCGAGCAGTTCAGCTGCCATCAGGTAGGCTTCGGGGTCGGGTTTGTAATGATGGCAGAGCTCAGTTGAGAAGATGCAGTCCCAGGGCAACTGGGCGTACTTGGCCATATCGATCAGTAAAGAGGTGTTTCCATTTGAAAGCGTGGTAACGATGTAACGTGAGCGAAGTCGTTTGAGCCCCGCCACCGCATCGGGCCATGGTGTCAGTCGGTGCCAGGCTCGATTGAAAGTGCTAATTTGTTGCCCATTAAGGCCGTTGACATCAAACCTCTCAATTAGCTGGTCTAGAATCTGACGGTGTAGCTCATCAAGTTTTGTCCAGGGTATCTCATGGTGACGAACGCGGTCGATGGCCGGTCGATACTCGGCTCGCCACGCATCAGCAAATTGCTTCCAGTCCACTTCGACACCGGTTCGTTTGGTTAAGGCCTTGCCTTCACGAACAATCGACCCCCGCCAGTCTACGACGGTGCCGAATACATCAAATGCAAGTGCTTCGAGTTGCATGGCTTATCCTGCTACCACATGCACAAACCGGTGACTTCTCGAGGTACTGCGCGCATCAGAAGGAATTTCCGGGCCAAGTATGGTGCCGTCGAGAGATGCGGGTCCCTTTCGGCATTTGATGTCACAAATGTTCTGCCATCACGAACATATCTGACATAGACGTTCTTGGCTCCATTTTTGCGCAGCTCGGTAATCCGGGCACGCAACATAAAGTAGGGTAGATCAAAATGCCAACCGGACTGGCCACCATACTTAGAGCCAGAATAGGGTGAACTAAGAGGCATGTAGGTGCTGGTCCACGGATGCTCCCGGAGTGTTTTACTGAATGCATTGATTACAGAATCACTGGACTCATTGATCTGCACCAGGTCAGACAAGTTGTTGGATAACTGTATTGATGTCGGGATGAAGAAATGGTTGGTCTCCCCTCTTTCGGTGCTTAGATTACTGAACATGGCGAAGGCGTGCGTGTTCTTGATTCCTAAGTACGGCGTCAAGCCGTTGAAGAATAGAATTACCGGGAAAATCCAGAGATAATGGAAGGAGGTCCTGAAAATCGGAATAGCAGAATTCATCTTTCTCCACCTGGGAAAAATTTTCCAAATAAAATACAGGATGATGACAAGTGCATATGCGGCGACAAGCATCTGGTTGATGCTGATCCTAAGGTGGTTCCACTGGCAGGAATACATATGTGACAACAGGGCCAGTATCGTGAGCAGTGCGCAAATTTGCAGGCTGTAATAAATTGTGACGGGGAATAGTGGTCGCTTAACCGACATGCCAGAGCCATGTTTATTGGTTTGGTTCGGTGACGTGTGATGCAAATGGGTCGTCAAAAAGAGAGATAGCATGGCATAGATCACGGCAGTAAACCCTGGATAACTGAACGATAGAACTAGATGAAACAGCAAACCAAGAAGCAGCCCAATCATTCGCGTTTGTCGGAAAAGAAGAAATAGAGGGATGAGGATCTCGATGAAGATGGTCAAATAGATGTTGCCCGTGATGAATGCTTCGGGGGTTGGGATGAAATGCATCTGGTCTTTGAGTTTGAATATATGAAGCGTGGAACAACTTGTTGAACTATTAAAAAAACCGCTGTTGAACTTGTGGATCGCTGCCCAGAAATACAGCAACAGCACCTCGGCGCGAACGATCGGTGAAAAAGTGTTGTAAAGCGCCGATGCATCAATGTTCAGGGTTTTGTCACGGACCAGGAGACCAACCCATGTGGCGATAATTGAACAGGCCACTACAAACACAAAAATTAAGTGATTAGGCACGCGCGGCAAGAGGACGAAGATAGTGGCGATTGTTGCGCAGAGGAACAGGCCAAACCGAAAGATCGAAGTTGGCTTGAATAGCAGCCACAGGGCACAGATCTTCAGTGCAGATGTAGCTGAAAGACCAGATTCGGCATTGCCTGTAATTCTGCTGAATATCAACCAATCGCCTGGATAGTCGATGATTGCAGCAATGGCCAGCATGGATGAAAAAAGGGCCAATGGAGAATAGGAACTTTGAGCCGCAGGGCGCACGGAGTTTAGGTGATTCCTGGTCGGGCGCGGCGTTTGGATTCACCCACCCCACGTAGATAGGAGTTGTCCAGCCATTGGTCAATAACTTGAGGCTCATATCCGTTGGCCAGCTGTCGGTTCTTTGCGAATTGATTGAATTGGTCGGCCGAAATCCATTCGGTACGCTGATCAGCATTGCATTTCATATTCGGCTTTTTGCCTGTGAGCGGATGGGCGTATATGCGGCACAGGGTGTCACCTTCGGCGTAATCACCAATATAGGTCATCCAAGGCACCTCTATCCCTGTCTGCTCGCAGACATTCTGTTCAAGAGAATCGATGACGTTTCCTGCATCGTGTGGACGTTTGAGATCAACTTTTCGCAAGTTGCCACCCGGCAATTCCCATGAGTCTTGGCAAGCATCTTCACCGCGGCTGTGGCTGACCATCAGGTACTTCGAATCATGCTCGATTAACAGCCGGGTATTCGTGACGTCACGATCACTGTGATGGGGTGTTAGGCAGCGATTGTCGATGGTTAATGCCTCGGCGACGGACTCATTGAATAAGTTTGGTCCACAGGCGGGCGGTGCATTGGCTGCACGGAATTTGTTGTAGACGCCGATCCGGTCACGGTTTGCCTGGTTCGGCCCACCTTCGTGCCAGCAGAACATGTGCATGAGGAGCAAGTCACCCTTACGCAAATTGGCATTGACAAGCGGTGCAACCTTTTCTGCCTGAGCGCGTTCCACGTGGTGGACACCATTTTTCATCTTGCGAATGCGGCTGAGTTTGTGTGAACCTGGTGAGACGTAGAGTGGTCCAATTTTTTCGTCGAGGTCACCTAGTGGCGTGATAGCAAACAGCCAATTTAAGGATGAGCCAGCGTGGTGATACGTTTTGTAATCCTGATGAGCAGTTGGGTGTGATCCCTGATAGTCACCGCTTGTGCCTTTAGCGCCCGGTGTTTTTAGGTAACAGACAAATGCGGAAAGTATTGCGGGATTGCCAAGTAGCGTTTCAGCAGCATTAATGATGCCCGGATGCGTGGCGATATAGGCCAGGTCTGGATCTTCTACATTGCCTCGATCTATGGTAAACCTGACGGCCGTTGCCGGATATGATTGGCTGCGTGGTATGGCATTTCCCTGATGGATGCGACGCATCACACCAGATGTGATTCGGTCTATTTCTTCATCACAGAGTAGTCCAGGTACGATCACATATCCCTGTTCGTGGAAGTCTTCGACTTGTTTTTCGCTGAGAAGTTCCATGTGTTCCAAGAAATTTTGGAGGGCAATAGGCCCTAGGTATGAATGGTACGCCTACTTAGGCGGGCAGTTGTAGACTTGTCATGTTTTGCGAATCCACATCATGGACCCTTGGGATGGTAACCTGTGGTGCCGCAGGTTATATTCCAAAAGTCTAAAATATAGCAACCTTTATGAGCATGCAAACTTAATTTAAATTTAGTGCAATATCTATCATGTCAACTTGTGTCATCATCCTCGAAAGGAAACAGTGGTTGTCGCCGATGCTTGTAATCAAAATGACTTAGATCGGCAGAGGTGACGCCTGGCGTATTGATGCGAATAAATGTCTTGCACACTTCGGCGTAGGCGGCTATCGGTGCCACCACGCCCTTAGCCACAAGTAATTGAAATACGGCTGGATCGAGATCGCAGCAACGAACATGCTGCAGACTAAATGGAGCAGTTCGGTATGACGTAAGTTGTATCGTCAGGCCGTATTTGCTTTGCACGACCGCGGTGCGTCCCATGTCGCCGTCACGCTTTCCCCCATGGCGCACTTGTAACTCAGTGTACTTTCCGTCGTATAGGCCTTGCACGATGACCCGAAGGGTAAGCGGCTCTCCATGCAGAGGGTCGGTTTGGCCGCCCATTGTTAACTCAACGTGCTGGCCAACACCGGCTTGTTCGGCCTTTTGGACGGATTGCGGATCGTAGATACAGACGAATGTTCGAGGTAAACGGCGGGCGGTTAGAGCATGGGCCATGAGCGTGCCGTCGGCAGGTGAACCGCCACCTACATTATCGCCCATATCAAGTAGGCACACGGGGGATGGTGACCTGAGCGCCAGATCGATGGCATCATCGATCGAACACAGGTGGGCCACGAACTCGCTGCGGCGGTGCCAAGCAAAATCAGCCAACTCATCGGCCAGTTTCTGGGCCAGCGGCGCATCATTATCGGTGACGACGATAAAAGAAGTGCCCATCTCGGCAACATCGGAGTACATAAAACCCAGTACCACGCTGTCAGAGAGGACTGTTGCCTGCGTGAGAAGGCGGTTGGCCGCACTGTAAAGCGATTTGCAGGGCTCCTTCGCGGTTTCCTGACGTTCGATGTTAATTGCCAAGGGGGCGAAACTGGCTGCCTGAGTTGGCTGTACTTGTCCGCGGATCGTACGCAGCAGTAATTCGGCGGCCTGTATGCCGATCTGGCGCTGATCAGTGTGCGGGTTTGTGCGGTAAACAATCGTTGCATTGCATGCATCGAGCATTCGGCGAGAAAGATTGGCGTGTGCATCGAGCGTGCAGGCGATCGGCAAGTCGGGACCGACTCGATCACGCACCGTGGCCAGCCAGTGGCCATCCATGTCTTGGTGCACTTGGCTCACCGCAGCGCCATGTGGTGCAACCAGCAACCCATCGAGGGGGCCGGCGCGATCCAGTCCCTGAACGATCATGTCGAGCATCGTGCCATATGCATCGGCGGTAATCACACCAGAGGGTGTCGCCCAGGCGGCAAAGATAGGTACGGTTTCTTCACCCCCGTTACGGATCGCCGAGAGGAATCCACCTATCTCGTGGGCTGTACCATCGAACTGGGTGGCAATCTGGTCGCCGGTAAGCAGGCTCGCTTGTTGAAAGTTTGTCAGCGTTGTCGGTACGCTGATGAATGTATTTGATTCGTGCATCAACGAAATAATGCCAATGCGCACGGTGTTTTTCTCAGTTGGAACAGTGGATAATCAAGGCACGCGACATGCGTAACATTTTGGCTCACCCACCTTTGTTATCAGCCAGAAGGCACCAGAGGCAGCGCGAAGGCGATACGGCGCCTAAGCATCCCAAACATCAGGTGATCGTCCTGATGTTTGGGATGCTTAGGCGCCCTTCGTCAATCCGCCCGGCAGGATTCGAACCTGCAACCTGCGGTTCCGTAGACCGCCGCTCTATCCAGTTGAGCTACGGGCGGTAGGGGAAACTATAGCACCCAGCTATTACCTAGACCAGTGAGGCAAGGGCATGGACTGGCCTGTGGCATGTTCAGTACGGATGTTCATGAGTTCTCGGAATGTTCGGTGATCCTAGGTAAACAATCAATAGGGATGGACGTGGTATGGATAATGTGGATATGTACAGTCGGATCTACGGGGATTCAATTAGGTAGTAATTAAAAGCATCACACAGTGTTTGCCATGATGCGTCAACAATATTTTCATTGACGCCGATGGTGGAAAAGTGAGTCAGATTGGCCTTGTCAGTTTGATCCTGGATGGAAAATTCGGCAATAACGCGAACTTTTGCTGCAGATTCGGCCGTTGGATTTACCACGCGCACCCTGTAATCCCGCAGGTGTACATGTTTAATATGTGGATAGTGTGGTTCAAGGCATTTGCGTAACGCACCATCGAGGGCATTGACCGGTCCGTCACCGTCGGCAACATGGTGTTCGGTTTTATCATTAATGGTTAATTTTACAATCGCCTCTGTTACGGCAGCCTCGTCTTGGCGTTTGAGGATTACGCAACGGTAATGATTGAGGTTCCAAAAGCTCGTGCGTGTACCCAGAAGATCCTGAACCAGCAACTCAAAACTGGCGGTTGCCGCCTCATATTGAAAACCCTCATACTCCAGTTGTTGAACTCGCTCAACGATGCGTCTTTGTATCTGATGGTCATCAGAAATATCAAATTTCTTTCCAAGCATCGCTGCCACGTTACTGGCACCGGATAATTCACTGACCAGGATTCGGCGGGAATTACCGACAAGATCTGGTTGGATATGTTCATAGCTGTGGGGAACGCGTCGTACACCATGAACATGCATCCCACCTTTATGGGCAAATGCCGATGATCCGACAAAAGGCTGGTTGGCTGGGGTATTTATGTTGGCAAGCTCATAAATGTATCGACTTGTTTTCGTCAGGCGGGCTAGAGACGAAGCCGCATCACCCAACAGGCAGTCATAACCCATCTTGAGGCGTAGGATCGCCACGATGGTGGTTAGATCCGCATTGCCGCATCGTTCACCGATTCCATTCATTGTCCCTTGGACCTGGATGCAGCCAGCCTTTACGGCCGCAAGCGCATTGGCAACGGCAATGCCGCAGTCGTTATGTGTGTGGATTCCTAGGGCAACCTTAAGTTCTCCACGCACACGCTGGACAACCTCACTGATCCAATCAGGTAGCGAGCCCCCATTGGTATCGCACAGGATGAGCCGATTGGCGCCAGCCTCCGCTGCTGCCGCGAGTGTCGCCATGGCGTAGGTGGGGTTCGCTCGAAAGCCGTCAAAGAAGTGTTCGGCATCATAGAATACCTTCCGACCGGCTTGGCGGCAAAAAGTTACTGAATCGGCAATCATCTGGATATTTTCGTCACGATCGACTTGCAGCACTTCGTCTACGTGCAGATCCCATGATTTGCCGACCAGCGTGATGATGGAGGCCTCAGAGGCGACCAGGGCCTTCATGCCCTCGTCCTGTTCAGCTTGGAGCCCTCGCCGGCGAGTCATTCCGAATGCGCAGATTCGACTATTGGTCAAGTTAAGCACACGGCATTGGTCGAAGTAGGCAACATCCTTGGGGTTGGAAAGGGGATAGCCCCCTTCGATAAAGTCAACCCCTAAAGCGTTTAACTTGTTGGTAATATTGTTTTTATCGACAAGACTAAAGGCAACGCCTTCGCCCTGGGCGCCATCACGCAGGGTCGTATCATAAATTTCAATACGCATGGGTTTGGACTCAGCCGTGACGTTCATGTCCTCATTTTAACGTTGCCTGGGGACACTTAGGAATGTGTGGTCACTCGATCTGATCGTCAAGCCAACGTGGTCTTCTAAATTAGGTATCGGCCAACTGTTGGTTCACATGATTGTCACAAGTCCCATGAGTCTAATCCACAAAAGTATACCCGCTAACCCCTCAACCGGCCTCTGACGGGACCCCCAATTTTGACCGTGTGTCAAAAGCGGGTACAAAATGTCAATAATCGGCTTTCAAGAGGTCAGAGGTCGACGAACAGGACGAGGCGTGATCTCGTGGGTCAGGAAAGTCGCCTAGGCAGGATGCCCCCAGCCGAACAACACAGCGATTTGTGATCCGCATGGTTGGTTTACCTGCGATGCATCGGTGAGGCTCTCACCGACAGGATGACTCCCGCCAACCACGTGACACCGTTTTTGGATTCAGAATGCCTGTACCAACCAACACATTTCGCAGCATAGGCAAGTTGAACCTGATCTTCGCGGCCAGTTCACTGCTGATGCTGGTTGCGACATGCTGGATGGTGATTGCTGACCACGATCGTCCTTGGCGGCATTATCCGATTGCCAGTCGAAACTGGCAGACGGCCATGACGGTAGAGGCCAAGGATCGTGCATTATCACTTGAATATAAGAAGCAACTTGCTGCGGTCGACGCAGAGCTCAATGCTATTTTAGATGTTTCTCCTGCCGCAATGATCGCAGATAAAGAGCGGGGAATCACCGAACTTGAAGGCAAGATCCAACGAGAGCAACTGCCATTGATCGTGGCCAAGGGTAAGGTCAACCCGAAATCACAAGAGTTGGAAAGAGCCGTTAACCAATTCGGACGACAATCCGATCAGGTCCGCAAGTTGCAAGATGAATTCGATCAAATTGTTGACGTTTACAGTGTCAAAGCACAGAGCATTGAGAGATTGGAAAGTAAACTGAAGCAATTGGGAGAGGAATTAACAGCCTTGCTGGCTCAACAAGCCCAAGCTGAGAAACGAAAGGCTGATCTCGAACGCAAACAGACCGATTTCGAGGCTAAGCTTGCTGATTTAAATCCAAAGGGAGTCGCATGGGTTGGCGAAATGGTGCGTGATGCGCCATTGCTTGATTGGCTTAATTCATCGTTGCGTGTCGAGCAGGCTGTCGTCCCCGGGATTCACACGGATTACAACTTCATGACGGTCGAAACCATCGACCGCTGTAAGACATGTCACGTCAATATTGATGATCCCAAGTTTGAACGTTTGGCTCAGATCTCGTTTGTTGAGCGGCAAGTTGCGATGGATGAGGGCCAGGACGTCAACACGATTGATCAGCCGGTCGTGATGCTGGAGTTCTGGGAACACGCTGCTTCTAAACTTGAGGAGGTTCCTGGTCGTTATGAGCAGATTAATTCGCAGGCCATCGGCTCAGTCAATGAATTGATTGGTGAAACTGAACGTGAAGACGAAATCAAATCGGTGGACCAGCTATTGCTTGAAATGGCTCGTATTGCGGCTAGTGAAAAAGGCAGTGTCCAGGTCAGTCGTCGTCGTTGGTATAAGAACCTGGAATACTATCGAAGTGATTTGCAGGCCATGCTGGAGGATCATCTTGGAAGAGCTGAATATCGCAAGCTTTTGGAGTTGTATCGCCACCGGTTGATTGCCCGTTACAACCAGGCCCGGTCAGGTGATCCACTTAGTGCTGATGCGGTATTGTTGGCCCATCCAGATCTTGAAAGATACGCCGAAGCAGAATCCACACATCCCATGAAAACCATGGGGTGCACGGTTTGTCATGAAGGCTCTGGTCAGGAAACACAGTTCGTGCATACCGTTCACACACCCAGCGAAGCCTGGGTTGACTTGAAGACTGGGGGGTTGGTGCCTGATTTCCTGATTCGTCAGGAAGGTGATTTGAAGGAGATTAAGCGAAACATACGGTTGGCGTCGGATGGACTGCCCATTGGTGAGTTGGCTTTGGTTTCAAGTACCTCTAGGGTTGTCGATGAGCATGCCCATGATGGGACGGGTGATTATCATCTTACAACA
>Ga0310124_10001791_pt1 | contig 14854 bp, 12 predicted proteins | sample CB11b_AW_Bot5_MG_FD_203507 | JGI IMG/M metagenome (GOLD analysis project Ga0310124, IMG submission 203507) | Marine microbial communities from Western Arctic Ocean, Canada - CB11b_AW_Bot5 | ecosystem: Environmental > Aquatic > Marine > Oceanic | place: Canada: Western Arctic Ocean | collected...
GAGAAGGTGTTGGCCTTCCCGACCAACATCGAGGCCGAAGCCACCCACACCTTCACAGCGCCACCTAGGAGCCAAACGAACAGGACGACGCCGGGGTTCGGCCGCAGGATGCGGCCCGGAAGCGCCAGCATCGTCGTGCACTACAGCATGGTCAGGCTGCCGGAACAGCCCATGATGCCGAGGCTATTCGACAAGCGCGTCGGCTACTTCTCGGTCCGACAAAGGGACTTCGGTCGGGACGAGCATCGTTCGGTCGAACGGCGATACATCACACGGTGGCGCCTGGAGAAGAGCGACACCACCGCCGCCGTATCGGACCCGGTCAAGCCGATCGTCTACTGGATTGACGCCGCGACCCCAAGGCAGTGGGTGCCCTATCTGAAGGCAGGCGTCGAGAGCTGGCAGCCAGCTTTCGACGCGGCGGGCTTCTCCAACGCCATCGTGGCCCGCGAGGCACCGTCCCCTGAGGAAGATCCCGAGTGGAGCCCAGAGGATGCTCGCTACTCAGTCATTCGCTGGCTGCCCTCAATCGTCGAAAACGCAAGCGGTCCGCACGTCCATGATCCCCGGACGGGAGAGATCCTGGAAACAGACATCCAGTTTCATCACAACGTCATGAACCTGGTTCGCGACTGGTACTTCGTTCAGGTCGGTCCGCTCGACGAGAGGGCCCACGATCTCCCGCTGCCAGACGACTTGATGGGTGAGCTGCTCCAGTACGTTGCCGCTCACGAGGTCGGTCACACGCTCGGATTTCAGCACAATATGAAGGCGAGCTCGCTGTATCCGCTCGACAACCTGCGGGACCCCGCATGGGTAGCCGCTATGGGACATACCCCGACGCTGATGGACTACTCGCGCTTCAACTACGTGGCCCAGCCCGAAGACGGCATCGATCCCTCCGACCTCATCCCAAAGATCGGACCGTATGACACATGGGCGACCATGTGGGGATACAAGCCTATCCCCGACGCGACGACCCCGGACGACGAGCAGGCGACCCTCGACGCCTGGGCCCGCGCTCAGGATGACACGCCGTGGTATCGCTTCGATACGGATGGGGCGTCGGGGGCGGACCCTGGTGAGCAGTCCGAAGCGGTCGGAGACGCCGACGCGGTCGAGGCGACGACATTGGGTCTCAGAAACCTCGAGCGCGTGGCGGGGTTGCTGCTCGACGCGACCACCGAGCCGGGCGAGCCCTACGACGATCTCGAAGCCGTGTATGGACGCCTCGTCGGTCAGTGGACACTCGAGATGAACCACGTGACGCGGGTTGTCGGCGGATACGATTCGCAACAGAAGCATGGTGGTCAGGATGGGGTACGGTTCACCACGATTACCAAAGAGCGACAACAGACGGCGATGACGTTTCTCAACGACCAGGCCTTCGAGACACCTACGTTCTTGATCAAGCCGGAGGTCCTGCGACGGATTGAACCCTCTGGTGTCCTGGCCCGAATCGGCTCCGCGCAGGGCCGCGTCCTACGCAGCCTTCTCAGTTCGGCCCGGATGGTGCGAATGGTCGAGCAGGAAGCGCTCGATGGTGATGCAGCCTATGCCCCGACGACCTTTCTGGAAGATCTGAGGAACGGTCTGTGGCGAGAAGTGAATGATTCGAAAAGCGACGTCGACCCCTACCGCCGAGGTCTGCAACGGACGTATCTTTCAATCCTGAATGAGAAGTTGAACGGCCGGAGACCAGTCACAAGCGACGAGCGGGCGTTCCTGCGGGGCGAGCTCAGGGCCCTGGACAGCGCCATCAGCGAGGCGCTCGACCGCGGCGGCCACAACCGAGCGACCCAGTTACATCTGGAGGATGCGCGGGACCAGATCAGTCAGGCGCTAGAACCGCGGTTCGCCTCGGCCTCTGGACCCTCAGCGACGACTGGAGCGGTCGCGCTGTCTGATGAGGCCGACGGAGGTGACCAATCTGACCCCTTCACGGCGTTCTTCTGCTGGCCAGACTACGGGATTCGATTGAGACGCTGAGACCCTTGAAATGAAGAGAACGGATAGACGTCTTGGAGATAGGTTGCTCGGGGAGCGCATGGCGCACCAAAACCCAGTCGACAATGCGCGCTACGCTGATCGGAATGGCGGCTACAATCCTTCGAGAAGCGGTTGCAACTGACCCGTGCCAGCACAGCCCGTCGCTCTTCGCCAACAACTTAAGGATTTGATTATGAATCGCACACAACTCTTCGTCGCGTTGTTGGGCGTTACGCCGCTCCTCGTTCCACCTGTTGCGCGGGCGGCCGACTACCACCATGTCCATGTCACAGCATCGAACGCGAGTGAAGCGGTCGCGTGGTACTCGCGATTCCTCGATTGCCAGCCGGTGCCAGACCGCTCCGACGCGGTCGATTGCGGCGGCGGCCAGGTGGTTTTCGACTCGCAGTTGTCGCAGGGGGGCAGTCAGCGTACCGGGATCAATCACATCTCGCTCTCCTACGCCGATCTCACTGCAAAGATGGCCGAGCTCGAGTCAGTGGGCGTGGGGGGCGCGGGAGTTCGGCTGCAGCGGTTCGAGGACGGCTCCACTCTGCGTGAGATTCCCGGGCTGTTCCTCCACGGCTTCATCTTTGATCCCTGGGGAACGCGGATCGAGCTAGTGGAAGACAGCGACACCATTGGCTTCCATCACATCCATCTCACCTCGAATGACCCTGCGACCACGCTCGCCTGGTATCAGACGCACTTTGGGGGCGAGCGCGCACGCTTGCGAGACCGGGTCGATGGGCTGTGGCTCGGCGATGCCTGGTTGCTGGCGATGCCATACGGCGACGGGACGCCCGCGGCCACCATGGGGCGAGCCATTGACCATATCGCGTTCGCGGTGGATGACATCGACGGCGAGAGCGCCCGCCTTCGGGAAGCCGGCGTGCAGCTGACCGAGCCACCGATAGTGCCAGAAGGCGGCCGCACGGGGTCCCGGCGTGGATTCGTTGCCGCCCCCGACGACGTGCGGGTAGCAGTGCTCGAGCCCGGATTCGCCGGTGTCGAGCGCACCACCGTGGAGGTCGTCGACATCACGACCGAGCTGCGTGAGTACACGGTACCCCGGACGCCCTGGGGCACCCCGGACTTCCAGGGCGTCTGGACCGGGGACGCCGCCTATGGCATCCCGATGGAACGACCAGAGGGGATCGACGCGGACGCGGAGGTACTGACATCGGAGCAGGCGTCAACGCGCCGAGAGCAGGGTACGCTCCGCGTCATGTGGGGCTACGACAGTGACTGGCACGATACGACGCTGGGCCATGTCAAGTCCGCCCCCTCGCGGCAGGTGGCCATGATCATTGACCCGACGGACGGCCGGATCCCCGAGTTGACACCGGAAGCCCAGGCACAGGCACGGCAGGCTAGGGCCAGTGCTCCCCAAGACACCCTCGCGGCCGGTCCCGAAGACCTGAACAACTGGGTGCGCTGCATTACACGCGGGATCGTCCCCATTCCCATCATTTACAACAACGGTCTTCAGATCGTGCAGGGGCCGGGCCATGTCGCGGTCACCACCGAGATGGTGCACGAGACCAGAGTCATTTCGACCGACCCCACGCTCAGGCTGGGTGACCGCGTGACCTCCTATCGCGGGCACTCCCGCGGACGCTGGGAAGGCGACACGCTGGTGGTCGAGAGTACGAACTTCAACGGGCGGGAGTCGTTTCGCGGGTCGAGTGAATACCTGATCCTGACGGAACGCTACACCCGGACCGGCCCTGATACTCTCCGATACGAGTTCACGGTAGACGATCCCACCGTGTGGACGCGCCCTTGGACCGGCATGTACACGCTTGTCCGAGACGATACCCAGTACGAGCTCGTGGAGTACGCCTGTCACGAGGGGAACCACGGAATGACCAACATTCTCGGTGGCGCTCGAGCTCGCGAACGAAACGAGGGACGCTAGCCGCCCGTGATACGTCCCGCCAGGCACGGAGACCGTCGCTAGGCCGCTTGAACAAGGCGAGACGAGGGAGAGCACCAGCTGAGTTCGTGGCCGACGCTAGTCCCCTGGGAAACGCCCGCTGGATCGAAGGCGGGTGACAGGCTATGGCATCTGTATAGATCATAGAAATAGTGCCGGGCGTCGCAGGTGCCACTCGGTCGCTTGCTGAAACGAGTGTGCCACGCTCAGCACGACGTCGTCCGCAAAGAGATTCCCGATAAGCGTGGCAGTCAAGGGCTGGTCGTGCGGCGGCGCCCCAGCCGCTGCGCGGGGCCCAAAGCCATACGGCACGACGACGGCTGGATGGCCGGTCTGATTGGTAAGAGTAATCAGACCCGAACCGCTCACACACAGGTCAAATCCGTCGAATGCCGCTTCTGTCTGCTGCATGAGCGTGAAACGCCCGCGCTGCTCTTGCACGTAGTCGAGGGCTCGAATGTCTCGCCCCGTGCGAAACCGATTCGCGCGGCGAAGCTCGTCAGCGCTGAGTCCATCCGAGAGCGGAGGCGGGTCGCCGTTTGGTCCAATGTGAAAATCGAAGGCCGCCGCGGATTCGACGCGAAGGGCGTTGGAGCTTCCGTCGGGTAACTCGGGCATCGGTTCGGGCTCGGCGCCGAGCCGTCGAAGCGTGTCGAGCACCGACGCCGGCGCGTCGTCGCGATACCCAATGCGAAGTGTCGGCAGCTCTGGCGTGCGTGAAAAATTGAACGGCGTGGTCAGAGATGCCGGATCTTTCTCATCCGCACCATGGATGGCGTCAAACACCAGGGCGCAGTCTTCCACGCTTCGGCAGAGTGGCCCTACTTTGTCCATGCTCCAGGCCAACACCATCCCGCCATGCCGGCTCACTCGTCCGAAGGTGGGCCGCAGCGCGCTCAAGCCACACCGTCTGGCGGGCGACACGATCGAGCCTTGAGTTTCAGAGCCAATGGCAAACGCAACGCACCCCGCCGCCGTGGCGGATGCAGGCCCAGCCGACGACCCGCTTGACCCTTCGCTGGGATTCCATGGATTCCGGGTCTGACCGCGATACCACCGGTCACCGCGTGCGAACTCGCCAGTCGACAGCTTGGCCACCAAGACGGCGCCGGCGCGGCGCAACCGTGCCGCCACCTCTGCTTCGTCGTCTATGACTCGCTGTTGAAAATCGGCGGCACCCCACGTCGTGGGCGCGCCGGGCACCGAGAACAAATCCTTCAGCCCATATGGGATACCGTGAAGCGGACCTCGCCACTCGCCGCGCCGGATCTCCCGCTCTGCCTCGGCTGCCTGTTCTCGGGCAGGACCGTCGAGCATCGTCACGACGCACAAGAGCGCGGGGTCGTGTCGTCGAAGCCGCTCGAGATAGATCTCGAGAAGCGCGGTCGGTGATAGGTGCCCTCCCTTCAGCAATCCGGACAGTCGGTGAACCGGGAGGAACGCGATGTCTTCCGCGTTCCCAGGGACCGGCCCCTGCCAGGGTTCGACGTCGAGCCGAGGAGTTCGAAAAGGGTCGGCAACGCCCTGCCACAACTTCTCCATCAACGCCCCGGTCCCGCCAGGATAGGCTTGAAATTGGAATGCGGGTGGCGTCGCGTTTCCAAGGCCAGCGCCCGTCGGAGCGGCGGCACGGCCGCTGGCCACCGTCTGACCCGTCATCCGCCCCGGGACCGGTGATAGCGGGGACCCAGCCGTGACCGCCACGCTCGTCGTCATTGCCGCCTTGAGGAATTCGCGCCGTTTCATGGGCCCTACCGTAACTGGACGGGGGTGTCACCCGCAATCCCGGTGTCGTTGAACCGGGCGTCGCCGCTTGTCTTGCCGCCCTGAGCTGCGGCCCAATATCCCGCTCGGGTCAGCGGTCCCCGGGGAAGCGCGGGTAAGATGGTCGTATGCGGTCGCGTGCTCGCGAGTGGTGGCTTTTTGTCCTCGGGATACTCCTAATAGTGGCGGCTGGGGCCAGCTGGCTCTCGGCGTCACTCCAGACGCGGAATACCCGTGAAGAAGCCAGAGCTATTGCGAATGTCCTTGGTGTCGCGCCAGATAGCCGCGTCGCCGACGTTGGGGCCGGTGAAGGCCGATTCACCGTAGCGCTAGCCAGAGATCATGTACCGGGGGGGTATGTCTTTTCAACCGAAGTCGACATCCAGCAACTCCGCGGAATAGGCCTCCTGACGAGCGATGCGGGCTTGGACAACGTAACAATTCTCGAGGGCCGGGCGGATGCGACCGGGCTCCCCCCGGCCTGTTGTGACGGCATATTTGTCCGGCGGGTCTATCACCATCTCACTGACCCTGCTTCAGTAGTCGCAGACCTCTTTCGGGCTTCACGACCGGGCGGACGAGTCGCGATTATCGACTTCGTCTCAGACGGCCTCCTGCCCTGGATCGCCCCGGTCACGGGAGTCCCGGCCAACCGGGGCGGTCACGGCGTCCCTGCCGACGTGGTGGTCACCGAGATGACGGCGGCCGGGTTCGTGCTCGTCGCGAGGCACGACGAATGGGTGGGCGGCGGATTTTGTCTTGTCTTCCAGAAACCGTGAACCAGCCCCGGCCCGGCTCCGGGCACGTTTCAGTCCAATAATCAACTCTCGCTGCCAGGCGTAATCGCGGAGATTTTCTTATCGCGGTCGGTGACAAAGCGCGCGAGGTCCCGGCGATGCTGCTCTTCGAGGGTCCGCCGCGCTTCAGGGTCCGACACCGTGAGGCGATTCGAGTCATACAAGATCTGACTCTCCGCAACGTGTGCGTCGTAGACCCGGCGCGCCTCGGCGATTTCATCTCTTTGGGTATCGGTCAGTGACGCCGCCTGTGTGCCTGATTCGGCGTCCTGGCGGGCCAGTTTCTCCATCGCGACTTCGATGGCAGTCTTTGGTGGACCTGCAACCACAAGATTCCTCCAGACGTTGCGTGTTGTCACGCGGATGGGCTCGCGGGCACCGCGAACACGACGGCGGGATGCTAGCGATCTCGAAACTTCGAGACGATACTTTACTACGGTATGCCAGTTTCGCCTCGTGGCCAAAGCCGCCAGCTCGCGCTCGAGAAAGTTGTTTGGGAATCCATAGAAGCCACTCGGCTTTGGGCCACTCAGCCCGAGCACGTCGTTCTTGTACCGACCGACCGCCTGCAATCACTCCCGTGGGTCCTCGATCGGCCACGCCGCCGTGGCAGGCCACCGCTTCGGTCGCCCCGCCAAGAATCCTACATATCGTTTCAGAGTGGCATCCGCGAGGGGAGGTCTCGAAACGGATCGCTACGGACCAGAGTGTCTAGGCCATTGCCATCAGGCTGGTCGGGTCATGGCCCGCGGACATCGAACAGCGGGTCGCCAATGGTCATGCCTGCGCGATGCGCGTCGATCGCCTCCATCACCCACGCGAGAGCGTCGGGTTGGGTCGCCGCGACATTGTGACGCTCCCCGGGATCCTCACCGAGATGAAACAGCAGCGGCGGGTCACACTCTTGACGCTCCGGTGGCAATCCATATCGCCCCTCGGTGATGAAGTGCGTCTTAAACGGTCCCCGTCGAAAGGCATACAGCTCGCCCATGCGGTAGTAGGCCATCGTCTCGCGGGGGCTGGGGTCTTCCCCCAGAAGTACCGGCGTGAGCTCTTCGACAAGATCGGCATCAGGGGCATGGTGCTGGAGACCGACCCGTATGGCAACTATCTGCTACAGGGATCCGAGCTGGCACCCGCGCGAGACTGGGCACGCCTCGGCAACCTGTATCTACAGGACGGCGTCTGGAACGGAGAGCGCCTTCTGCCCGAAGGGTATGCGGAGTTTGTCAGCACGGTGGCACCCGCGTGGCAAGCGGACGGCCGTCCGATCTACGGCGGATTCTCTTGGATCAACAGCACCGGGACTTTTCCCGTCCCGCGCGAGGCATATTACATGGCCGGAGCCGGCGGGCAGACGACACTGACTGTCCCATCGCACGACCTGGTTGTCGTCATTTCCGCGGTGCGCGGGAAGAAGCGGGAGCCTTTCGACAGGTACTGGCGCTCCTCATGGAAGCGGTTCCTGCGAGCGGGTAAGCCAGCGCGCAGTTCGGGCACGTCCCGCTCCGAATCGCGCTGCACGCCGAGGCACGGGTGCTCAGCCGCGACGCGAATCGGCGCCTGCGGCATTCACGGTCGCGAGCTCGCTACCCAGGCAGGACGCGATCGCGCCCATACCGGACACGTCCGCGACCGTCTCTGCCTCGCTGTTATAGTTTGTGTTGGTATTGACGTCGTAGGTGAAGACACGTCCCGCCGTGTCGACGATGAACTCGATCCCCGCGATCTGAATACCGTGAGCGGCCAGAAATGCCTCGTAGCGTGATACCAACGCATGTTCGAAGTCGGGAACGACCTCGAACATCGGCGAGTCAGCTGCACGTCCCTCCACCATCGGAGTCTCCACCTTGTCGGCTGGGCAAAATGCGTCATCCACCCGGCAGGCATCGGCGGGGCACAGCTCAAACCCCTGGCTTGTATCCACCCGAACCGCATACAGCAGACGTCCACCTACGAACTCGACCCTGGTGATCAATGGCTCTGACGCCTCGATGTACTCCTGCACCAGCGTGATGCCGTCGACCGATGGCTCGAACTCGGCGCCCTCAACGTAGGCCGCGAGGGCCCTATGATCACGAAACAGCCGGACCCCTAACCCTTTCCCCGCTCGGTTGTGCTTCGTAACGAACGGCGCGGGAAGCAGGCGGCTGGCGGCGACGATATCTTCTCGGCCAACGGCGGCAACCGTGCGCGGAGTGAGAATCCCGTGGCGTTCGAGGGCCGTGTATTGCGCGACTTTGCTCAGCTCGAGCCGCAGCGCCTCGCTATTGTTCAAGACGCGACGCCCATGCGCCTCGAGCCAGGCCAAGACGGCGGCCGTGTGCTCCGGGCCGTATCGATGGCCTCGCGTATGAGACGACGCGCTCATTCGGTTGTAGAACACTCCCTCGGGTGGTGCCTCCGACAAGTCCAGTAACCCGGCGTGCAGAAACCACTCGGTATACGGCAGCCCCCTCGCCTCAAAGGCCGCGCGGAGGGGCTCGACCCACGCGTCGTTCTCGTGGATGACGTAGATCCTGCTCACGGTCGAGCGGGCGATAACCTGGGTCGAGCGCCGCGTCGTGCCGGTGAGGGGGCTAGCGACAGACCGTGGCGACGCGGTGCTAAGTCTCTTCACTGTATGAGTATGATGCGACACCAATGAAGATCCACGATGCGCACTGTCATTTCTTCTCACGAGCTTTTTTTGCCGCACTGGCGCGAGAAACCGGCGAGCCCGCTGCGACCCACGCTGACGGGGCGACGGCGGTCACGAGCCGGCTCGGGTGGGACGATCCAGGAACCGACGACGACTTGGCCGACCGGTGGGTTGCCGCGCTCGACACACACCACGTCGCACGCGCGATGCTGATTGCGAGCGTTCCCACCCAACCGGCGATAGAGGCCGTCGGGGCCGCCGTGACTCGCCACCCACACCGCTTTGTGGGCGCATTCATGGTCGACCCGACCCGCCCGGAAACAACCGAGCTGACAGAGGGAGCCTTGCGCGCGTGGGGGTTTAGCTGTGTGTGTCTGTTTCCCGCGATGCATCACTACGCACTTGACGATGCTCGGGTCTCTGCGCTGGTCGATACCATCGAGAGACACGCGACCCGGAGGGCCGCGGTCTTTGTGCACTGCGGCGTGCTCGCCCTCGGAGTCCGCAAGAAACTCGGTCTTCCCAGTCGGTTTGACATCCGGCGGGGTCGCCCGCTCGATGTGCTCGCGCTGGCCCAGCGATATCCTCATGTGCCATTTGTCATTCCGCATTTTGGCGCAGGGTTTTTTAGCGACGCGCTCATGGCCGCCGACCTTGCGTCAAATATTTATCTCGATACGTCCAGCTCCAACGGCTGGACTCGCTATCATCCGAATCTGTCATTGGCCGACGTCTTGAGACAAACGCTCGCCGTCCTCGGGCCGGAGCGACTCCTTTTCGGGACAGATTCGTCATTTTTTCCAAGGGGATGGCAGCGATCTGTCTGGCGGGACCAAGCGGTGGCCCTCGAGGATTGCGCTGACTGGCCAGACGCCGTGACGAGGGTCATGACCGGCACGTTCGAGTTTTTGTTCGGGTCGACGGGATTCGAACTGGAAGATTGAGGGCAACCACAGCATAATAACCACCGACTTTCTGTGACCGGTTCTGGTCGGGGAGTAAGACCTTGGGAGGAAACAAATGAAACTAGACGTACAGCGCCTACGACGACGCTCGGGCACGCTGTGTCTCGTGCTCGCGTTGGCAGCCCTGGTCGTCGTACCGACCGTGGCCCAGGATCGTGGCACGCCAGACGGTGAGTGGCGATACCAGAGCGGGGACGCTTGGGGCACTCGCTACTCGGCGCTCGACCAGATCACCGGGGAAAACTTCGAAGATCTCGAGGTGGCCTGGGTGTGGCGCGGGGACAACTTCAGCCCGCATCCGTTCTATCTTTCGCGGTCGACCCCGAGCTATATCGATGGCGTCCTGTATACCGTTGCCGGGTATCGACGAACGATTGCCGCTGTTGACCCCTCGACCGGGGAGACGCTGTGGACCTACCGCGAGCCCAGCACGAAACGGTGGGAAGAATCGATGCGCGCCAGTTACGGCAAAGGCGTCGGTTACGCTGAAGTTGATGGGCGCGGAGTCATTTATGTGATCACGCCGGGATTCTTCCTGCACGCGCTCGATGCCAAGACGGGTCAGCACCTTGATGGGTTTGGGGCACCAGTCGGGATCCCAGGCTTTCCCGAGACCGGCGTCGTCGACCTGCTGGCCGACCTCGGCTATCCCTACGACCCGGTCAACGGGATTCCGATGGACATCGGATACATCACGAGTTCATCACCTCCCATCGTCGTCAATGGCACGGTCGTCATCGGGAACTCGCACGAGCAGGGCTACAGCCAGACCCGCATCGAGAACGTGCCAGGGCACATCCTGGCCTACGACGCGGAGACCGGCGCCAATAAATGGAAGTTCAATGTAATCCCGCAGACCGAAAGCGAGTTCGGCTTCGACACGTGGGAGAACGATGCTTCGCAGTGGACTGGCGACGTGTCGTCCTGGGCTCCGCTGTCGGCTGACAACGAGCGTGGCATTGTCTTTATCCCTACGAACGCACCGACCATCGACTACTACGGCGGATTCAGACCGGGAAATAACCTATTTGGCACAAGCACCATCGCGTTGGACGTCGAGACCGGTCAACGGGTCTGGCACTTCCAGACGGTGCATCACCCGATTTGGAACTACGACCTGCCCAACGTGCCCATCCTGGCCGATGTCACGGTCGACGGTGAAGCGGTGCCGATGGCCATCCAAACCACAAAGCAGGGGATGACATTTGCGTTCAATCGTGAGACCGGCGAGCCGGTCTGGCCGATTGAAGAGCGTGCCGTGCCTGCGTCGGCCGTGCCTGGCGAGCAACTGGCGACAACCCAGCCGTTTCCGACCCGCCCGGCGCCGCTCAACCCGCTGGGACTTTCCGAGGACGACCTCATCGACTTCACGCCAGAGCTTCGGCAAGAGGCGATCGAGATCATGAGTCGTTATCGCGTCGGTGGGCCGTATATGCCACCACTCCCGAACAACCACACCGAAGAGGTGCAGGGCTGGATCGGGTGCTCCGGGGGGCTCAACATCACCAACCCCGCGGTCCTCGACCCGGAAACCGGCTATCTGTATCAGCCGTCCGGTCCGCAGTGCTCGGGTCGTACTGTCCAGCCCGGAGCGGATGTGGATGACGGCGTACATAGCTGCACGTCTGAGTCTGGCGAGTGCACGACGACCGGCACGACGGTCTCCGAATGGGTGCAGGGCGGCGGTGTTGGCTGGGGCGGTCCCCAGGGGCTGCCGATCCACAAACCCCCCTACAGTAAGATCACCGCGACCAACATGAACACCGGTGACCATGTCTGGGAGACCACAGTGGGCACCGCGTCCGATCGCATCATGAACCACCCGGCGCTGCGCGGTCTCGACCTTGATGCCGAAGAAATTGGTGGCCAGGGACGGGCCGTGATGATGGTGACAAAGAGCCTGCTCTTTGCCACCGAGGGAATGCGGGGGCCGGCAGTACTCAATGCCCACGACAAAGCGACAGGCGAAAAACTGGGCTCAGTCGAACTCCCGGCGACGGGACAATACGGCATGATGACCTACATGCACGAAGGTCGACAGTTTGTCATCGTGCAGGTCGGTCAAGGGGGCACCTATCCGGGGTCACTGGCCGCCTTGGCGCTGCCAGCGAGCGAGACCGCGGGCGACGGCCACTAGACCGAGGCCGCACGCTCGGTTCGATTATCTCGAAGGCCCAGGGCGCTCCCTGGGTCTTTTTTTTGTACACCGATCACACTGGCGAGGCGAAGCGCCGTGTCCCAGGCCTCGATATCCTTGGGCTCTGCCCGCGCGACCACGCCAAGAAACGAGTGTAAAATTCCCTAGTGCACCGACAGAAACGAGCCCCCAAGGAGAACGGCATGACGGAATTGAATAGCCAGTCCGGTCAGAGACGATCGACACTCCTCGCGAGCGTCACGCTGGCGATGGTCATCGGCGGTCTCGCCGTCCCCACCACACGCGCCCAGACCGCGCCCGAGGCAGTCCCGGACCTCGTCGGCACATGGGACGGCAGTCCCCGCTCGCGGCCGATCAACGGACCCGCCATGCCCTGGGTGCCGGGTCAGAATTTCCCCGTGCTGAACGAACGTGGTCTCGCCTACCAGGCAGCGTTTGATGAAGCGCTGGCGCCAAAATACGACTGCGTCCCATCGTCGTCACCCGCCTTGCAATACGACCCCTATCCCATGGAGGTCGTCCAATGGCCCGACCGCGTGATGTTTCGGTATGAAAAAGACGACCAGCTGCGCACGGTGTGGCTGGACGGACGAGAACCGACCTCGCTTGACTACAGCGTGCAAGGATTCTCTGTTGGGCACTACGAGGATGATTCCCTCCACGTCGAGACAACCCATTTCGTGTTCGATGTCACGGGCTTTGACGACTACAACGGGATCCCTTCGTCGCAGCTCAAGAAGGTCACGGAACGTTACTGGCGTGAGGGTGAGGAGCTGAAGCTGACGCTGACCGTCGAGGACGAAATGTTCCTACGCGAACCAGTGTCATACACAACCCGATGGCTCCCCGCCGCGCCTGGGGCCAAGCTGAGCGCCTACGGCTGCGACGCCGAGATCGCGCGTCTGGCAGTGAAGTATATGATTCCTAAATACCGCTAGCACGTGAGTCGATCGTTCATTCGCCCCAAACGAACAATGACTCACGCACGCGACACACACATGATGGGCGCAACGCCCGCCAGGCTCTGGGAGGAACACCCGTGAGACTCTTTTTTGTGTTTTCCACAATCGCGGTCGTCGTCGGACTCGTGGTGTCCGACGCACCAGCCAACGCGCATCACGCCAGCGCCCCGTTCTACGACGATGCGCAAGAAGTCGAAGCGATCGGGGTGGTCCAACGATTCGTTTTTAGAAACCCGCATTCATTTCTCTACGTCGAGGCCCCCGGGGACGCAGGCGAAATGATCGAATGGGAGATTGAGATGGGCGCCGCGGTGAGCATGTCCCGGCGTGGGTGGACTCCGGACACCATCAAGAGCGGTGACGAAATCCGGGTGGTCGGCCAGCCGTCGCGTGCACCCGGCACAACCGGGATGTGCTGCGCCGAGCTTACCCGGCCCGACGGCACCCCGATTCGCCCGTAGGTGCCCTCCTGGGAGCGCGGCCGGACGGTCACCGGTCGTGCTCCAGATCCCGGCATCGCATGGTGCTACAGGTGCCACGGTGTCGGATGGACACTTCATCGAGACTGGATACGGGCCGGATCGATGCCTCAATCGGCTCGCGCTCCAGGCTCTGGAGTCGATACATCTTGGGGCCGCGCCGCAGGTGCAAGAGTCGACGCGAATCGGGTCGTGCAGGTGCGGCGGCCTTTACCTCATCGGGTCGCGCCAAGCTCGGGATACCAATACGCGGAGTGACAGGCTTCGCAGGCGAGGTCGAGGTTCGCCCCGGCTTCGAGTAGTGCGTCGACATCCGCCGTGTCGACGGCGTGAAGGATCTCGACACCGCTCGCATACAGACCCGAAACCAGTCGCGTCCACGTCTCGCGATCATTCGCCAACAACGATTCGATCTCCGCTGGCTCCAGGTCGATACCCGGCAATTCCGAGCGTGATTCTGGCGCGGCGACCGCTCTTCCCTCGATCAGCAGCAGATTCGTCGCTTCGATTAAGATGATCGCCTCGTGACGTAGCCCCGCCCAGTCCCCGTCCGTTTCGGGCTGGGTTGTAGTCGTGCCTGCCGCTGTCACTTCCGTGACGACAGCGTCCCACACCGCGTCCGCCGCCGGGTCGATAATCGACTGCATGATCTCTTCGATCGTCGCCGTTGGCCGAAATGCGGGGCTCGGTGTGGACTGAGCGGCGACAGTGGCACCGCCGTCGAAGCAACCAGCGACCGCAAGTGGTCCGCACAAAAGAAACAAAGCAAGGATGGGTGTCTTGAACATAGCGTAGCGTGGGAATTATACGGTGAACCGCGCGCTCACCATCCGCCCTTTTCGACAACACACGTCAGTGTCGCAGCGTCGTGCGACCCCTCGGTCCGCCGCGTGGTGCACCGACGCGCCGGCCCCCAATCTCCGGCGCGGGCGCTGGGTCAAGGCTGAAGCAGGCCGGCGAGACACGCCGACCCCCCGTCGAAGTTCTTCGCCGCACCGCGTGGACAAGGGTCGGGCACCGCGGCCCATAGGTGCCGCAGCGCCGTCTGAACGCCCGCACCGGACCAACGTCCGCAACCGGACCAATGGACCAATGGACCAACGGACAACAGAGCCATCTCCCACGGCATCGTGCGCTTGGTATAACGCCGACCCTAGTCG
>Ga0310124_10001792_pt1 | contig 14853 bp, 10 predicted proteins | sample CB11b_AW_Bot5_MG_FD_203507 | JGI IMG/M metagenome (GOLD analysis project Ga0310124, IMG submission 203507) | Marine microbial communities from Western Arctic Ocean, Canada - CB11b_AW_Bot5 | ecosystem: Environmental > Aquatic > Marine > Oceanic | place: Canada: Western Arctic Ocean | collected...
AAGATCCAGGTGTGAAAGATGTTGAGTTGTCCCACAACGTAACCCGCATGGCTGAGCGGTCTTTTTGGGATTTTGCTGTTAATGAGCGCTGGCAAAAGTCATCGTCAGATCAGCAAATTGCGCCGACAACGGTTTGGCTAGACGGCCAGGTTCTGATGTGTGCCTGTCCTGAATGTTTGGCGCCGCTTTCTATTCGTTTCTGGTTGATGACCGCTGACTGCTGGCGTTGCCAGTCCAGTGTGGTTTTGTCCGAGCAGCAGGAACAGCAGGCCCGCCAGTTACTGGAGACAAAGTACACCACCGATGAGAATGCCGTGGTGCGGTCCAGGTCCCAGAATGATCTCCAACAGGTTAGAAAGCGGACGGTCGGTGAACGCGAGAGAAGGCCGCCGGTAGAGTCGCAGGATGACGAGTTTTCAAATCATCGCCAAGAATCCACGGTTGCTGGGCAAGAAAGGAAATCGGTTGTTCAGCGCCGCTCTGTAGCACTTCATTCCGGATTCCAGTCACGTAACTTGCGAAATTGGTTGAGTGATCTGCCCGCCTGGTTAATCAGTGCTTTAATACATCTCGCATTGCTGACGTTGTTAGCACTTTGGATGATTGAACAAAATAGTGATTTCGAAACAATCGTCTTGTCAACTGAAGTAAGTCGACATCGTATCGAAGGTGGTTTTGAGGAAGATTGGGATCCTGAATTCGACGTCGCCTTTGAATTGCCTGTTCCGCCGGGTGATCGGCCTAAAAACGAGAACCAGCGTCGTGCGATTCTGGCTGCTAACCAGGATGCTCGAGAATTGAGGATTGATCCAAATAGCTATCAACCACAGCTCCCCGCATTACATCAGGTCAAATCATCGTTGGTAACCAGCCAAGGAAGGATCAATTCGTTAGTGGCACGTGACCCTCGAATACGTGCCGAGATTGTGAGGCGGGAGGGTGGAACGACATTGACTGAAGCGGCAGTGGCTCGGGGTCTACGTTGGATGGCAACTCACCAGGAGATCGATGGGCGTTGGCGTTTGGACGCGTTTCCAGGGGCCGAAGCGTGTGGCGGGCGCTGTGACTTTGGTGGTCAACTTCGCAGCGACACGGCCGGTACCGCATTGGTATTGCTTCCATTTTTAGGAGCAGGGCAAACGCATCTGGCTGGTCGTTATAAGGACTCGGTTTCTGCTGGAATTCGTTGGTTGGTTCAACAGCAGAAGGAAGACGGGGATCTACGTGGACAGAGTGCCGGCAATTCAGGAATGTACGCACAGGGTCAGGCCACAATTGTCTTGTGCGAGGCGTTTGCAATGACTGGTGATGAATCGATACGAGAGGCGGCACAAAAAGGCATCGATTTCATTGTTGCTGCGCAACATCCAGCCGGAGGTTGGCGATACCATCCCCAGCAGCCAGGTGACACCAGTGTGTTGGGGTGGCAGTTGATGGCTTTACAAAGTGGTCGCGCAGCCCAACTCAACGTACCGGAAGAGACATTGGAATTAGCCAGTCACTTTTTGGACAGTGTGGGTTCTGAAGACGGTTCACGATATGCGTATCTTCGTGGACAGGGTGAGACGCACGTGATGACGGCCGAGGCCCTTTTATGCCGCATGTACTTGGGATGGACGTTCGACGACCCAGGCTTGCGGCTTGGTTTGGAATTTCTGATGGATCAGCATCTTCCGAACGATAATCAATTCGACTTGTACTATTGGTATTATGCAACTCAAGTCATGCACCATGCCGGCGGAGCGGTTTGGGACACCTGGAATCGGCGTCTTCGCGATATTCTGGTCAAAACTCAAGAAACCAGTGGGCATGTGGCTGGTAGTTGGAAACCCCGATCGGCACATGATCAATCTGGTGGTCGGCTTTATGTGACTTCACTCGCCGTCTGTACCCTAGAAGTGTACTATCGTCATGCGCCAATCTTTCACCAAATCCAATTGGACTGAGGAAAGTTTCAATTAAGTCCGTTTACTTGTTGACAGGTGGCATCCATGATTCATGTGATTGTTTTTTTTGATTTGCATACTGGCAAACGGGACGCGTTTCTCAAAGAACTTGGCCAGGTTGTTCCATTGGTACGTGCAGAACAGGGTTGTATCGAATATGGACCGACTGTGGATGTCGACACGGGCAATGACTTGGTGGGGCCACCTCGGCGAGACCGTGTAACACTGCTTGAGAAATGGGAGAGTCTTGACGCATTAAAGGTCCATTTAGATGCTCAGCATATGCACGAGTATCGGGCAAAAGTCAAGTCGCTGATCGAAAGCGCCGAATTCCATGTGACCGAGTCGGCGTGACATGACCTGCAGAACACGGTTTTTGCTGGTCTTGGGGCCCATTGTAGGAATCCTTGGTGGACAGATACCTTGCCTGATTGTTGACGGTCGCAAAATTTTATAGAGTACACCTTCTGAGACATCGTTGCGGGTGGCGATGGGTTCCAATTGAAATGCTGAATGAAGGATGTAGCAAAACGTGCATGCTTTCGACTACCAAGTGCCGTCAACGTTAACCGAAGCCTGCCAGCTGTTGGCCAGTCACACTGGCAAGGCTCGGCTACTTGCCGGTGGGACAGATTTAATTGACCAAATGCGGGTGGGTCGATTAACACCCGAATTGTTGATTGATGTTAAAAAATTAAATGAGCTGAATGTACTGGCTTGTGGTTCTGATGGGCTACGTGTCGGTGCCGCTGTGCCGTGTTATCGTATTTACGAAGATCGGTCGGTTAATGAACAATATTCCGCATTAGCCGATAGTTGCCGCATCATTGGCGGAATTCAGATTCAGAGCCGGGCAAGCATTGGAGGCAATTTATGCAATTCTGGTCCTGCTGCCGATGCTACCCCCGCGATGATCGCCTTGCAGGGAGTCTGTGTGATATCCGGCCCGTCGGGACAACGCGAGGTGGCCGTAGAATCCTTCTGCACGGGTCCCGGTAAGAATGTTCTTGAGGTTGGTGAGTTATTGGTTGAGCTACGGTTCCCTCAGCAAACTGCCAACAGTGGATCACATTACCGCCGTATGATTCCACGAAATGAAATGGACATTGCTGTCGTTGGTGTGGGTGCGCATGTGGAGTTGGATGAAAGTAGAGAAAATTTTGTATCCGTGAGGATCGCACTAGGAGCCGTTGCTCCTACTCCGCTGCTAGCAAAGGAGGCAGGAGATTTACTGGCAGCTCAGCCAGTCAGTGAATCAGCATTTTCTCAAGCCGCTGAAGCTGCTCGTGAAATCACCTCCCCGATTGCAGATATGCGTGGTACTCGCGAGTATCGGATTCATGCCACTGGCGTGTTAGTCAAGCGAGTGCTGCAGGCTGCAGTGGCACGTGCCCGGGGAGAGCAGGTGACGTATCATCCGGGACAATAAGTCATTGTTTGTGTGTCGAGGATAAAGACTGAGGGACGAGTGTTCTGGATGATGGAAGACTACTTAAACGGAGCATGGGCGCCGGTCAACGATCAAATCATGGTTTGATTTTGTTGAACAAAGAGTACGGAAGTCCATTTTTGAATTGTTAGATTTATCTATTTGGAGAAGTCCATGTCGGGCAAGCGAATCGTCTCGGTTTCTATCAACGGAAATCCGACAGAATTTCTTTGTGAACCTCGTCAAACCCTTCTCGAAGTGTTGCGCAACACATTGAATATGACGGGTACGAAGGAAGGTTGTTCGAACGGTAACTGTGGTGCTTGCACAGTGGTGGTGGACGGCCGTCCTGTTGTTAGCTGTCTTGTGTTAGCGGTTGAGGTCGAAGGTGCTGAGATTCACACAATTGAGGGTGTTACCTGCGGTGTGGAAATGGATGAAGTGCAGTCGGCCTTTCTGGAAGGTGCTGCCCTGCAGTGCGGTATTTGTACACCTGGATTCATTGTTCAGGCCGAAGCACTGTTGGCTCAAAATCCGGCCCCCACCGAGGATGACATCCGATTTTATCTAGCGGGCAATCTGTGTCGTTGCACGGGATATGATAAGATCGTGCGTGCAGTACAGGCCGCCGCGAAAAAACGGCAGTCCGTTTCATAGGTCTCGTGGGACCTGAAGAGTTCCATCTATACATCTGTCGACAAATTTTAGGAATGAAAGTCATGGCTACTATCGACAAACCCAAATACAAAGTTATTGGAACTCGTCCCATTCGTCATGATGGTGTGGATAAAGTGACCGGCCGGGCGCAATATGGTGCCGATATCAAACTTTCGGGCATGATTTATGGAGCATTGCTGCGCAGCCCCCATGCACACGCTCGAATCAAGAATGTTGATACGTCTCGGGCCTTGGCGGTAACCGGTGTAAGGGCGATTGTGACTTCAGCTGATTTACCCGAACAGGGTGATCGTGTTGTGGAGTTGGGCGAAGGTGCAGTCAATATGCGTCATCTGACCGCTAACGTGCTGGCCCGCGAAAAGGTGCTTTACAAAGGTCATGCAATTGCTGCGGTTGCTGCCGATAACATTCATATTGCACAAGAGGCGGTTAAGCTGATCGATGTGGAATTTGAATTACTTACTCCGTTGTTGGATGTTCAAGAGGCGATGCGAGTGGATGCTCCTATTTTGAACGATGAGATTCGAACTGAATCGTTTGGCTCGGCTCCGGCAGCTCAAGATTCACAACCGACCAATGTCGCGAAGCATTTTATTTTTGAAAAGGGAGATCTTGCAGCTGGGCTTGCGGAAGCTGACCTGATCGTAGAACGAGAGTTTGATACGGCAACGGTACATCAAGGTTACATTGAACCTCACAATGCGACTGTCCATTGGAATGCCGATGGAAAGATCACTGTTTGGATGAGTACCCAGGGTTCGTTCAGTGCTCGTCATCAGACGGCTGAATTGTTGAAAGTGCCGATTTCCAGTGTAAAAGTGGTGCCGATGGAAATTGGTGGAGGATTTGGTGGTAAGATTTCTGTTTATCTACCGCCGGTGGCGGCCTTATTGTCCAAGAAATCCGGTCATCCTGTTCAATTAGTAATGTCACGGACGGACGTTTTCGAAGCGACTGGCCCAACGCCTGGATCTCACATGCGCATGAAATTGGGTGTCACCAAGGATGGCAGATTGACAGCGGGCGCAGCTTGGATTGCATTTGAGGCCGGAGCCTACACCGGGTCTCCTGTCGGGGCTGCATGCATGTGTGTTTTTTCCTGTTACGATTTACCTCATGGTCGTGTCGAGGGATTTGATGTTTGTGTTAACAAGCCTCGTTCCAATGCCTACCGGGCCCCCGGATCGACCCATGTTGCTTTTGCTATCGAAACGCTGGTCGATGAGATTTGTGAAAAACTTGAAATCGATCCGGCCGAATTTCGCTTGAAGAATGCTGCAACTGAAGGTACCCGACGGGTAGATGGTCCGGTCTTTTCTCGTATTGGAATGAAAGAGACCGTGGAAGCAATTAAAAACAGTGAGCATTACCGGTCCAGCTTGGAAGGCAAATGTCGCGGGCGCGGTATCGCTTCGGGATTTTGGTTCAATGCAGGTCTCAGATCATCCGTGTCGGCGACCGTTAATCCTGATGGGACGGTGTCATTGGTTGAAGGGTCAACGGATATCGGCGGGTCGCGTGCCAGTATTGCCATGCAACTTGCCGAAACACTCGGTATCACTGCTGAGGAGGTAATTCCCTCAGTTGTGGACACCGATAGCGTTGGTTACACCGATGTGACGGGCGGCAGTCGCGTCACGTTTTCTACAGGCATTGCCGCGATAAAAGCTGCTGAAGACATTCAGAGTCAACTGTTACAGCGAGCTGCCCTGTTGTGGGAAATGGACGTGTCATGTGTTCGGTATGAGGATGGAGCAGTGGTTGGCCCAGACGGCCAGTCGTTGAGCTTTAAAGAGCTGGCGGCAAAACTCAACGCTACCGGTGGCGCGGTGATTGGTCGGGGTACTTCTACGGGCGAAGTCAACCAGGCAGGAGCTTACGGTACACATTGTGTCGATGTGGAGGTAGATCCAGAGCTGGGGAAAGTACAGATTTTGCGATACACGGCTGCCCAGGATGTTGGCACTGCGATTCATCCCAGTTATGTCGAAGGTCAGATCCAGGGTGGTGTTGTCCAGGGGATTGGTTGGGCTTTGAACGAAGAATATTGGTACGATGGTGAAGGTGAGATGCGAAATGCCACCTACTTGGATTACCGGATACCTACTTGCTATGACGTGCCGATGATCGATACGATCATCGTTGAAGTCCCCGATCCGCAACATCCGTATGGTGTTCGCGGAGCTGGAGAAGTTCCGATTTGTCCTCCGCCGGCAGCTATTGCCAATGCGATTCACGATGCGATTGGCGTTCGTATGGAACAGCTTCCCATGTCACCGCCGCGGTTGCTCGAAGAGATTTTGAAGAAGTAAGCAGCGAGGGTCGAGACTGACCGTTGAAAGGTGGGATTCAGATGCCTCGTGTGTTCATTCCGCCGGCGATAAAAACACTCACCAATGATCAGGCGGTCGTCATGACTTCTGGCAAATCGATTCGTGAAGTGATTGACGACCTTGAGAAGATGTTTCCAGGTGTTAGGCAACGGCTGATTGACGGAGATGAACTGCGGCCAGGAATAGCGGTGACGGTGAACGGCAATGTAACTTCGCTAGGCTTATTACAACGTCTGGACAATGATGCCGAAGTTCATTTCTTGCCCGCTGTTGGTGGTGGTTAAAGATAACTTCAACGCTTGAACCAAGCCTTTCCGGACATTATGACTCTGGACTTGAACACCCGCCGTTGAATCCGATCAATCGCCGGCACTTTGAGCGAGTGTGTCTTCGCCAGAGGTAGAGGTTTCGGAGGCGGTAACCTGATCTTGGACGTCCTGTTTGTCGGGTTGAATGGTTTGTTTGGATTCAATCAATGAGGGATCCAAAAGTGGCCCTACCTGTGAAGCATCGTATTTCGCCTGGATGTCCGGTCGTGCCGAGGCACGTGCCATAGCCAGCACCTTTTGTACGTCGAGGTAGGGGTTGCCTGGTGTCGAACCATCGAGTTTTGCTTGCACGGCGTACAATGGGATCCACAGGAAATGTCCATGGGAATTTAAGGCTCGTCCACCCACGATGTGTCCGTTCATGTCGAGAGTGAGTAAATAATTTAAGGTCATTGTTCGTTTGTTGTTTCGTACCCGATCGCCGGTTTCGGCATTTGTCTGATGCAGATTGTCGGAACCGTAGAATGTGTAGGTGATCTTTGTCTGGACACGTTGATAACGCAATCCATTTTTGTTACTCGCGGGACCGATCATTTTTGATTCAAATGAGTAGATTGGATTGTTCCAGGAGATTTGCCCAGGAGTTCGGTCAATTCCAATCGGGTACTTGGCATTGCCAAGATAGTTGGCCAATGCCAGATGCAAAGTTCCCGCATTGGGACGTTCGCTGCGGACACTTGGCGGAGCCAAGAACAAGAAACTGTCGTCAGTGGTTCGATTGTAAATGGCTGTGAGTAATGCCTTGATTTCGGCAGGTTGAAAGATCACACCCGATTTGCCACCAAATTCTCCGGCGTCGACCGGCTTAACGGGTTCAGGATGCCTGATGGTTGATGCTGTGAAACCACTACAATATCCCTCCCAACCTTCTGAAGTGATGCGGCCGATTCGTAGACCCCGATTGCCGCGGGTAATTCGGCTGATTTCAAATGAATTGGCCAGATCTTCGTCTTCATGAAAGGCAAAGTCATACAGCCTTAAAACCGATGGATTCCTGGGTTCATCCGTATTGCGACCGGGACGGCTACGGGCAAGACGATTACTGAATCGAGAATCGGCAAGTCCACCACGTCTTTCCGGGTGAATGTGTGCCGAGTAGGGAATTCGCCAACTGGGCACCGATCCACGGGTCTTTAATTTTGTCAATTCGGTTTCGTATTTCAGTCCCTGATCCCGAAAGTAATAGTTAAACAGCGCTGCCTGTTCGTCTCGCTCGCTCTGCACAACCTGTTCGCCTATCTTTCTTTGATGAATGTTACTTTCATCTTGGTGCGGTTGTTGAGCTCCGAGCGAAGTTGCCGAGTTCAAAAGAAGAAGCAATGTGAAGATGCCAGACGTTGCTACTGATTTCATGGTGAATCTTTGTTCTTGGTGCAGGTTTTGAAGGTTTTAGTATTTGAGTGCCGAGGTGAAGTCGCGATATTGTCAGTAATACAAATGATTGACCATTTGGTTACCTGCGATGGGTGATCGAAACGATCACGCTTTTTTCGCGGAAAGATCATACGACAGAAATATTGTGACGTAAAGCTGATATCGCTTTAGCGCAAAGCAGTTTCTTCAACTCCCGGTCATTCTTGTGGAAATCATTTGTGGAAATCAACTGTCTTGAAAACGAACAGACATCCTCGCCAGAGACGAGGATGCCTGGAACATTTCAACGACTTGTCCAATTGGCGTCCTTGTTTACCTCAAACGACGAACGCGGCGTGCTGCCGTACGAATGGGAGTTCGTGAGGAGTCGCGACGCGCTGCAGATGCTGACTTTTCTTCATCCGGCTTTGTCTGATCTGGCTTTGCCTGATCTGGTTTGGTTTGATCTGGCTTTGCTTGATCCGGTACAGTTTGATCGGGTTTTGTTTGATCAGGACCTCTGGCTAACGAAGCAGTTGTACTCAAAACGACGATCATCACAGCAGCTAATAGTACACGCATTCCGGTTTCTCCGTTCAATCTGGTGGAAAACAAAATTAAACCTGGTATTTAACAAAAGAGAACGAACACACAAAGATGCTGGCCAATAAGGAAATCGTTGTTTTTGCTCTTCCCAGCTGATTGTTTGCAGGTCGAATAGGTTGAATTTAACGTGAGCGTAGAATCCGTCAATGGGGTGAGTAAAGTTAAATAGGAGAAAGAGTAGTGATTGCCAAGCGTGTGCATGAAAGATTTTTAAATTGATTTTTAGTAACATTTAAATCATAGAATATCCTGGAGCTGGGAAGTCGTTAATTTCTTGGTGAATTGCTTTGACTTACGTCTATAAAAATCCAATTTTCCCTTCGGTTGTTAATTTTTCATGTCGGATGTTGCGATGGCCTCGGCAATTTGACGAGAGGTTCGAAAAAGGGCTGTTTTCTTGATTTTTGACCTGCTCTCTCGCGTGAAAAAGAACGATGAAAAAGGTCCTTTTTCGATCAGACCATGCCCTGCTGCGTGAGATTTTGTCTCGACGGTGGCACTTGACTCTAGGCTTGCCCAATTGAAGCGTGGCGGTCAACTGCTCGACCCAAGTAGGTGGATTAGCTACGATATTGGGCCAAAGAAGTATTGCATGTCCTAGGTGGTCACCCGTGAGGACTCTGTAGGGAGAAAACCGATGTTCAAAATGGTTCATCCGGTAGTCGATCTGGGAATTGTATGCAGTAATTTTAATCAGTCATTACATTTCTATCGTGATCTGCTTGGATTTGAAGAAGTGTTCGAAATCGAGATTCCTTCAAAAATTGCCATATCGTCTCACCTGGCACCGCGAGGATTCCGTCAAATTCGACTCAAGGCCGGACACACGTTGATCAAGCTCATGGAAATAGAATCGCCACCCCAGGAGCGGAGTATTGAGTTTCAGGCCGGGATCCGTTGGCTGACATTTATCGTTGAGGATGTGCCAACACTGGTCGAAAAGCTCAAATCCGAGGGTGTCGAATTTTTGAGCGAGCCAGTCTCTCCACCCGATGCGAAACACATCGTCTGTGCCAAGGCACCCGATGGCCTACTGATTGAACTGGTCCAACCGTTTGACGACCAGCCTTGATGACGCTTTAGTAAGGGTGTTGCAAATCAAATTGATTTCGAGTTGTGATCCTTTTCAAAATTATGTTCTACAAACGGATATGACCATCACTCCTTTTGATGTCGTACGCTTTGCTCTTTGTTTCTTACTGGATTTTGTTGGGTGAGATCACGAAGCACAGCTGGAGGTTGCCTGATTATGTGGAGAAGTCTATTTTTTTGTAAAGTAGTTGTCCTGATCGTTTGCACGGTACTTTTTTTGCGGCTTGCAAATCTTTACGCCGACCGAGTCAGTTCGTTGATAGGTCAATTCGAGACCAACAAAGGCATTTGTGTCATCGTTGCATCTCATGATGAGAGTTTGCCGATTCAACTGGCACGACAAAGTCAATGGATTGTCTATGTCCATTCCAACAGCGAATCCTACATTCACCGGGTGCGGCAGGCGGCCTTTGAGGTCAAGTTACTGGGGACACGCATCTATGTCGAAAGTGATTCTAACGGCCATATCGCTCTGGCCGATAACCTTGCTGATGCTTTGATCGTGAACGATCCGATTGTTGACGAAGTTGAATTGTTCCGTGTGTTACAACCTGGAGCAGCTGCAGTTTTTGATAATCGAACGCTCGTCAAGCCGATACCCGATGGCGATGATCAGTGGAACCATCCTTATCACGGGCCCGATAATAATCCTCAGTCCCTGGACGCGAATGCAAAACCGCCTTACCTGACACAATTTCTTAGCGAGCCGTGGTATGTACCCATGCCACAGGTGACAGTTACGTCGGGGGGGCGCATCTTTAAGGCCTTTGGCCATATTGCTTTGAAGGAACGTGAATGGCCGTGGCTAAATACACTGGTTGCCCAGAATGCTTACAACGGGACCCAGCTTTGGAGGCGTGACCTCAATCCCGGATTCATGATCCATCGTAGTACGATCGTGGCAACACCCGACCTTGTGTATCTGGCGGACGACATTTCTTGCAAATTGCTGGATGCGGCTAATGGTGAGTTGCGTGATGAAATCGTGATTCCTGCGGAGGTTGACGGTGATGGAGTTTGGAAATGGATGGCATTAAAGGATGGGTTCTTGTATGCGCTGATTGGTGCGAAAGAACAGAATGATCCGGTGATCCGCGGTCAACGAAAAAAGGCGGGTTGGCCCTGGAGTGATCTCGGAAAGCGATATGGCGGAAGTTATCAATGGGGATTTGGTCGGACCTTGGTAGCCATGAACCCATTGACTAAAGAAGTGCGTTGGACATATCGATCGGATGTCCCTATCGATAGCCGTGCAATGTGCTTGTCAGAAGGTCGCATCTATGTCTATAGCCACATGCAGTACTTGGCGGCGCTGGATGTTGAAACGGGTGGCCAGCTTTGGAAGACAACGGACCCGGAAATCCTACAAGCGATTGGTGAACACGATCAGGCCCAAACCGCGTCAAAGGGATTCGCTAGTTCAGCTTATGTGAAAGCCAATGACCGAGGAGTTTATTTTGCCGGTCCCCAGCGAACGAAATTGGTCGCTGTTTCGGCGCAGGACGGCTCAATGTTGTGGTCTTATCCGCACGGGAATTTTCAACTTGTGTTGCGTGACGATGCTCTCTATGCCATGGGGCGAATGGAAACCAGTAAGAAGTTTGATTATCTGACTGGCAGCGTGTTGGCAGACTTACAATGCTATCGTGGGAACTGTACCCGTGCGACGGCGACACGGAACAGTATTTTCACTCGCGGTTACCGGCATACCGGAACCATGCAATTGGACGTGGCGAGCAATGAGCCTCACCGCATCCCTCTCATGCGGCCAGCGTGTCAGGACGGTGTGATTGTCTCCAACGGGATGCTTTACTGGGGGCCCTGGATGTGCGACTGCAATCATTCGTTGGTGGGCATGATCAGTCTGGCATCGACCGGCGAACTTGATTTGACGCGTCCAGCCACAACGGAAGACCGTCTTGAATTATTCAACGAGACGCCCGTATCCAGCTTACCGGCGCAGGAAGAGGATTGGTCCGCCTATCGGCATGATGTGTCACGTTCGGGGTATATTCCGGTCCAGGTTGGTTCGCATGCTGACCGCCGTTGGCAACTGTCGACAACCTCCGAGGCTGGGCTGACAGCTCCGATTTTGGTCGCTGGCACGGCGTATTGGAGTGGTTTGGACGGCATTGTGCGTGCTGCTGACATGGAATCGGGTCAACTACGGTGGAATGCGTTCACTGGTGGTTCGGTTCGCTTCCCTCCTGAGTATTGGCAGGGGCGTATTTATGTCGGTTCAGGTGATGGATGGATTTATTGTTTTGATGCATTCAATGGCCAGCGACTGTGGCGATTCCGTGCTGCGCCAACTGAAAGACGGATTCCGGTCCATGGCAGAATTATTTCAAATTGGCCGGTTGGCAGTGGTGTGCTGGTTCAAGAGGGTGTGCTTTATGCGGCAGCGGGAATTACCAGCTATGATGGCACGTACGTTTTCGCTCTGGATGCCAAATCGGGTGCTATTCGCTGGCAAAACAATAAATCAAGTCGACTAGTGGCTGACGATCAGGTCACAGGTATCAGCGTGCAGGGTCATCTTCTGTTGCACCAAGATCAACTTTACATGGCTGGTGGCAACGTTGTTTCCCCCGCCATCTACGATCTTGGGAGTGGCCACTGTCTCAACGATCTTGACGACCAGTGGTGGGACCGGCCTGCCGGTTCGACGGAGCGTTTTCCTGCTAACTCTGGCAGAGAAATGTTCAAACGCTCGCCTCGAGGTCGAGAGTTGTTTGTTATCGATGGCCAAGTGAGAGTTTTCGATCAGCTATTGTATTCGCCCCAGGAATATGGACCGTCACGATATTTTGGCAACCACTTTTTACAAGTCGGAGTTGAGCCAGTTGTCATCCGTGCAACGCAAGGCCGGATTGTGCAGCTCAGTGGTGAAAAAACCGAAGAAGGAAAACCAAAGGGAGTTTGGGAGGTAAGTCTTTTCCGTGATGCGCAAGCCTTAGCGCTCTGCAAAGATGCGGTGATTGTGGCAGGTGAGTTGAATCAGGACCAAGGCAAAGAGCCGTCATTTGGCATCACGGCATTGGGACTGGAAAACGGTTCGGTGCTGTGGTCACAACCGTTGCCTGCCAAGCCCGTTTTATGGGGCTTGGCGGTTAGCCGTCATGGCCACATCGTTGTCACGCTCATTGACGGTACGGTAGTTTGCTTCTGATGTTTACTGATCGAACTGGGCATCGAACGCGATGTTCGAAGGCTTGAAATCCACTTGTCGGACGAAGTTACAGGATTCTGTGGCACCGTGTTCCCGGTCCATGCGGGTATCCTCCCATTCGACCGACAGCGGACCCTGATAGCCAATATCATTTAAAGCAACGATGATTTCTTCAAAGTTGACGTCACCGTGCCCAAGGCTACGAAAGTCCCAGTAGCGACGGGGGTCTGCAAAGTCAGTATGGCCCCCAAACACGCCAACCGTTCCATCCCCATGTCCCCACCAGGCGTCTTTCATATGGACATGGTAAATTCGGTCACTGAACTGGCGAATGAATTTTACGTAGTCGACACCCTGGTAGCCGAGGTGAGACGGATCGTAATTGAATCCAAAACGTTGATGGCCATTGACAGCAGAAATGGCTCGTTGGCTGGAAGCAATGTCGAAAGCAATTTCTGTCGGATGTACTTCAAGTCCGAAGTTAATATTGGATTCGTCAAACGCTTCAAGAATCGGTAGCCATCGTTTTGCAAAATCCTCAAACCCCCGATTCCAATAATCCTGGCTTGTTGGTGGAAAGGCGTATAGGGAATGCCATATGCTCGATCCGGTAAAGCCATTGACGACTGCCGGGAAATCGTCCTGATCCCCACGTCCTGGTTTGAGATTGAAAAATCTTCGACAAGCCTGTCCCGCCAGGATCATGGTTTCAGCTGCCCGTTGACGCACGCCCTCAGGGTCGCCGTCGCCCCAAACGTCTTTCGGAAGAATCGACTGATGGCGTTCATCGATCAAATCACAAATTGCCTGGCTCACGAGGTGGTTGGAGATTGAGTAAGCTGTCAGGCCATGGTCGGATAGCAATTCCCAATGGCGACGGCAATAGTCATCGTCACTAGCACCTTGCCGAACGTCGAAATGATCTCCCCAGCAAGCAAGTTCCAGGCCATCGTACCCAAAGGCCTTCGCTTTTTTACAAAGAGTTTCGAGTGGGAGGTCGGCCCACTGCCCGGTAAAGAGTGTTACAGATCGTGACATGGATGAAGCTCCTGGTTAAAGGATTGCAATGTTTTCGAATTAAACAGTGTATTTCCAATTTGGGTTGGTGCGGATAATATGTGCTGGTGTAGCAATTTTCGCTCGACGTCGGAGCGGCAGATGGGGTTGGTCACCGCTTTCTACGTAGATGTCGGGTGGGGTTAACTCTGTTGTCTGCAAAACGATGGCGTTGTCTGCAAAACGATGGCATGGTGCTTCGGTTGAAAATTTGTAAAATCCATTCCATGGTTTCGGACGTACGGCATCGGTGACTGCCCTGGCGGTGGTAAGAAGCCAATTGACCGTTTCCCCTATCAATTATCAGGGCAATTAGCATACTCGAAAGAGCCGTTGTCTAGCTAGCCTGGCGTTACCTGAAAGTGACTGGATGGATCACAATTGTCGAGCGTTGTTGTGGCTGTTCTTGATGAGTTCCCTGTGGTATTACGCTGTACCATTACAGGCTTTGACGATCGAACAAGCTTTACGCGAGGAAGATCCGGATCGTTTGGCGACGGTTGCCCAAATCCAGGGAGATGCAAAAAGGGGTGCGATTCTTTTTTATCAATCGTATCTTGCTTGCACAAAATGCCATCTTGAAAACCAGCAGTCTTCACCGTTGGGGCCAGACTTGACACGAATGGATCGTGATTTGATTCAACGGGGACCTGCGGCAACTGCTCGGTACATCGTTGATTCGATACTACATCCATCTCGCGAAATCAAGAAACGTTACGAGGTCACTACCGTGGTTACCAAGGAAGGCCACAGATTCCAGGGAATGATTGTCTATCAAGATAATGAACGTCTGCTGTTGCGTGATCTCAACGACGTGGAACAGAAAATTGAGTTGCAGGAAGAATCTATTGAACATCAG
>Ga0310124_10001794_pt1 | contig 14844 bp, 6 predicted proteins | sample CB11b_AW_Bot5_MG_FD_203507 | JGI IMG/M metagenome (GOLD analysis project Ga0310124, IMG submission 203507) | Marine microbial communities from Western Arctic Ocean, Canada - CB11b_AW_Bot5 | ecosystem: Environmental > Aquatic > Marine > Oceanic | place: Canada: Western Arctic Ocean | collected...
CTGCGCTTCGGTGACCCTGCCGATGCTCGACCACCCCCCCTCGTTGCGCCAGTCCTTTGCCGGATCATCGACGATCGCAACAGGATAATAGATGGAGTACTCGATCATTGGCGGCAGTAGCTTGAACGAATAAACCTGAATCCGCAGCGACAGCTCGATGGAGTCAGCATTAGCCGGGACTAACCGGATCCTCGCCTGGTAATCGCCGGTGTAAGCGAAATCGGGTACCTGAACCGTGATCCAGAACTGCTTACGGCTGGAGATGGTAACAGGCTGCAACTCATCGGCATCACGCATGTCCTGGTTGAAGATATTCTTGCCAGGTTTCGGGGCAGTCGCGATCGCGAAACCCTGCTCGGTCACTTGATCAGCGTCCGGGTCGACTTCCACCGGCGCCGACTTCGCCGTCACGAAGCCATCGTCGTAAACCAGCAGCGACGGTATCACACCGCTGATGCCGACCATACTTTGCCATATCTCCTTGACGATGCGAATGTCGACGGCACCCTGCGGCCACGGTTCACCCGGACCGGTGACCGCGCCGACCTCGATGCGGACATCCTCGAGTGGCTCCGTCGTGCTGACGACAAAGGATGCCGGCTCATACTCGCCGCGACACGCGGCAATCTCGAGCAACGTGCCTTCTTTGCAGACCGGCGGCAGCGGACCCTCCTGCAGGATCATGTGATTGTTGACGGCAGGGCTGACGATGTGAACGGTGTAGCCGGCGACACAGGTGTTGAATCCAAAAGCGAGACAGACGACGGCGAGAGTGAAAAAGAGGTGTGCTTTCATGGTGACTCCAGTAGTTTCTTTGGGGATGATTGGAGGCGCGCCGCAGTTGCGGCACGACCTCTTGTTGATAGTTGCAATTCTATCCGATATTCTCGATGCGGATTCGCTGGAGAAAGTAGAACTTGCACCGGACCTGGCGCTGTTTGAGTGGCTGATCGAATTCAAAGATTCCGATCAATTCGACAGGACTGCCAAGCAAGCGCTTTTGCTTTTCGGACTGGATGTCGAACAATCAATACGACGTCAAGAGTATCTTTCAAACAATCGCTGCAGCAGTCTTTCGGGGGCAGATTCACCATTCATATTTTGAGTATGCGACGCGATATGTACAGCTTAAGTTTGCCTGCCAGTAAGGTTCAACTCGCGCTAGCGTTGCCCCGCGCATTTCTGCCAATGCGCACAGACCTCTTCCACCGCCTGACTGGTGAGCGCCTTGCCGGTCAGGTTGGGTTGATTCTTGTACACCAGATCGCAGCCACCGTCCGCTGTAAATGCGACGAAGACGTTCGCTTCATAGAGCACGAAGCTGCCGAAGCGCGAATCCGCAAGCACGCGCTTAAATTCATCAAGCAACTCCGGGACGTTCGAAACGTAGCGGTTGACTGTGACTGGTAGACCCCGCGCTACGCACGCCCCGATCATTTCCTGCACCACCTGGTGGCGCTCGGCAGAGCCGCCGGTATCGTCCTCGAAAATAGCGTCGAACGGGACGCCGAACAGGCGCAGAACAGCCCCGTCCATCAACCCTTCGTCGATCCACTGTCGCCAGTCGAAATCGATGTTCGCCGGGTACGCCATCCGCTGGCTGACGATGCGATCCTCCGGCGGTCGGAACCAGGCGGTATTGAGGGTGACGCGCATCGCGCGGTCAGCGTCGGAAATCATCTGCTTCGACGCTTTCAGGAAGTCAGTGTACGCGTCGCTGCGTATCCGCGTGATCGCCGTTTCGATGTCGTCGGTGCCGTGGGGAAGTTGAGCAAGGACTGCGTCGTTGAAGCCGTAGTCCTGAGGACTGTCGGTGTGTGTCGAGTGGTTTTCGACGCGGAAATCGATACCGTCGACATTGGCGTCCAGCATCTCCTGAACGCAGGACAGCCAATAGTCGCGGACCTGCGGTTCGGTTTCACAAAGGGCGCCCGGCAGGTAGTAGTTGTAGCCGCGCGCGAAACCGATGGCGCCCTGCGACCGCCGCACCTCGACCGGTGTGTGGATGCCGGACGGCGGTCGGACCTGTGGCGTGCCGCTGTTCGGGGCGTCAAGAAAGACCACTTCCGGTCCGCGTCCGGTGTCGTAGGCGAGTCCGGCCTCACGAAAATTTTCCCACTCCGGGTCCCAAATATTAGTGCCGGCGGCGCGCACGCCTGGGAGCTCCTGCCCCTGTCTGTCGAATGCCCGGAGTAATCGGTCCCAGGCGTTGTCGAAATCCCAGGGCCCGTCTTCGAAGTCGGTCGTCACGACTACGTACTGGTCGGTGATGACAAAGCCGGACAGCGTGAGGATGCGTACTGGCGCCCCGGCCTCGGTGGCGACGTTGCCGTAGATGTCGCGCACCTCATCCGGCGACGGCTCGACCGTCTCGATCACATCGAAATCAACATCCAGTTGCGTGTACCGGTAGTTGACGTCGCTCGTCCAGATCTGCAGGTGCTCGGCCGTGACCCGGGTTGGGGCATCGTCCTTCTTTGTCAGGCGGATCGAGGTGATCGGTGCCGTCTCGAGGCGGGGCGCCATGTCGTCTGTCCGCCGCTTGAGACGCAGTTCCGGGTGAGCGAGGATGAACGGGTCGATCCATGTCACATAACCGCCCAACTGCAGGAGACGTCCCCATTTGCGCGCTTCCGGTGAGCCCTGCGGCAACAGCATCGCAACGCCGGCTTCATACGGCTTGAAGCAACCGTAAAGCTCTAAGCCGTGGCGATGCGCAGCCTCGGCCGCAACGCGAATCGGGTTGCCGAGGTTGTCGAGAGTCTTGGCGTAGTTGTCGTAACCATGATCAAGATTGAGCCCGACAGCGTCGTACGCCTCCCGGTTCGCCACGTGTTCCTGTAGCCCGGCCGGCAGCAGCGGTCCGCCGTGACCGTCATAGTAATAGTTCCAGATCACGCGCCCTACACCGTTCGCAGCAAACGTGGCCATCATCGCGTCGATGTGCTGCGGCGTCAGCGGGAAATCAGCGGATAGCGCGTCATCCGGGAAATCGACTAAGGTTTCGAGTGTAAACATAGATTTCCGATTTAAGTAGCGAGCGTCGCGCCGCGCGCTTGGTGACGTGTTGAGTGTGGGAAGTGGGAATGAGGAGTGACAATAGCCCAGATGCCGGTCCTTGCAATCGTGTCGAGCAGATGCACATGCTTATCAATTATATTGGGATTCAGAATTGCATTGGATGTATCTGTTCATGCAAAGAATTGTTCTCGATGTGAATGGATGCCAGATAGGTGCTGGGGGAAAGTTCGTTTTCGAACATCGCCTGCGGCGGAGACATCCTTCGCAAGAACCTGGTAGGGGCACTGGAATCCACTCGCACCGGTGATATGCTGTCGAGTTTCCAAGCACAGGCGCACCAGGTTCTCAGAAGCGAACGCCTCATGCAAGATGACAACGTACAATGATTCCATACCGGTCTCCCACCTGTCAGAGAAAATACTGCAGACAAACTCAAGCCCCCCTGTGAAAAGGGGCCGCGTTATGTTTCACCAGCAATCATTGAATGCTGAGAGAACATGTCGAACAAGCGGACGCACAAATCGGTAACTTAAAGATGGATCTGACGAAAATCGGCAATGAGCTCTGGGATTTCGTCGACGCAACAGGCAGCGAGACGCGCCTACCGGAAAGCGAGGCACCGGCGGTGATTTTCCCCACCCGCTGGCATCTCTTCGGACCGCTTGAGGCGCATCTGCACACCACTGGTGAAAGAGTGGCGGGCGCACCGGACGCAGCCGCCGTCGTGCAGAGCCAGAAGACGCTACCCGACACCCTGGAAATCGGCCACGAAACGATCGAGGCGCAGGACATCGACTTCGATGGAGACACCCTGGACCTGGGCAAGGATTTCGGCCGCTTCGAGACCGTTTTCTTTCAGGACCTGGCAGGTCGTACGGGCCAGCAAGCCTACGCCTTCGCCGAGCTCGAGTTGAGCGAAGAGGTTGAGGTCACCCTGGGCGCCGGCTCAGACTACTGGATGCAGTGGTGGATCGACGGTGAATCGGTCTGCGATACGGTGGAGAACGGCAACGGGGTACACCCGCCGAGCAGCACCGATCATACCTTCTCTCGTCGTCTTTCAGCAGGCAGACATTTGCTGGGTGTCTGGCTGATCAGCGGGCAGGCGAGCTGGATTCTGAAAGCCAGCGTGATGACGGCCAGGGACTCACTGCTCGCATCCATCGCCTTCTCCGACCAATGGCAGTTCCTGCCGGACCTCGGCGAAATCCGCCCGCCGCGCCGGGATGCGGTGTCCACCGGCGGCACTTCCCTGGACTGGGGTCACACGATGGCCATCGCCACCGACCGGTGCCTGAGCGACGAAACGATCGAATGCAATTTTCAGATGGGGCCCGAAGGCAACTTCGGAGTCATCCTCGGCGCCCAGGACAACGGGCACTACTACGCCGTGCAGATCCCGCGTTGGGGGCAACTGTGGCGCGGCCGGGGGTTCTGGGCCTGCATCTGCAAGGCCGACGGCAGCGGGTACCTGCGTATTTTGAAAATGCAGTTGATGCCCAACGTCGTGTGTCACTGGAATGCCTGGCTCAGACTCAAGGTCGAGCGCCGCGGCAACCGGATCCAGGTGTGGATCGACGGCGTCAAGGGACCGAGCGTCGCGGACGACACCTACGGCCCGGGCTGCGCGGGGCTCACGGGTTTTGCCAAGTACATCGTGCGCGACCTGAAGATCGACGGTACGCCGGTGGCCGGGCCGGACTGGCAGACAGAAGACCACCGCGGCAAGCCGTGGTTCCTGCCCGTGCCGGACACCGACCAGGGCGATCTGCAGGATCCCCAGGGCGGCAAGATGCTCAAGCTGTCCGACGACGAAATCCTCCTGGCATTGCCGATCTGCAAGAAAGGGAGCGATGCGCCCTACGGCACACCAGTTGCCGAGTTGGAGAACCGGTCGCTCTGCCTGTTCCTGTCGCACGACGGCGGCCGGACGTGGTCGCCACACGGGACTGTCAAGGACGAGATTCCAGGAAGGTGGGTCGCCGTCGGGCCGGGGCAGATTCGTGCGCTGCACGTCGACCCGATTGATTTCGAATTGTCCTACAGCGACTCCACCGACAAGGGCCAGACCTGGTCGAAACCGGTCGCCTGTAAACTGTTGGGCGACTGGCACGAGCATATCCTGAAGGACCGGACCTGGAATGGGACCTACGGTCATACCACACTCAATGACGGCACCTTGCTGGTGGTGATTCTCCACGGGTACCTGGACCTGGCAAAGGCCATCCCCAATCAGGGGTCGGGAACCTGGGGCGCGGAGGTTGCCCAGCCCTATTGCACACTCTCCACCGATCAGGGTCTGTCATGGTCCGAGCCGGTCCCGATGGACAACGCCGCGCTGAACGACGGCGACCGGCCCGACGCCCCGTGCAGCGGCTTTGCCGGAACATCGGTGGCCCAGCTTCCCGGAGGGCGAATCGTCGCCCTGGCCCGGCCCTTCCATTCACCTTTCATGTGGCAGACCCACAGTGACGACGGCGGCAAGACCTGGCGGATGGCCTGCTATGCGCCCTTCTCCGGCGCCGGCAGCCCTCAGATGGTGGCGACCCGCTCGGGCTATCTCGTGAGCCTCAAGCGCGGGCCGGCGGTGTGTGTACACATCAGTACCGATGGTGGCCTAAACTGGGACGAGGGCACAATTATCGATTACCCCGCTTCCTTCAACGGATCGATGGTCGAGGTGGAGCCGGATGTCGTCCTGGTCCTGTACCCGGAGTCGATGGGCGAGTTCCGCCCGTCCTTTGTACGGTGCCAGCTCATCCGGATCACCCCGGAAGGGCCCGTGCCGGTTGAACGCTGAGTTACCCTGAATCGGAAAATCGATTTTTTTAACCGAAACTTGACAGGTTGATAGTTGGATAAGATGGATGGAATTGAAATAGACGGTTTAGACTTCTCCCGGATCCACCGGATCATGAAGGATGAGCAAATAGACGCGCTGGTGGCCATGGAGCCGCATACAACCGCTCTTCTCCTGAATGACTGGAACAAGATATTTGTCGACATCGGATTCCGCGAGGCCCCTGCCGGCGTGGTTTTTCTCGCATCCGGAAAGACCCTGGCAGTGGCGCCGAGGCTGAATCAAAGAATGGAGAACGCTCCCTGGATCGAGGAGTCCGTCGGACGATACACCGATTCAACGTACTACGATCAGGGCACGATGGTGGATGCCCTGGCACAGGTGCTCAGACAGAACGGCCTGGAGAACGCCAGGGTCGGCTTCGAGCTGGGGTTTGTGCCCGCCGGTATCATGGATTGGATAATCGCCGAACTGCCCCGCATTGAAGTGGTCGACGGCGAGTGGATCCTGTGGCAATTCCGTGCCGCCAAGAGCCCGAAGCAGATCGGCTTCATTCAGACCGCCGTCGACGCTTGTGAAGCGGGCGTCAAGAAGATGCTGGACGGCTGGAAAGAAGGGACATCCATACACACACTCCTGGACGAATTCGAACAGACAGTCAAAGATCGCGGTGCCGACTTCTTCTGCACCTATCAAAGGGCGCTTGCCAAGAAATGGGCGCCCTTCGCCGGCAGGGATCAGCGTTTTTCCGAGGACTTCATCATCATGGAGAACGACGATCAGGAAGTGCTCTTCGACCTGATCGTCACCTGCCAGGCGTATGTTTCCGACTGGAAGCGGTCGTTCTACCTCGGCACACCGCCAAAAGAGATTGTCGACCTATACGAGTTCGAGTGGCGTATTGTGCAGACACTGGTGCAGGAGTTGAAGCCGGGAATGACAACCATCGAGGCCTACACCGCCTGCGACGAGCGGTTGAAAAAGGATGGGCTTGTCAACTGGTGGTGCATCCACAGCGTCGGCCTGGAGATCCACGAGGAACCGCTTATCGGCGGCAGCCCGATGGTGTCGGAAAACGGCGACGTCGACATGACGGCAACCGCACGTTTCCCCGGCCTGCTCAGGGACGGGAGCGAAAAGATAACCTTCGAACCGAATCAGGTGGTCATGGTTGAAACGAAAAAGGTCGAAGACCCCTACCTCATTACAAGCGAGGGGCTACAGCGGCTCAATACGCTCCCGCAGAAACTCTTTGTTGTGTAACGCTGATCGATCATTCACTGCTTTCCCGGCAACATTCAAAAACAGCTTACAGGAATTCCCATGAAAATCCATCGCATCGTTATCGGTTCGAAACCACGTCGCCTCGTGCGTCATGCGGCGCAAGAGTTGGCGCAATACACAAAGCAGCTTTTCAAACATCAACCGCGGATCGTCGCGAGCCGGCGAAAGGCGACGGGCATCACCGTTGTGCTGGACCTCAAAGCGGATGGCCTGTCCGATCAGGGGTACGCCTTTCGATGGATCGACCGTAACACGTTTGCCATTGAAGGCGGGGCGCCCATTGCCGTACTGTGGGGTGTTTATGACCTGGTCGAGCGCTGGGGGGTCCGTTACCAACTGCATGGCGACATCCTGCCTGATCGGCCGGCGGCACTCGCTTTCCCCAAAAAAACGACTCGCTGCGAACCGGATCTGACAATCCGCACGTTCCGGACATACAATGACTTTGCCAACAATGAATGTGCCTGGCCCGCCGAGGACTACCGGATGCTGATCGATCAACTGGCCAAGCTGCGGTACAACGGAATTCTGTTCTGCGTACGACCGTTCGACCCGTTTATCGACCTGCGATTCCACGGCGCCAGAAAGACACTGGCTGAGACGAACTTCGGGTGGCGTCCCGAAATCAAGCCCGACCACCCCGGGTACCACCTGTTTGCCGCATCCGGTGACGCGAAACACGGGGTATTCGTCAATCCGCAGTTGATTCGCCAGGGCTCATACGACCAGCGTATCAAAGCCGGCCAGGCTTATGCCCGCAAAGTCTTTCGTATGGCACATGACCGCGGGATGCAATGCCTCGTTTCCGGTGCAGCGGCCGATTTCGATCCCGCCATACGCCAGCGCATCCGCGAACTGACCAAGCCACAACACAAGACCAAGCCCACCCCCATACATCGTATCCGATACGGCATCTGGCGTGAAGGGCCCGATGTCGAAACCGGCCGCTGCATGAGCGTCAGGAACCCGGTGTTCCTGGATGCCGTCCTGACCAACCTTCAGGCACATATCGACGCCTTTTCCGAGGCCGACGCTTTTTTCTTTTCCTCGACCGAGTTCGGCGGCTCAAGCGGCGACTGTGAACGCGCCTGGCGTATTCTCGACAAGAAATACGGTCTCAGCAAAGTCATGTCGCTGGAAACCCTGCAGAAGGAAGCCGCCCGCCATGCCGAGGGTAAGGAAGCCGCCCGCGATGCCGAGGGTAAGAAAGCCGTCGCCGACCGTGCGGTGCACGAGGTGCGCGGTGACATCGTCATTCTGTACGCCCTGGATCACCTGATCAATGAGCGCGGCCTTGATCTCAGCAAGGCACGCCGCGGCACCACCGTCTCACCTTACGGCCTGTCCGCCGAGCTGCATCGTTTTCTGCCGCTCGTCTTTCCCCATGGCAGCCGATACGTCGCCGCCTACGGCTACATGCCGTTCTACGTTGCCAGTCGCACGGATACCCTCAAACAGGAGGACCCTGAGGCAATCCAATACAGCGTTGTGGTCAGCGCCGAAGATGACAACATCGGGTTGCTGCCCCAATTGACGGGATCATCCGTTCACAAGATCATTGAAGGGGTGCGCAACGTGGGTGCCCGCGGTTTTCAGACACGCCAATGGCAACACTCGAACCTGTTGCCGACGTTCCACTATCTCGCCCATACCGCGTGGGAGAAAGGGTGGACACCGCACAAGGCCTACCGGCACCTCTACGAACCGGTGTGCGGCCAGCGTGCCATGCCGCATATCATGCGGGCGTTCCGCCGAATCGAACAGGTTACCGAACAGATGCACCGCGACGTCTTCTGCGTGTCTTTTCCCGTGCCGGGATGGATTTCCGGCTTCTGGGAGGACATCCCGGACCGTTCCGAAAGGAGCAAACGGTTGGACGAAATCGCAAAAGAATATGAAAAAAGCTCCGACGACCTGGCCCAGGCCATCCGTGTGAGTCGTGCCGCCGGACGGGACAACCTGATCGCATTCGAACGTCACACGCGTCACGCTGTTTATTACTGCCAGTCCGTGTCACATCTGTTTCGTGCGCGTAGCGCCGACCTCGAAGCAACAGCAGCACAGGGCAGCGGAAGTTTCGACGATCTCGACGCGGGACGTTCAGCGGCGACCAGGCATCTGGACCAATCGGAGGCCTTGATGCGCAAGGCCTGCGAAACATTTGCCGAAGGCGTGCGTGACCGGTGCGACCTCGGCGCTTTAGCAACACTCAACAGTTACAATCTCGATGTCATCGCCGCCTACGCTCGGATTGGCCGGGCAAAGGAAGAGATGTTCAGTTGCCAGGACAGTTAACCCTTCCGATCGAACACTTGACGATCAACAACACAGGAGATAATCATGCGCATCCTCAACAAACAAACCTTGGGAATCCTCGCAATGTCAATCGTACTCACCGCCATTGGCAACGGCGCCGACTACACGGTCCATGTCATCGAACCGGCAGTGACGAACCACCTGATCCTGCCCGCTGAGCCGCTGCCATCGGTATGCAAAGAAACCAGGGAGATCAATCTGTCCGGCTGCCGGGGGCAGTACGAGCCGGCGTCTTTCGTGGTCACGGCCGCGAAGCCGCTTGAAACGGTACGCATCGAAGTCGAGCCGATCAGAGGCAACGACGAACAGTGGCCTGAAGACGCCGTCGACGTACGCATAGTGAAGGAATACCACGTCCGCTCGTCGGCCGGACCGGCCGTGGCGATGCCCATGCTGCTGGTGCACGACCCAGGCTTCCTGGCTATCGAACCGGCGCCGACAGCGGAAAATCCGGAGGCGATGAAAAACGTGGCGCGCGGAGAACTGCGTGACACCCCGGAACTGCAGGCGGTGGACATCGACAATCGCACGCAATTCTGGATCACCGTGCACATCCCCGACCACACCGACCCGGGAACCTACCGCACGACCGTGCGTATCCTGCCGGCCAACAGCGAACCGACGTCGCTGGAACTGGTTGTCGAGGTCTATCCCTTCGATCTGCAGGCGCCGATGTTCGAGTACTCGATCTACTATCCGGTGCGACTCGTTGACGATGAAACGGAGGACTGGCGCAGCGGAAAATGGTCAAACCTGGCCTGGATCAACAAGCAGCAATACATCGCCGAATGCAGGAACATGCTGGCACACGGCCTGTCGAACCCGAACATCTACGACGGCGTCCATGTGAAGCCTGACGGAACGCTGGACTACAGTAAACTGGAGAAAATCCTGGCAGTGCGGGAAGAAGCGGGGATCGGTCCGGGCGTGTCCCTGTACACGATGACTGCCGCCGCCGAACCGGTGGCACGGACACTGACGGATGAGGAGAAGGCCGAGCGCATTGAAACAGTCCGCAAGGTGATGGCCTGGGGCAAACAGGCAGGATACCCCGATCTCTACTGGACCGCGCAGGACGAAGCGTGGGGCGAGTGGCTGGCCTCGGAGCGCGACAGCATGGAGGCCATCCACGACGGCGGCGGCAAGGTCTTCGTCGCCTGCAGTGATTTCTTCAAGATCGTCGGCGACACACTGCACCGGCCCGTCATGCACATCGATATCAGTACGCCCCTGGAACAATTCGCCAAGCAGAACGAGATTGGCGCCGACGAGTCGCTGCGCCGCAACGACGAGTTCGCGCAACTGATCAACTTTGAACATGACGTGGACCGTGATAAGTACCGCCAGGCGATCGACGGAATACATCGGCTTGGCCGCAAGATCTTCACCTACACCACGCTGCGACCAGTGATGCCGCAGTGGCAGCGACGGCAGGAAGGCCTGGGCCTGTGGCGCATGGGCTTCGACGGCGTCATGAACTGGGCGTATATCCATATCGGCGGCGACGGCGCCAGTCAAGCCATGTATTTCGGCATGGTCTTTCGCACCGACGGCGGCGTCGTCGACACGCTGCACTGGGAGGGCTTTCGCGAGGGCGTCGATGACGTGCGCTATCTCACCACCCTCCTGGCGACGTTGAACGAAGCGCTCGGGCGTTTCCCCGATGAACCGTTGATTGCCGAAAGCCATGAGTGGCTCAAAAACCTCGACGCCGCCGGGGGCGACCTCGACGCGATCCGCCGCGAGATGGCACGTCGCATCATTGCCCTGCAGGACCTTGGCCACAAGGACCTGCCGCCGGAGGAAGCGATCGCCAACCTCGACGTCGAGAACATCGAGATCGTGACGCTCGACGAGCCATGGCGCTTCAAGCTGGTCGATGTCGATCAAGCAACATTGCTGGGCCCCAATCCGTCAGCTGCAGACAAGGGCTTGTCCGGCAAATGGTTCGATCCGGATGCCGACGACAGTCAATGGGAATCGGTGCAGGTGGGGCTGGGCTACACACGCGCCGCAGGTGGCGGCTGGGGCAACGAACCCGGCTACGGCTGGTACCGCACCACACTGCCGCTGACCGAAGCACGACGGGCCAGGTCGTTCAAGTATCTGCACTTCAGCGCCTGCGACGAGGACGCATGGGTTTACCTCAACGGCGGGCAGGTTCTTGAGCATACCCTAAAAAGCACCGGTATGCCGACCTCCGAGATCTGGCTGGCGCCTTTCGTTGTGCCTTTGAATAATGTAAAGCTGCGCGGAGACGATCTGCTGGCCGTGCGCGTCCGCAATACCGAGGGCATGGGTGGGGTATGGAAGCCCGTGCACTTGATCATCAGTGATGAGAAACTCAGCGACCAACAGGCCAAGGCGCTGATTTTCCTGAAAACGGCGAAGAAATAGAGGCAGCCCTGCCGGTCATCGTTTTCATCATTCCTGAAGCATTGATGACCCCCTGAATCCGGAGATCGGAGAATCTACGATGCAGAACAGACAACAGCGTTTGGTTTTGCTGTTCTGGCTTCTGGCCGGGGTTCAGGGCATGATGCCTGCCCCATGCCTCAGCGCGGACTACGCGGTCCACATAGTTGATCCAGCCGTCACGAATCATATGATCCTGCGTGACGGACCTCTGCCACCGGTCTGCAGGGAAGCAACGACGATGACGGTATCTGCATGTCGCGGCGAGTATGAGCCGGCATCGTTCGTAGTCACCGCCGCCAAACCGCTGAGCCAGGTTCGTATAGAGCTCTCTCCGGTGACCGGCCCGGGAGACAAATGGCCCGACGACGCGATCGACGTCCGCGTCGTCAAGGACTACTACCGTGGCACACTCGCCGCCGGCGCCGCCGCCCAGCCGATGTTGCTGGTACACGACGAGAGTTTTCTCGCCATCGAACCGATACCGACCGCGGCCGAACCCGAACGCATGACGAACGTAGCGACCGGGCCGCTGCGGGACACCGCCGAACTGAAGCCGGTCAATGTCCCGCAGCGAAAGCAGTTCTGGATCACTGTCCACGTACCGGTCGATGCCGCTCCCGGTTCCTACAGCACGACGGTACGCATCATCCCACGCAACGCCGATGTGTCAGAGCTGACATTGAACATCGAGGTCTACCCCTTCGACCTGCTGGCGCCAATGAAGAAATACTGCATGTACTACCCGATTTACATCAGCAGAAACCTGCCGCCAGAGAATCAATACAGTTTCGCGGACCGCACCGAGCAGCAGTATCTGGCGGATTTGCGAAACATGCTGGCCCACGGCCTGACCAATCCGAATATCTGTGAAGGCCCGGTAATAGCCGGGGACGGAACGCTGGATTTCACGCCGCTCGCGAAAGTTCTTGACCTTCGCGAAAGCGTCGGCATGCGGCCCAGGGTCCTGTATCTCTCCAACATGTCCTCCGGAATCGGGCACCCGCTCCTGTTCACACTCGACCGTCCACTGACACCCGAGGAGCGACAGCAAATCCAGAAGCATGTTCGAGAGATCAATGCCTGGGTCCGGGCGCGCGGCTACGACGAGGCATACTTCATGGCGGTCGATGAACAGTGGGGCGAAAAGCTGGCACAAGAGCGCGACACGATGACCGCAATCAAGGACGCCGGCGGCAAGGTCTTTGTCGCGGTCATATCGACGGCCTATTTCGACAGCGTCGGTGACGTCCTGCAGCGTCCGATCCTGTTTTCCCCGATCGGTGCAGCCATTGAGGCCAAGGTCACATCGCTGCATTATGAACCCGCGGAATCACTGCGGCACATGGACGAGATCGGCAAGGCCGGAAGTTTCACACGGTTGAACGGTCCCGGGTTCCGCACCGTTGTCGATTCCGTGCACCGCCTGGGCAACAAGATCTTCACCTATATGAACCCGATGGGCGGGGTACAGTTGCCCGAGCTCCAGCGGCGCAACGAAGGCCTCGGGCTTTGGCGCACAGGTCTCGACGGGACCATGACCTGGGCGTACATGAACCTCAAAGGCGAGCGGGTGAACCAGCCGATGCAATACGCCAAGGTATTCCGCACCGATGACGGCGTCCTCGACACCCTGCACTGGGAAGGATTTCGCGAGGGCGTCGATGATGTTCGATACCTGACAACGTTGATGACGACCTTGAATGACTGCATCGGGCGGTTCCCAAATGACGAGCTGGTACTGCAGACCTACGCATGGCTGCACACGGTGGACATCGCCACCGGCGACCTGGATGCAATACGCGGGGAGATGGCAGATCGAATAATCGCACTGCTCGACCTGGGCCTGGGCGGGGCGCCCGAGAAAATGCTGGGCGACATCGACCTGGCAACGGTTCAGGTCCGGACGTTTCCCGAGACATGGCGTTTCAAGTACGACGGGGAAGATAAGGGGATAAGCGCCAAATGGTTCGACCCCACCCTCGACAACACCCAGTGGGCCCCGATCCGTACCAACAAACAATTGGGCTGGGAAAACCAAGGCTTCCCCGGCGGCCCCGGATTCGGCTGGTATCGCGCTGCCCTGCCGGCTGATGAAAAGGCGCTGGCTGGAAAATTTACGTACCTCTATTTCGAAGCCGTCGATGAGGAAGCCTGGGTTTATTTGAACGGCCGCGAAGTGTTCGAGCACACGGTGGCCTCTACCGACCTGCTGCCGGAGCAGATCTGGACCACGCCGTTCAGTGTTCCGCTTATCGGAACAGACCTTCAAGGCGCGGACCTGCTTGCCGTTCGGGTGTACAGCAAAGAAGCAATGGCCGGCATCTGGAAACCCGTCCACCTGATCATCAGCAACCAGCAACTGACAAGCCAGCAGGCCAGAGCCGTGATGCAGTTGAAAACAAAGAAGGAGTGATGATGTATACAAAGAAATTAGTCCTCACAGGTTTGCTAATGGGCCTTGCGAGTTGGCCTGTGCACGCCCAAGTCCCGTACCAAACCTATGTCGTGCGGCCGGCGATCAACAATGACGCGATCCTGGAGGACGAACCGCTGCCGGCCGTCTGCCGGGATGAGACAGTCATGGCGATCATGGCTGCCCGCGGTGAATACGAGCCGGCATCGTTCCTGGTGAAAACGGATCAGCCGCTCGAGCAGGTCATGGTCCGAGTGGATCCGCTCAAGGGCGCAGCAGGCACGCTGCCGCCGGAAGCCGTTGATGTCCGGATAGCCCAGAAATTCTACCGGGCCATCACCTGGCAATGCGTCGCCATGCCCTGGGTGCTTGTACATGATCCCGGCATGCTGAAGATCATCGACAAGCATCAGAAATGGGTAACTGAAATAGCGGCGGAGAACTGGGATTCCCCCGGTGGACATTCACTCGAGGAATACCAGGCCGGCCGTTCCAGGATGAACCAGTTGACCCGGGAACTGATCGACACCGAGGAACTGCAGCCCGGCGACGTGCAGGATTTTCGGCAGTTCTGGCTGACGGTCCATATCCC
>Ga0310124_10001796_pt1 | contig 14839 bp, 12 predicted proteins | sample CB11b_AW_Bot5_MG_FD_203507 | JGI IMG/M metagenome (GOLD analysis project Ga0310124, IMG submission 203507) | Marine microbial communities from Western Arctic Ocean, Canada - CB11b_AW_Bot5 | ecosystem: Environmental > Aquatic > Marine > Oceanic | place: Canada: Western Arctic Ocean | collected...
TCGTCGTGTCACCCGGGTCCTGGTCGAGGTAGGCTGCACGCAACACACGCCGCATGACCTTGGCACTGCGGGTCCGCGGCAGATCATCGACGAACAGGATACGACCTGGCCGCAGGGGGCGCCCCAGTTGCGCGGCGACAACATCACTCAAGGTGGTCTGGAGTTCGACATTTGCCTCTGTATCCGCTGTGAGGATACAAAAACAGACCACCTCAGAGCCTTTTATGGCGTGTGGCACGCCGATGGCGCCTGCTTCGATCACGGCTGGATGATCGACGAGGACGGATTCGAACTCAGCTGGTCCAACCCGTTTGCCCGCGACGTTGATCGTATCATCTGAGCGTCCCAGGATCCACCAGTGACCGTCATCATCGACGAGAGCCCAATCCCCGTGGACCCATGTGTCCTGCCATCTGGACCAGTATGTCTGTCGATAGCGCTCGCCGTCATCGTTCCAAAAGCCCCGAGTCATGCCGATCCACGGGGTCCGAATGACGAGTTCGCCGACCTCATCGATCACGGGATGCCCCTCCGCATTGAGGATATCGACGGACATTCCCGGACAGGGTGCGGCGAAAGCGGCCGGTTTTATCGGACGTAGGGGATTGTCCATCAGGATACCGCCGCTGATTTCGGTGCCACCTGAATAGTTCACAATGGGAATTTTGCCGCCCCCAACCTTGTCAAAAAGCCAGCGCCAGGGTTCTGGGTTCCATGGTTCTCCTGTCGATGCGAAGCATCGCAGGCTGGATAGGTCTTTCCCTTGTAATGGATTGTCTCCGAATGCTTTGAGAGCCCGAATCAGGGTTGGGGAAAGCCCTACCTGCGTCAGCTGGTGACGCTGGGTCAACGCCCACAGGCGGTCTGGACCAGGCCAGTCCGGTGCACCTTCGTAGACCACCGCCGTCGCCCCCAGAAGCGTGGCACCAAGCGCCAGCCAGGGTCCCATCATCCAGCCCATGTCGGTGACCCAGTGAATGCGATCGCCGGCATGCACATCGGTACCGAAACACATATCCTGCGCAGCCTTTACAGGGAAGCCACAATGGGTGTGGACCGCCCCTTTGGGCGTGCCTGTCGTTCCGGAAGTGTAGATGATCATCAATGGATCTTCGGCGGCCGTATCGGCTGGCGGTGCATCGACGGATGCCGAAGGGACGACGTCGTGCCACCAGTGGTCACGCCCCGGTTCCATCGCCACATCGGCACCGATGTGGCGGGCGCCGAGATGGCGTAGGACGATGACGGTCTCCACCGAACTCGCTATGGCGAGAGCCACGTCAGTCACCGGTTTCAGCAGGACGGATTTGCCTCTGCGGGAGAACCCATCGGCCGTGATCAGCCCCCGAGCGTCCGCATCGGTCAGACGCTGGGCGACAGCGCCGGCACCGAAACCAGAAAACAGCGGCAGGATAACGGCCCCGATGCGGGCTACAGCCAGCAGGGCGACGACGATCTCAACCGTCATCGGCATAAACAGGCCAATGCGGTCCCCGGGTCCAAGCCCAAGTGTTCGCAACGCCGTCGCGCAGCGGCCGACCTCCGTTGCCAATTCTGCATAGCTCAGGGTGCGGAGCTGGCCGTCCTCAAGTTCAGCGATCAGGGCAGGCCTAGCCGCCGTTTCCGCAGATCCCAGCCATCGATCCAGGCAACTGGTGGTAATATTCAACCGCCCACCAGGGCACCACACCGGTCTCTGGATCCCCGGAGTCAGGTCCACGGACCTATCTGGTGGAACCGAAAAGTGGATACCGAGAAATTCGAGCACGGCACTGGTGAACCACTCCACGTCCTCGGTAGAGCGCGCCATGAGGTCATCAAAATCGGCGAGTTCCCAACGATCGAGAAAGGCTTGCAGATTGGAACCAGCAATCCTTTCCGCATCCGGTGTCCAGGCGATGGCGCCAGCGCCGGGGAGAGATTCGTGCACGCTTCGGTTACTATCCGTATCGTGATGGGTCATATTTCGCCCTGCGTCTAAAGTTCATAGCGGAGAAATGATGTCTTACAACTACAGGCGGATGCTAGCCCTCTTTGATGAACAGATTCCCGCTCTGGTGTCGCGCCAGATCGACGATCCCCAACACCCTGAGGTCGGCGGGTTTCTTGGTGCCGATGGCTTGGCCGGTTCCAATCAGGTCAGTTCTGCTTCCACCTACGGATATGCCTATCTGCTGCCGGAATCCCGTCACTGCGGCGACACCGATCTCGTTGAGCGTATTGAGCGTGCCGCCGAGTGGGGCAGACGCCGGCGCACACCGGCGGGACGTTTCGAGTTGCTGGCGACGAATTTCGACTCCTCTCCGGACACGGGATTCACAATCCAGGGCATGGGGCCGGTCGTTCGCGCTGCGCGCAAGGCGGAAGCTGCAGGAGATGATGGTGCCAGGCGGATTGCCCTCGCCCTGGGTGAACTGATCCATACAGCGGCTCCGGGTATGGTGGCGGGGGGATTCCATACGCCCAACCATCGCTGGGTGCTGGTTTCCGCCCTGGCGATGGCGGTGGAACTGTTCCCCGACCTCGATGAGCAAGTACGCCCCACCATAGAAGCCTACCTCGCCGAAACCATCGACGTCAATGCGGATGGCGAATTTATCGAACGATCGACCTCGGTATACAACCCCGTCGTCGATCGATCCTTGCGTCTGGCTGCCGAATCCCTCGATCGCTGGGAGTTGCTGGATCCGGTGCGTGCCAATCTGGAATTGTCCTATCACCTGATGCATGCAGATGGAACCGTTGTGACCAGCGTCTCCAATCGCCAGGATCGAGGCGCCCGTGTCGTGCCCGTCGGTCTGGCGGACAGCTACTACACGGTTGCTCGCCGGGACAACGATGGGCGTTTTGCCGCCATTGCAGACTGGCTGCTCGAGCGGGGTGGTGGCGGCGGGTCCCTGGAACCTTTTCTGACCCATCCGGAGTGGCGCGACGACGGCGACGTCGTGCGGCGCGCCCCAGAGACCGCCTACCGCAAGTATTACCCAACGGCGCGTTTGTGGCGAGTTCGACGGGGCGCCACCAGTGCGACACTTGCCGAAGGCCTGGATACACCATTCAGCCTGCGCCATGGCGCAGCGGAACTGTCGGCGGTGCGGATTTCATCGACCTACTTTGCCACCGGTAGATTTGTCGGCACCGACATGGCTCCCATCGATGGCGATCGCGGCGCGCGACTACATCACGCAGGCGTCAATCCGATCTATCCGGAGAAACTTTACGACCGGCCCATCTACTGGATGCCCATCGGGGATGGAACCAAGGTCGACGCCGGCAACTGGCAAGAGGTACGGGGGCGAAGAGATACCTTTGAGCTGCCACCCATGGCCATCGACATCGAGGTCTGCGAAATAGAACAAGGTCACGCCATGGACGGCGCCGCTTTTGACCTGCGCACCACGACCTCTGGTGGCGTCGACGGCGTACCCGTGCAGTTGGAACTGCTGTTCGAACCTGGCGGGACGATCGAGGTCGAGGGGGCCATCCTCGAGGCGCATGCGGGCACGACACTGTTCTTAAAGGGGGGTGATGCCGTCTACCGTGTCGGCGACGATGAGATCACTGTTGGCCCTGGACACTGTGCCCACACGATGTGGAAGATGCACAACAGTCCGGATGCCCCACAAGCCTTCCGTCTGTTGATCGCCCTGCTGTCGCCGGTGGACCATACACTCCGCATTCGCACGGCGAGGTTCAACGCCTGAGGAGTGCGGCCCGACGAGCGATGGCATCAGACGGCATAGGCGACGGAGCCATCCTCCCGTAGTGGGGTCTGACCAGGGTTCATCGGCTTGAATGGGCGCTGCTCGATGAGTTCGTCCACCAACTCCACGCCAAGTCCAGGCACTTCGGGTAGTGGGATGTAGCCCCCTTCACGCCGGTGGGCGCATTTGTAGACCGTATTCGCTTCATTTTCGTCGCCCTTGCTGTACTCCTGGGTGATGAAGTTGGGGATCGTCGCGTCCAAGTGGACGGAGGCAGCCGTCAACAGGGGGCCGAGGAAGTTGTGGGTCACCACGGCACAGTGGTAGGACTCGGCGATGGCGGCGATTTTTTTGCAGTGTGTGATACCCCCGGCAAGGCCAAGGTCAGGTCGCACATACTGCGGCCCACCAGCTTCGAGCAATTCACGAAACTCCCAGATCGTCGTCAGGCGCTCGCCATTGCCCATGGGCACATTCGAGCGCCTTGCAACTTCGCTCTGGGTCTGAATACTGTCGATCTGGATGGGATCCTCGAAGAAGTAGAGATTGAAGGGTGCCAGCGCCTCAGCCAGTGTCAGCGCCGTCATCGGTGTCAACTTGCGATGGACCTCGATGATGATGTCGAGATCGGGACCACCCCCCTCGCGGGCTGCCGCGACGAGATCGACGGCGGTCTTTACCATGCGGTCGATGCCGGTATCGATGTGGTGGACGGGATCGAATTTCAGCGCAGTGAAACCTTCCTCCACCGTTTCGCGCGCCGCAATGACCATGGCATCTGGCGTACCTGCACCACCGAGCAGGTGCAGGCGAATCTTGTCGCGGCAGCGGCCACCGAGCAGTTCCCATACCGGTGCCTGGAAGTGCTTGCCCTTGATGTCCCACAGAGCGATGTCAATGGCGCTTACAGCCCCCGCCAGGGCGGTGCCACGGAAAGGGGACATGCGATACAGGTGTTGCCAGTGATGCTCGATACGCAACGGATCCTGGCCGATCAAGTAGCGCTTGAATACGTCAACGATACTGGAGACGGCCTCCGGATACCCCCAACAGGCGGTCTGGCCGATGCCACTGACACCGGTGTCTGTGGTGAGGCGTACGACATAAGCGCCGCCAATCAGAAAGGACTCGATGCGGTCGATCTTCATGTCTGAGATTCCATTCGTGCCGGTTGATGACAGGTGATAACAGGTGTGGGCGTCGTTATAGTATATTACCCCGCCGAGAGCCTTTTGCGCCAGGCGCCTGCGCCCGCAATCCTCGTTAAAAGAGAATACCCTTGCCCAATCTCCGCTTCGCAGCGCCCAAAGAACGTCGCGCCGCCATCGTCACCGGTGGCGCCCGCGGTCTGGGCCGCGCCATCGCCATCCGCCTCGCCGAAGAAGGACGTGACGTACTGATCGCCGATGTCCTCGAAGACCAGGGACGTCAGACGGCAAAAGAGATCGTCGCGCTTGGTCAACGCGCCATCTTCGCCTTCACCGACGTCACCGTGGAGTCGGAGGTTCAAGACGCAGTCGATACGGCAATGACCGCCTTCAAACGGATTGATATTCTTGCCTGCGCTGCTGGTGTCCTGGGACTGGAGGCCCCCTTCCACGAACAGTCCGCCCAGCAGTTCAATCGGGTGCTGGCGATCAATCTCAATGGTGTCTATCATGCGCATCAAGCGGCGATTCCGCACATGCGAAGCGGCGGTTGGGGTAGGTGTGTGACCATCACCTCCGGGGCGCGCAATGGTGCACCCAATCAGGTGCCGTATGCGGTCTCCAAGGGGGCCGTCTTCAGTCTCATCAAGTCTCTGGGGAATGCATACTCGAAGGAGGGTGTGTTCGTCAATGGCATCGAACCCGGTCGGGTCCTGACCGATATGGTGGTGCCACGCTTCTCACCCGAACACATCGCCGATCCCGGCAATCCACTCGGGCGATATTCCGATCCGGAAGAGGTCGCGGAAGTGGCCGAATTGCTGTTGTCTGAACGCAATACCTACACCACTGGCTCTGTATGGAGCGTCAAGGGAGCGACGGGGTAACTGATGGCGGATATGGAGTACGTAAACCTGGGTCGTCTCGGCGTACGCGTCAGCCGCATCTGCCTCGGTGTCGCCTTCCGTGGTCAACGCGACGACGATGTTGCGGTTCGTGTCATCGATCGCGCCATCGACCTGGGCTGCAACTTCATCGATTGTGCAAACTTCTATGGTCGGGGCCGCTCCGAGGATGTGCTCGCCCGGGCCATGCGTGGCAAACGTGACGACCTGTTTATTACGACCAAAGTCTGGAGTCGTATCGGTGACGGCCCGAATGATGCTGGCCTGTCCCGATATCACATCATGCGCGAAGTCGAGCGCAGTCTGACCCGCCTCGACACCGACCGCATCGATCTGTATCTGCTGCACAACTGGGACCCACACACGCCGCTGGATGAATCACTGCGTGCCATGGACGACCTCGTGCGGCAGGGCAAGGTGCTCTACACCGGGGCGTGCAACTTTACGGCGACCCAGGTCGTTGAGGCTATGTGGACGGCGGATCGTCTGGGCTTGACGCCATGGGCGTGCCTGCAGAATCAATACAATCTGCTCAATCGCTGGGAGGTCGAGCCTGAGTTGTTGCCCCTTGCCGGGCGTCACGGTCTTGGGCTGATGACATACAGTCCCCTCGCCATCGGCTTGCTCAGCGGACGTTTTCGTCGCGGCCAGATACCGCCGGCAGATTCGCCATGGGCGCAGGGGCATCACGACTTCGACCGAGCCATGTCCGAACAGACGGATGGTGTCGTGCAGAGCCTGATCGATGTGGGCACGAAACATGGCAAGACGCCGGCACAGGTAGCGGTGGCATGGTTGCTGACGCATCCGGAGGTGACGGCGCCAATGATCGGGCCGGACATCCCGGAACATGTGGAGGAGACCTTTGGGGCATTGGGTTGGCAACTGCCGGCTGAGGATATAGCCGTTCTGGATGCCGCCTCGACGGTTGAGTTGCCACGTCGTTATACCTGATCCCCCTTTTTGGGGTGCAATTTACAGCTGTCGGTTTTTCTGTAAATTCCTTACATCCGGTAACTTAGGCCCTTTCGTGCCGAGATGTTAGCGATGGGGCAGACTGAAGAAGGCGTTCTGCGGGCGGCTGATGCCATCAAGGCAGATGCCATCTACATGATCAACTCGGTACGCCGTTGTGCCATTGCAGTTGCGCGGGTCGCTGGCAGAGTCAATCAAACAACAGAAGAGAGGGCACCTTGTACAGGATAGGGGATGCAGAGATCGACCGCATTCGTCGCTTGATTGAATCGGGGAAGATGTTTCGTTATGGCTCGGGTGGGGAGTGCGACAAGTTTGAGGCGGACTGGTCCGCCCACGTGGGGACGAAGTACACCCGCATGGCGCGCTCCGGTACGTCCGCGCTGTACACTGCCCTTGTGGGACTCGGTATCGGTCCAGGCGACCAGGTGGTGGTACCGTCGTACACCTACATGGCAACGGCCCTCGCCGTACTCTCTGCAGGTGCGATCCCCGTCATCGCTGACGTGGATGAATCGTTGACATTGTCGGCCAAGGATCTGGAGCGTCGCTTGACGAAACACACGCGCGCTGTGATTCCCGTACATATGGTGGGGCTGCCTTGCGATATGGCGGGCATCATGAAGGTCGCACGCAAGCACAAACTGATGGTCCTGGAAGATGCCTGTCAGGCTGTTGGTGGTGGCTACCGCGGCAAGATGCTCGGCGCCATCGGCCACGCCGGGGCTTTCAGTTTCAACTTCTTCAAGAATATCACCTGCGGCGAGGGTGGGGCCTTCGTAACGAGGTCGAAGGCGGTTTACGACCGTGGCTCCGTCGCTGTCGACTGTTGCTCATTCTATTGGGATGAGAAGTCAGATCAGACACATGAGGAACTGCAATTCGCCGGCAACAACTTTCGCGCCTCCGAGTTCGAGGGTGCAATTCTGAATGCGCAGCTGTCCCGCCTTGAACCGATGCTGAAGAAGATGCGAGGGCAGAAGAAACGGCTGTTGGCGGCTGGCGAGAAAGCGGGACTTACGTCGATCAAGAATCACAGTATCGACTACGAGTGTGGCACCCACGTTGGATTTCTGTTCGATGCCGAGGTCGCGGCGCGGTCCTTCTCCGACGCCCTGAAAAGCCGTGGCGTCGGAAATTTCCTGCCATTGGACACCGGCCGGCACGTGTACACCCGTTGGGAACCGATTATGCGCGAACAGGGCGCCCATCATGCGGCGTTGGATCCCTTCAAGATTCCCGCAAATCGAAAGTGTCGGGTGAAATACTCCCATGACATGTGCGCCAAGTCGCTTGATATCCTTGGACGAACCGTGCTGGTCGGCACGCATCCCGACAACAAGGCGACTCGCGTCACGGCGATGGCAAGGGCAATCCGTGACGCCGCCACACAGGCGGCATAGGGAGAATCATCATGCAACGCATCCCCGGTTGTGTCTCCCTCATGTTGTCAGTCTGCCTGTGGGCAGGCACCGTCGGTGCCAGCGACTCGTCGCTGACGATCTGGTGGGCTCAATGGCCTCCTGCGGCGGGTCTACAGGAGCTCAGCAAGGATTTCACCGCAGAGACCGGCATCGACGTGCAGGTGCACCAGATCGCTTGGCCAGCCTATCAGGATCAGGTGTTTCTCGAATATGGAAACAAGACGACAGCCTTCGATATCGTCGTCGGCGATAGCCAGTGGATCGGTCGTGGTGCCAGCAAGGGTTTGTATCTGGAGTTGACGGACTGGATCGGTGATGCCGTCGACCTGGCTCAGATTCATCCGCTGGCGCAACGGTATCTGATGGAGTATCCCACGGGCAGCGGTCGAATCTTTGCGGCGCCATGCGAAACCGATGCACTCGGTTTCGTCTACCGGCGCGACTGGTTTGAGGATGCTACGGAGCAGGCGGCATTTCAGGCGAAGTATGGTCGTGCCCTGGCTACGCCGGATACATGGACGGAGTTTCGCGACCTCGCCGAATTTTTCCATCGGCCTCAAGACAAACGATATGGTGCCGCCTTGCTCTCCGGTCGGGGATACGATTCGATCACGATGGGATTCCAGCCCTTTCTGTGGGCCTTTGGTGGCAGCTGGGGTGATCGGGACAGTTTCGCCGTGCGCGGACACCTGGACAGCCCCGGTGCGACGGCGGGTCTGAAATTCATGATTGATCTGCTTGAGTTCACGGCGCCGGGTGGCACCAACGCCGATTATTCGGGTGTCCTCGACGCCTTCACCAACGGCTCGACGGCGATGGCGCTCAACTACTTCCCATTCTATCCGGGAATCGTCGAGGGCATGGGCGACCAGGCGGGCTTCTTTGTCGTTCCCGGCCACGAAGGCACTCGAGCGATATCACTCGGAGGGCAAGGCTTCAGCATTTCCACCAAGGTTGCCGAATCGCAACAGCTGCTGGCCAAGAGATTTATCGCCTGGTTCCAGCAGCAGTCGGTGCAGCAGAAGTGGATCACCTATCCCGGTGCATTCACGGCCAACACGGCGCTGTTACAGAGTGCCGCTTTCCGCGAAGCCTACCCCTTCAATGCCACATTTGCACAATCCCTCGATTATCTGCGCGACTTCTGGAATGTGCCGGTTTACAATGAGTTGCTCGCCGCCAATTCACGTGTCCTTGGGGAAGCACTCGATGGCTCCAAAACCCCGCAAGAGGCGCTGGAACGACTCGCCGTAGAGCATGAGATGATCCTGCGCGGAGCAGGCCTGGGGCAGTAACACCCGGTGCACGTGGGAGAGGGGGATCGCTGGTTGAAAGTGGGGTTTGTCGCCCCCGTACTCGTGCTGTTGTTGTGCGTCAACATCTTTCCTCTGTGTTACAGCATCTGGTTGAGCTTCACCAATGCCGATCTTGTCGGCGTCGATCTCCAGTCTGTCGGCGTCCTCAACTACAGCTTCCTGTTCTCCGATCCACGTTATGCAGAGGCGTTGCGTACGACGGCACTGTTCGTCGTCGGCAGCGTCTCCGTCGAACTCGTACTCGGTTATGGGTTGGCCCTGTCTCTACGGGACCGCTTTCGTGGCAAAGCGGTGTTGCTGACGCTGTTGCTGATCCCGATGATGATGCCACCCGCCGTCATGGGGGTGTATTGGAAACTGATCCTCGATGGCAGCTATGGCATCCTCAATCAACTGCTCGCTGCTGTCGGCATCGGGCAACCGCAGTGGACAACGGACCCCGATCTCAAGTTGTTGTCTCTGCTCCTCATCGATGTATGGATGTGGACACCCTTCATGCTGCTCATTTCACTGGCGAGTCTGAATGCGATCCCCTCCTACATCTACGAGGCAGCGGCGATAGACCGGGCCAGTCGTTGGCGTGTTTTTCGCCGTATCACGCTGCCCATGTCGGCGCCACTGGTGGGGCTTGCCGTGCTGTTGCGGGCGACGGATGCACTGAAGCAGTTTGATCTGGTCATGGCTGTCACCGGCGCCAATGATGGTGCCACACAGACCTTGAGTGCCCTACTCTACCAGGTGATGTTTCGAGATGGCAAGGTGGGCATGGCGTCGGCGTATTCGTACGTCGTCCTCATTCTCGTCATCGCCCTGGCGAGCGTTTTCTTACGGTATCTGACGCAACTGCAGCGACGGGCGGGGGCGGCATGATATTACGCTGGGGATTTCTCGCCTTCTATGGCACACTGTCGACGCTGCCGCTGTTGTGGCTGGCTGTTACGGCGATCAAGTCGCGTCTCGACAGCATCTCCACAACCCCCAAACTCCTCCCTGTGTTTGGTGCGGCTACCCTCGATAGGGGCAGTATTCGTTTCGACGCCACCCTCCAAGGGTTCGTCGCACTCGGCGAGGTCTACTCGGGTGCTGCCAACGCCTACTACCACCATCTGTTCAACACCCTTGTTATCGGTTCATGCAGCACCATCGGTGCCGTCCTGCTCGGTACATGTTGTGCGTATGGTTTCAGCCGTTTTCATATCCCCGGGGCGCGGGACTGGCTGTTCTTCATCCTCTCCACGCGCTTCCTGCCACCCCTTGCCGTCGTCATCCCCATTCTCATGATGTATCGAAGTCTGGACCTGTCGAATACACATCTGGGGCTAATCATTCTCTATACAGCCTTCAATCTGTCCCTCGCCGTCTGGTTGATGAAGGGTTTTATCGATGACATCCCCAAGGCGTACGAGGAGGCAGCCCTCGTCGATGGATATACACGCTGGCAGGCATTTGTTCGGGTCGTCCTACCGCGGGCCGTTCCAGGCATGGCGGTAACCGCGGTTTTCTGTCTGATCTCCTCCTGGAACGAATATGCTTTCGCCATGACGTTGAACAATCGGGGTGCTGTCACCGTCCCGGTCTATTTTGCCGGCCTGCAGGGCAATCCGGAAGGCATGCCATGGTCACAGGTGGGCGCTGGGGTTCTGCTCTTCGTCGCTCCCATCGTCCTGTTTACTGTGCTCGCCCGACGGCATCTGCTGCGCGGCGTCACCTTTGGCACGATCAAGCAATGACGCACCGCAGAGAATGGCTGGTCGCGTGACGCTTTCACGGTTAGACCTGATCGCCAGAGTCGGCCTGGCTGCCGCCGTGGGCTGCATGCTGCAGCCCAGGTGGCTGGATGGTTTCCGTTACGGCTTCTTCCTCACCGTCCTCTGCACGTTGCTCCATATCGTGACGAGTCGCCTCGTCGATAGTCGGGCAGCGGAGTGAGCTCTTTCCTCGAACTGTCAGCGCTGCGCAAGGTCTTCCCTGACGGCACCGTGGCCGTGGATGGCATGGATCTGAGCTGTGTGGAGGGGGAGTTCGTCGTTCTGCTTGGACCCTCCGGCTGCGGCAAGACCACGACGTTGCGCATGGTCGCTGGTCTCGAGGTACCGAGTAGCGGCAGTATCCGCATGGCGGGAGAGGAGATCGCGCAACTTCCTCCTCAGGCTCGTGATGTCGGCTTCGTATTCCAGTTCTATGCGCTGTATCCGCACCTGAGCGTGTTCGACAACGTCGCCTTCCCGTTACGCAGTGTGGGCTGTGATGTGGTCCAGGTGCGTCAGCGTGTGGGGGAGATGGTGGAGCGTCTGGGACTGGAGCACCTGGTAGGACGTCGGCCGGCAACCCTGAGTGGCGGCGACCAGCAGCGTGTCGCACTTGCAAGGGCCCTTGTTCGATCACCCCGTCTCTGGTTGATGGACGAGCCTCTCGGCACGCTGGATGGCGAGGGGCGGCTGCAGATGCGGGAACTGATCCGGCGGCAGCAGATCGACCTTGGCATCACGACGATCTATGTCACTCATGATCAGGAAGAGGCGATGAGTCTTGCCGATCGAGTCGTGGTCATGGAGGGCGGCGACATCCGACAGATCGGGCCACCCGGCGAGGTCTACGACGACCCACAGGATCTTTTTGTCGCCGACTTCGTCGGCAGTCCGTCGATGAATATTGTCACGGGACAGTCGACGGCAGCGGGTCTGCTGCTGACTCCCTGTGGCGTGCAACTGCCGTTGTCGAGACCTGTCGCCGCTTTGTTGCCATTGGCGCTGGGTGTGCGTCCCGAGGCCGTATTCGTCGACGACCAGGGACCTTTGGCAGGCACCGTCGTGCTCGACGAGTTGCTGGGAGCACACCGGAATATCCACGTCGACACTTCTGTCGGTCGGTTCATCATGCGGCGGCACCCAACGGAGGGTCTCGCCACGGGCACAGCGGTAACCCTCGGCTTTGACCCAAGACGTACCTGTCTTTTTCGCACAGACACGGGAAAGTCCATCCGATGACGGCCCCCGCACTCCGGCTCTCGGGAATCGGGCATCGATATGGCAGCACGGTGGCGCTGGAGGAGGTGTCTCTTGCCGTCGATGCCGATGAACTCGTCGTCGTGTTGGGCCCATCCGGTGCCGGTAAGACGACATTGCTGCGCACGATCGCAGGCCTCGAGCTCCCGGCGGCGGGCCGGGTCGAACTGCATGGCGATGATGTGACGAGGTGGACACCGGCCCAACGGGACGTGGCCTTCGTCTTTCAGAACTTCTCCCTGTACCCGGGTTGGACTGTGCGGCAGAATCTCGCCTTTCCACTGCTGGCTCCGGCGCGGCGTGCCACCCGCGGCGTTCGCGCCGCGTTCCGCGTTGGTGCCGACACAGAAGAAATCGACGAGCGCATCGACTGGGCAGCCCGTCTGCTGGGAATTGAGAGACTGTTGGAGCGTCCCGCCGAGCTCCTGTCGGGTGGGGAAATGCAACGCGTTGCCATTGGCCGCGCCATCGTCCGGCGGCCGCGGTTGTTCCTGTTGGACGAACCGTTGACGAATCTCGACGCCAAGTTGCGTGAGCAGTTGCGTGTGGAACTCGTCGTTCTGCGTCGAGAACTCGGCATCCCCATGGTGTATGTGACCCACGATCAGTCGGAAGCGTTGGCCATGGGAGATCGTGTGGTGGTGTTGCATGCTGGTCGCGTGCTGCAGGAGGGGACGGCACAACAGGTCTACGAAAGGCCACGCACGCCAAAGGTTGCCCGCCAACTCGGGCAGCCCGCGATCAATCTGATCCCGCTGCGTCGGTCCGCCGGACAATGGTGTGTGGACGGGGCAGAGCAAGTGCCGGTCGAAGTCGGTCTGAGGGTGCCGGATGGTGATCAACTCTGGTTCGGCATCCGACCAGAAGCCGTCGCGGTTGCCGGCGGCAGCCATGAGGGCACGGTGCGATTGGTGGAGGACACGGGTCCCGGAACCATCCTGCTCCTCGACTGGGCGGGACAAGAGCTGCATCTGCTCGTCGACAAGAGTCGGAAATGGTCGACTGGCGATCATCTAGCGCCGTACTTTGACCCCGAACGTGCGCTCCTGTGGCAGCGTTCGTAAGCAGGCGTCCTGTTACGTATGTTCGACCGTATCGTCCGGATCAACCAAGCGAGTTGTATATGCGCGTTGGCCACATTTCAGATCTTCACCTACGGCGGAACCTCCAAGGAACGTCCGCTGTACCCGCGCGACTCAGCCGCGATATGCCGGAACTGTTGTCGGCGGCCTTGAGCGCGATGATGGTCGCTGGTGTCGATGTTGTGGTTGTGACGGGAGATCTCGTCGACCATCCCTACCCGGTAGAGGATACCCCGGAGACTCTGCGCAATGGACGCGCCGACCTGCAACTGGTAGCCGAAGCGCTGCAGCAACTGTCCTGTCCGTGGGCGGTGCTTCCGGGCAATCACGATCACCCAGAGTTGTTCCGGGACGTCTTTGGCTTAAAGCCACATGAATTCGATTGCCAGGGGATCCGCTTCACCGCCTTCCATGACTGGGACAGGAGTCTGGTGGCCGATGACGACGAGGTGGCAACGAATGTGCCACGCCGGATCGGGGCAGAACGGACCCGTTTCGAGGCCCTACTCGCCGACGACGATTCACGCCCACAGGTTCATCTTCAGCATTACGTGATCACACCCCGCCTCGACGAGGGTTGGCCGCACACCTACGCCGATGGTGAGTACCTGTGCGACGCGGTGGTACAGGATGGGCGTATACGGCTGGCTCTTTCCGGCCACTATCATCCCGGCTCCAGTTGCCTTCGCGCCGGGGACAACGGCATGGGTACTTGGTTTAATGTCGCCCCTGCTTTCTGTGAAATCCCCCACCCGTATCTACTCCACGACCTTGGGTCGGACGGTTGTCTTGTCACAACGCGTGTTGAACTGAAGCCAGATTCGGAGAACCTTCTGTGAATGCTGCCGAATTGCAGGCGAAGAAGGCTCTCGGTGAGCCACTCGTCGTGCTCACCTGTTCCGACTATCCCACGGCTGTGTGGCAAGAGGCGGCGGGTGTCGACATCGTCTTCTGTGCGGACAGCCTGGGTACGAATCTACTCGGCTATGAAGACGAGCGGGAGGTGACGATGGATGATATGATCCACCATCTCAAAGCGGTGCGCCGCGGATTGAAGGGAGGACATTCGTATCTGCTCGCCGATTTACCCTATGGTTCCTGCGACACACCGAAACAGGCCCTGGGCAACGCCCTTCGCTTTGTCTTTCTCGGCGCTGACGGGGTGAAGTTTGAAGGGTTCAAACCGGAGACGGTAAGAACGTTGCGCCAACGAGGGATTGACGTGTGTTGTCATCTGGGACTCAATCCGCAGATCCATGCAGAGAAGAAGGTGCAAGCCC
>Ga0310124_10001798_pt1 | contig 14832 bp, 13 predicted proteins | sample CB11b_AW_Bot5_MG_FD_203507 | JGI IMG/M metagenome (GOLD analysis project Ga0310124, IMG submission 203507) | Marine microbial communities from Western Arctic Ocean, Canada - CB11b_AW_Bot5 | ecosystem: Environmental > Aquatic > Marine > Oceanic | place: Canada: Western Arctic Ocean | collected...
CGCCCCACTGATCTTCGGCTTGGGGCCGTCGGCACACATCCAAACCTTAAGCGTGCGCTGGCCCAACGGCAGAGAATCCTCATTCTCGCCCGAAGCAGAACAACGACAAATCAATATCGAACAACCCCAGCCATGACGGCTTGGCGCTTAGGATTTGCCAGTCAGTAGATATCCCAAATATGCCCCTACGCTACGCGACCGGGTAGCCCGTTTCAAGCGCAGGCTTCAAAGATCGGCATATCGGCCTGTCCTAGTACACCACAGCTGTGGCATCTTCAATAGCCTCAATGACCTGACGAACGTGAAATGGCTTTTTAAGATAACCGTCAAAACCCTTGGCTGGCAAAGACTGGGCCTGGCCATCAGTCAATTTTCCGCTCATCGCCAGCACCTTGCATAATTGCAGGTCGCTGTTGTCACGCACAAGCTTGAGTACCGAATGGCCGTCAATTTCCCCAAGATGGATGTCCAACAGCATGACATGCGGCCTGAACTTTTCACACTCGACACCGGCTTCGAAGCCGCTATGAGCCACGTGTACCTCATAATTGACCTGCTCGGTAAGCACCTTCTCTAGGACATCGACGATCTCCGACTCGTCGTCAACGATGAGCACACGCGTTTGGCCAGATTGCAGGCCATCGAGCGGGATATTATGTGATTTCATGAACCGGATCAGTGCATTAAGTGGAATGCGACGATCCTTGGACCCGGGAATCCGATATCCGCGCAACTGTCCTGAATCGAACCATTTACTGACTGTGCGCGGAGCAACATTACAAATCCTGGCTACTTCGCCCGTAGTAAGAATATCTTTTTGTCGCGACATTATGGGGACCTTTCTCCAGACACCTAGCGGACATTTGCACAAAATTCGATACCTATTTGATCGGCATGGCAGGGCAAGAGGTTAACTATCGCATGCCCTCAAAAATGCAACTTCTCCAAGCCCAGAGGCATACGAAAGACCCGCCCGCAGAGGGTTGATCGCCGACAAAGCCATAGGATCACCTAGCTGCGTTGCCGAAAAGTAGGCTAACCAGCCGTCATCACCATGTTATTGAACGATTCGCTCGCTAACCGCCGGAAACCGGCGGAATAAGAGCTAATTCATCACCATCCGATAAGGCATGGCCTTGGCCGACATATTCCATGTTGACGGCTAAAACAATCTGATGATGCAGATCAGCGATCGGCTGATATCGCTGTACCAGTAAGCGCATCGCGTCTTCAACGGTAGATCCTTCAGGCAGTTGCAGGGCTAGGCTTTCCCTTGCGGTCTCGCTAGCCAATTTTGCAAAAAACAGAATGGTTATGTTCATAACGAACAATGGGGCTAACGCCTGCCGCTAACAGCATAAATATCTGCCTGCCTCAGCCGTATCATCTCAATAACGACAAGAACGGCACTCCTGTACCTGCTTCAATCTGGCCGTCAACCAAAGGTAACTGAACAATTCCATCAGCAGCGGCCGTGTGCATTAAATCACCCGAACCTTGCCATTGGACTGCCTCAACGACACCACCGCCGACGTGTCGTGCGGTACGAAACATACGTCGAGTACGTTTGGCTCTAACGGCAGAGGCCAGTTTTACCTGCTGCCACGGCAACGCAGGTATACGGCCAAGCAACTTGGATATGATTGGCCATACGAAAAGATGTGCGGTGGCCAGCACGCTCACGGGGTTTCCCGGCAGTCCAACAATAAGTTTGCTTTCACCTTGCGCGACAAACAACGGCCTGCCCGGTTGGATGGCCACACCGTGCAATACAGTCTTGAAGCCCAACTTTTCCCAAGCCCATGGCAGCAAATCGCGGCTACCGACACTTACCCCGCCCGCAGTCAGAACCAGATGAGACTGTGCAACTGCCTGGCGCGCAGCGGCAAGCGTCTGTTCCGGCTCGTCTACAACATGCTCATGTGTCAACAACGGCGTCCCGAGCGATTGGCAAATTGCTTTGAGCATTGGGCCGTTCGAGTTTCGAATCTGTTGAAGTTGCAAGTTGCCGGTGGGAGTGTCGGGCGGACGCACTTCATCGCCAGATGTAAGCAGCGTAATACGGGGTAACTGGGAAACTTCAAGTTGCACAGCGCCCACTGTCGCGGCGATGCCCAAATGATGCGGGGACATACTTGTACCCGGCTCAATCAGCACTTGGCCTGCAGTTGCATCGCTGCCTCTGCGATGAATGTTTTTCCACGGTGGTTGTGAGCCAACATCAAATTGAACACTCGGCGGATTGGCGGAACGGTCTTCTTGCGACTGTTCTATCGGTATGACGCTGTCGGCACCGTCTGGCACCGGGGCTCCGGTGGCGATTCGCATCACTTGTGACATTTCGGCGGGAAATACCTGCTTCGGTGCACCCGCGGCAATCGAACCGGTGATGTGAAAAGTCCGCCCAGTTGTCACATGGGCACCTTGCACCGCATAGCCGTCCATGGCCGAGCGATCAAACGGCGGTTGATCACGATCAGCCAACACCTGCGCACGCAACACTCGACACAATGCGTCATCGAGCGCGACCGTTTCGGCCGGCAATACCGGCACCTGGCCAAGAATCAACGCCAGCGCCTCGTCATACCCTAGAAGTTTCTTTTGCATGGCTATTTGTCTGTCGGCAGCGCAACCGCCGTGGTATACCGGACGCAGTCAAGTGTCATGCTCGGTCATCTGGTTAAAGTCATGGCCATCTTGTCAGTCGACGATAGGCCTTTGGCCTTCTACACTGCACGCATGCTCAAGGCCATTGTATTCGATTTTGACGGTATTGTGGTCGATTCAGAACAGTTGCACTACCAGGCATTCATGGATGCTGCACGCCCCTTAGGCATACGGATGAGCTATGACCAATACGTTGATCAACTCATTGGCTACGACGACTGCGACGCATTTCGTGTCATGCTCGCTATGGCCCAAGGTGCAGAACCGGCCAATGGGCCCCAGTCCTACATGGGCGACGATCGATCTGTGGCGCAACTGAAGACTGAAAAAGCCACGGCGTTTCAACGCCTAGTTGCCAGTGGTATCGAACCGATCCCTGGTGCCGTCGAACTAATTCAACAAGCATCTACACAAATGCCTCTGGCCATCAGCAGCGGAGCAACTCGCCAAGACATTGACTTGATGCTTTCTGTAATTGGTCTGGCTGACAGCTTTTCAGCCATTGTGTCTGCTGATGATGTTGCACGGTCCAAGCCGGACCCACAAAGCTACGTCATGGCGGTGCTGGCACTGGCTGCAAAACATGGGGATCTGGACCTGCAGGCCACGCAATGTCTGGCAATCGAAGATACGGCCGCAGGCATCGAAGCTGCGCGAGCAGCAGGTTTATGGGCCCTAGGCGTGACCACGACAAGCCCGGTAGCTCGTCTGCATCGGGCACATCGCACTATTGAATCAATGGTGGGGCTAACGGTAGATCAGTTGTCCAGATGGTTTGCGTGATAGCGCTGCGAGACACATGCGATACCGCAATTTTACAGTGGTGGCCGGGTTCGATGTTCATTGCCGTGTTGCTGTTGTGTTTTTCCTAACGGCAAGGTCCCGCGGCCAGTCAAATTAACTCACCGCCGGATAAACTACGGTTATGATTGAACCTGTGCCAGATGCACCGTTAATGTTGAGTGTCAGCGGGTTGCGTGGACTAGTCGGCAAGTCATTTACCGGGCCGGTGGCTGGTAGATACGCTGCGGTATTCGGTCAATGGCTGGTATCGCAGTTAAACAAAAACCGTAACCTACAAGGGCAAACAAGACTGCATTTGGTAATCGGACGGGACAGTCGCCCCTCGGGCGCAATGATTGAATCAGCCGTAGCGACAGCGTTAACGCGCATTGGTTGCCGCGTAACCCTGCTGGGCATTGTCACTACACCGGGTGTCTCGCTGATGGTTCAACAACTACAAGCAGATGGCGGTATGGTGATCACCGCCAGCCATAATTCGATCGAATGGAACGGCCTCAAAGTATTGGACCGAGACGGCGCTGCGCCAACGGCTGACCAGATCACACAAGTCACTGAACAGTTCGAGGCAGATAATGCCGATTACACTGTCGGGGCGCCGGTTGAGATGGTAGACCATAATACTGACACGCACCGGGTGCATGTTGAAAGCATCTTAAACCAGATTGATGCCGAGGCGATCCGCCGATGCCACATCAAGGTTGTGCTCGATAGTGTGCACGGATCAGGCGGTACTGTCACGGCAATGCTGTGCAGGCAACTGGGCGTAGAACTTACCCATCTATATGATACGCCGACAGGCAGTTTTCCTCACCCTCCGGAACCAACGCAACAGAACTTGTCAGGATTATGTGAAGCCGTGTGTAAACACGGCGCGGACATAGGATTCGCCCAAGACCCCGATGCAGATCGATTGGCCATTGTCGATGAGACAGGCCGCTACATTGGTGAGGAGTACACCTTGGCGTTGAGCTGCCTGCAAGTGCTGGAACGCAACCCAAAGCTTGTGGGGTCTAACGTGCTCGTGACCAACCTTTCAACCAGCCGAATGATTGAAGATATCGCTGCACGACTTTCCAGCCGTTCTCTCGGCCATGTGGATGTCGTACGGACGCCGGTCGGCGAGGCGAATGTTGCAGCCGCGATACGCGCAAATCACGCCCTGATCGGCGGCGAGGGCAATGGAGGCGTGATCCTTCCCTCAGTAAGCCAAGTACGTGACAGCCTTGTGGGTATTGGCCTTGTGCTGGAAATGCTCGCAAAACGTCAGCAACCCATTTCATACCTCGTTAACGAGATTCCTAAATACGCCATTGTCAAGGACAAGGTCGACCTGACCACAAACCCTAGCGACACCATTAGGCTAATCAACGAGTTACATCAGCGGATGCAAGGCCACTACATCCAACAGAAACTGGACTATCAAGATGGCGTCCGCGTTGACTGGCCTGATCGCTGGATACACGCCCGGTCGAGCAATACAGAACCCATTTTCCGAATAATCGCCGAGGCGAAAAATGAGCCAATTGCCCGGGAAATGATCATCGAATTGCGCGACGTTCTTGGCTTGGCTCAGGTTTGACCGGAAACACTGACGCCGGCGTTGCCTTGGGTGAATTTTTCCTTGCGCCATGCAAATTAACAGTCAGTGAACTGCTCGTTTCCAACCTCTTGCCTTGCGGCGTTCTAACCAGGACGCGAAGAACGACGTTCTGTTTTGGCGGTTGCTCTTCATGCAACTGCAATGCGAAGTGGTACCCCCGCACGATCGGCTCATAATACATGCGCTGCTGCTTCAACGTTAATACTGGAATTTCCCAAGAATACAGGTTCTTTTGAGCAAGGCTTTCCTTTCCCCTTTCAAATAACTCGAAGAAGAAGCGGCCTGCACTCTTGATAGAATCACCCATCTCATCGAGCAGTTCTACCCGAGCTTGGAGTATCGTTAGGCCGTTACGATTTACGAACCGCGTGGAGGGATACACGCGAATCCTCACGGCTTCCGGCCGCCAGTATCCGCCCGAAGCCAGAAGCCCAGAATGGCCAAAGCGTGGGCCCGGGGAGTGTTCTCTTTCTCCCGCAGGCTGACTGCCTTTGAACGAACAGCCGCCAAACACACATGCCGTTAATATTACGGCTACTAAATACTGGAAGTTGTAATTGCAACAAGCGTATCGTCGCATGTACCCGAGCATACGCAGGACTACCGACATCAGCAAATAACCAGGGCAAGAACACTTCTAAACCCGCAGGAAATTTCCAAAGAACAGAACGATTATGCGGATCACCTTTACTATCGCATTAAACTAAAAAAAACTTTATCTTCCCTTGATGAACTTGTTGAAACAGTTTCTCGAGTTCACCGTCACAGAGCAACGGATCAACTGTTGACTCGATAAGCCGAGTAGGATCACTAATCTGCCCCACATGCGGATGGTGACAACGTCTAAATAACAGTCGCCATGAGCGCAGAAACCAATCCCACAGTGCTACGCAGTACAGTAAAAAGTTGTGTTTGCCCCACCAGTTGCGACCCGCAACAAGACCTCTACATAACCGCAAACCCAACCAAGCCATGCCACGTTTTGAAAGAAACCGATGCCGCCATTGGCAGCCACCACTGGGCTGATCAGACCTTTGACGCCAGTTGCAAGTCCTGGATTTTCCGCATGGCTTTGAATCAACCGAGGCGTGCCAAACATAAACGTCAGCAATGATGTGGATCAGCCATGCAACATCGTTTTAAATGATAAACTGCCACCAGCTTGTGCCTACAGCGGTGGTACACCTGGTGACAGGCTATGAACCGCGTTTGAATGCCCCTCGCTGTATAGTGGCGGCTATTATTCGTATAGCCTGAGACTCTCATCAATATGCCAACACCTGCAATTAAATACGTAAGCATATATATTACAATTGCTTAGAAATTTTACTGTCTCCGGAATATACGAAAATTACTTGGGCTAGACCTTGCGGACTAGGCCATAATATAATTGCCCCCGGCCATGTTGACTATAAATCAGGCAATCTATGAGCCATTCTGAGCAAGAGTTAAACATCCTTGCAGAAATCTGCCAGATTCTCAGCGATGGCCCAGAGCTTAGCTTGGTCTTTCAACGGGCCATGACTTGTCTCACCGATAAACTAGGCATCGACAAGGCTGCGCTTCTCATGAGAGATGAGAAGTACGAAAAGATGAAGATCGTAGCCGCCATCGGATTAACCCCAGAGGAGAAGCAACGCGGTATCTATGCCGAAGACGAGGGGATCATCGGGCGCCTCATGGCAACTGGCCAAGGGCAAATCATCCCCGATATTCGTGCTGATGAGGATTTTCTCGACCGCTTGGGATTTGCCACAACAGCTCAAGATCGTCAGGTAAGCTTCCTGTGTGCGCCCATCAAGGATGCAGACACCGTAGTGGGCGCCATCAGTGTTCACAAACCTTTTCTGGATAGTCCATCCTTAGACGCTGATGCGAGGTTGCTTTCCATTGTTGCAGGGCTATTCGCCCACACCGTCCGCGTTCATCACTTGCTGCAAGTTGAAAACGATCGCCTGCTAAATGAAAACACTCAGTTGCGTGCAGATCTTCGAAGCAAATACCGTTTTGATAACATCATTGGCGAAAGCCAGGCCATGGTTAAAGTTCTTGCTGAAATTGGCCAAGTGGCTCCCAGCCGCGCAACTTGTCTGCTGCTTGGCGAAACGGGCGTGGGAAAGGAACTGATCGCCAAGGCCATCCACTACAATTCGCCTCGCAGGGACAAACCCCTGATCCGCGTTAATTGCAGCGCCCTATCACCTCAACTGCTTGAATCCGAGTTGTTTGGCCACGTCCAGGGGGCCTTTACAGGTGCCATACGCGACAAGGTCGGTAGATTTGAAGCAGCCGATGGGGGGACTATTTTTCTCGATGAGGTTGCCACCCTCGACACCCAGATGCAAGCCAAATTGCTGCGTGTCTTGCAGGAACGTGAGTTTGAGCGAGTGGGCGATCACCATTGCATCAAGGTTGATGTTCGAGTCATTGCAGCAACCAATCTCGATCTCGAAGAGCAACTGCGAAATAAACTGTTCCGCGAAGATCTGTACTACCGCCTGAACGTGGTTAACATAAAATTACCTCCGTTACGCAGCCGCCGCGAAGATATCGAGCCACTGATCGATTTCTTTCTTGCCAAATACAATGCGGAAAACAACCGATCCTTGAGAACCATCAGTTACGAAATACGCAACACATTGCTGCGTTATCCCTGGCCTGGTAATGTCCGCGAGCTGGAAAACACGATCGAACGCGCGGTCGTCCTTTCGTTGGGCGAAGACTTTACCGAGAACCTTCTGCCCCCCCAAATTCATCGTTTCTCGCCGCAGAAACGACCACACAGCGGTGACACATCGATCGAAATGACCGCAGGCAAACTCGCCAGTGACGCCGTTAAACAATCCGAGATGTACAAAGGCAAAATTTATGGCCATGTGGTGGACCAAGTCGAACAACAATTGATCCGCCAAGCCCTCAAACAAACCGGTAAGAACCTGACCAACACCGCAAAATTTCTAGGCATCAACCGCAACACGCTTCGCGAAAAAATCCGTAAATTCGGGATTGAATCAACTGACTAGAACAAATGGCATTCGCCATAATCGCGAGGTACAACTCCTTTTGGAACAAATCCTTGCGTTCCCAACGATCCGCTGTGAATCCGGGCCCGATAAAAAGTCGTCCCCAACTAGTAATTTTACCGATCTAGGTTATAGGCCCTAGAAAGTGGACACGACATAAACTCGGATTGCGGAAGAGAACCATTTAGCCCAACTTGATATTCGGGCGCACAGGTCGAACACGACGTGTCTAGGAAGCATGCCGTGTTAAAGGAGAACCGACCATGCCAACGCTCACCATCTGTCCGGCCAGTTCCCCAGTTTGCCAAAGTCACCGCGCCGCTGACATGTCAGAGCAATTAAGGTCAAGCCCTGCGGCGCAGCAGGCAGTCTCGACAAAAAGTGAACACAGACCCCCCAAGTGCGCCAGCCGCCCCGACGTGAGCCGCTGGCTACATAGACTTGAGCACCTCACGATTCGGCCCGGCCTCGTTTTAGGCGCCCATGCAAAAATCGAATCCGGCAACTATGAAACCAAGCAGGTGCTGGATACAGCGATCGACAACATGATCGATGACGTTGAACTCGTATCACTGGCCCTGCCGGTCCCTGCGCAGACCTCACCGCCAAGTTTCAATCGCACGAACGAGTAAACGCACGCCGTAGCCCGTTGGCCCTTTGATATACAGTTCACCATTCTGCTTAACGTCACTGACGCCCGCAATGTCCAGGTGTGCCCATGGCGTCTTCTTGTCTATAAAATAAGATAAAAACGCCGCCCCTTGAATCGCATGTGCTTCGCGTCCACCGGAGTTGACAATATCCGCGTGGTCGCTTTTTAACAACAACTTGTGCTCATCCCATAGCGGCAAATGCCAAAGTCGCTCACCTGTCTGCTCCGCTGCATCAAACAGAAGGGATCGCAATTTTGACTGTCGGCAAAACATACCAGCACATTCCGTACCCAGCGCAACAATAACCCCGCCGGTTAAAGTTGCTAGATCAATGACCGCACTGGGCTTATACCTCTTGCACCCATAAGATATCGCATCGGCCAACAGCAGTCTCCCCTCGGCATCCGTGTTGGTGATTTCTACAGTTACCCCGTTGTACATCCGCAGAATGTCGCTCGGGCGGTAAGCCTTCTCACTGATCATGTTTTCAGCCGTAGGTATAAGCGCTACTACCCGCCTTGGCAGTTTGAGCCTTGCCACCGCGTGCATTGCACCGATTACTGCCATTGCGCCGCATTTATCGTATTTCATCGATTCCATCCCCGCCGCGGGCTTGATCGAGTAGCCGCCCGTATCGAACGTTACCGCTTTACCCACCAACATAATCGGCGGTTGCTGCGACGGGCCGGTTTGCTTTTTCGACACCTTGCCGCACCATTCAAGGCAAATCATGGCAGGCGGGTTCGACCCCGCACTGCCCACCGCCAGCAACCCCCCCATCTTGAGTCGCAACGCACGCTTGGCATCAATAACTGTGCAGCGAAGTCCAACCTGCTTGGCTATTCGGCGACAAAACGCAACGAGATGGGCCGGTTTGGCCACGTTAGGTGGTGTCGCAGCCAGACGGCGTATCACGTTCACCGATTCACATGTCCTTAGACTGCGTTCTAGGCCTTTCCGCATAGAACGGTCAATCGACACCGACAGATGTCCGCCCGCTGAATACGCCACCTTCTCGCTGCCTGTTCCTTTGAACTGGCCAAACTCAAAATTCCCGATGCCCAGTCCCTCACCAAAAGCACGCCCGGCAAGTTCCTCATCCAACGCGCCGTCAAGCCCACCAATCAGTTCCGCATGCAAGTGCTTGACCTTTGCGGCACATGCCGCTCGCGTTAGTTGCGCGCCTGCCGCGCGCAACGCTTCGCCTTGGCCGAATTTTTCTCGCCTACCCAACCCCAGAATATACACGCGAGAAACACCCTTTTCCGGATAAAGGCAACTAATCTTGCCGCGCGCCGCTGAAAACTCCGCTCTGCGCAACGCCGTTGAAAGTGCTGCGTTAACCAACCAATCCAATTTCGCATAGCCGGTTGGCAACCTAGCCACCTTTTCAAACATGACGATCACCAACGCGCTTGCTGAACCCGCCAGTCCCGCTCTGGCCCCCTGCGTACTACAACCGACACTCCGGTACATGGCTATGCCTTTCGTCTGGATACCCTTTAAACCAATCCGTGACGGCAATGTAACCGCGTCATCCAATTCCCTCAATGACCGACGGCCTATAACCCTGCAAATCAGTGGAGTTTGACACTTTACCCCGTGATTGCTAACTTTCATCTGCGGTAGGCGATGTGTTCACTAAAAAGAGAGCGCCATTGGTTTGCCGCCACCACCCATTCTCGGGAGTCAACGCTTCTGGGAGCCCCAGTTGATGAAATCCATTGGCAGTTTGTTGGTGGCAACTACTCTGATCTGCTGCCTGCTCAATACGGCATCCTTGGCCCAGCGTTTACCCACAGCCAAGAACCAGGTGTTGAGTTCCACCGACAAGGCTCTGATCAAGGACTACATCAGCAAGTGGGCCCCTCAACTGGTAGCCGAAGATGACAGGCAGGTAACCGCTGCCAAAGACCAGTTAATCATTCCGTTGGATACAGATTCCACGGCCTTTTTCCTCGTCGAGTACCGCGCCGCCTTGCGGGGCCCTTTACGTCAGGCGTTTGAATCAAAATCTGCCTCAAAACGGCTCATTGTACGCCTTAATGCCATGATCGTCGCGGCAGAACTCCATGACACTGACAATATCAATCTCCTGATTCAAGGCCTCAACGACCAAAACCCTGCAGTACGCTACTGGGCAGCACAAGCGATAGCAGGCCTGACGAGAGGGCCAAACCTCAAAATCCAACAGCGGAATAAGTTGTTTAGCGCCTTGGCCGTCGCCATGGAGAATGAAAAGATTGAACCAGTTTTGAAACAGATGATGCGAGCACTGGTTAGATTGACGAAGCATGTACCCAACGCGATCAATACCCTCCTCCAAACCATCAACAAACGTGTTGAACTGCACATGGCCAGCCCACAACTGGGGATTTCCGCGGAGATCGAGGGGTTGCGGGATTTGCGGCAGCCTCTGATTGAATCAAGGGCTGCAAACCCTGCGGCGACAACCGAAGCCCTGCGACAATTCATTCTTGTTGCCACCCGATATCACATGCTGGCCGCAACACAGCTTGAGCAGGGAAAGGTTCCCGCAATTCATCGTGGCGACTATATAACCCTGCTTAATCTGGTCGATAACGTCCTGCCGTGGGCAGTGAGACAGCTCGGTGTAAAGACAATCTCACCGGATTTGAAACAACCCATCGGACCATACCTTGAACAAAAGCAATGGGCCCTGATCAATCTACGCGCCGTCGGCTGGCAGCAATTGCTCATTACCACGCTGAAATTTCAGGGTAAAGAAGTGACACTAAAACCCATAGAAAACAAGGATGAATAATAATCCTATCTGTACACCATCTCAGTATTCAAAGACTTCAGCTCTGCCAATCGTTCAATCACAACTTTTTTTAACCACACAGCCGTACCGCTCGGTCGGCCTAACTCTGAATACTCGAACCTGCAAGGGAAGACGCTGCCTCGGGCGATTCACCTGCCCTAGGAGCTTGCATCGCCTCTTCCACGCGGCGCATCAAGTCCAGATAATCCATTTGGATAATCTGCAGGTCGCGCAGCAGAGAATGGGCCGCCATGTCCTGCTGGAACTTCTCAAGCTTACGCTTGTCCTCAACTTCGATCGGTTCGCCAGCGGCCTGTTTCTCCTGAATCGCCTGCATGTGCCTACTGTAATCGGTCAACAACCTCTGCGCCTCCGTGTCATCGCGAATCTTCTTGGTCATCTCGTCAAATTTTTTCGCAGCATCGTGCTCAGCGATCAACTTGCCCAATTCTGTGGCCGCTTTAACAATCTGTTCGGTACTGGTCATGATCAACTCTCCGTATGCCTAAATATTCCGCACTGTCCTATTAGCATAGATAGTAGACCCTGTCTCGTCGAGAACTGCGTATCGCAAGTACCCCCCATAAACGAAGTGCAATCTCAAGCCGTACTAAAGGCGCGATAGCTCATGACTGATTACCTCACTCACCGAATAATCGAACACATCCGAGACAGGCGGTATGTGCCACGCCAGGCCAGACAACTGGCAAAAGATCTAGGTGTCAATGAAGATGAATACGAGGCTTTTCACCAAAATATCCAGAACATGATAGGCCAAGGCAGGGTCGTCCTAGGCGCCTCGGACACCATCGGCTTGCCACCGCCTAACCGCAAGATCACCGGCACGTTTCGGCGAAATCCTCGTGGCTTTGGCTTTGTTGTTACCCAAGACCCTACTGGACACGGTGACCTGTTCATCCCTCAAGGCAACACCGGCGGGGCCCTGACGGGCGACACCATACGCGCCAAGGTGATCCACGTACAGCGTCGTGCCACACACGGAAGATCACCCTACATCGGATCTATCATCGATATCTTGCAGCGTGCCGACAGTCATTATGTCGGCAATCTAGTTAAACGGGAGGGTCAGTGGATCGTCATAGTGGACGGTCGCCATTTTCACCACCCTATTGTCATCCGTGACCCACATGCCAAAAATGCCATCGCCGGAGACAAGGTCGTCGTCGAACTGATTGGTTACCCCACGGATGACACAGAATCGGCCGAAGGTGTCATCGTCGAAGTGCTGGGCAAGCAAGACCAGGCTGACGTTGAGACCCGCGCGGTCATGCGCGCTTACGGCCTTCCGGAAACATTCAATAAACAAATACTCGAAGAAGCCCGCGCCGCGACCAAGCAATTCAGCCCGGAACATACCCCTGAACGCAAAAGGCTGAATGATCAGTTTGTCTGTACCATTGATCCGCCTGACGCCCGTGATTTTGACGATGCGATCCACGTCAAACGTGTTGAGTCGGGTCGCGACGATGCGGCCTATGAACTGGGCGTGCACATCGCCGACGTCTGCAACTTCGTACAACCCGACTCGGCACTCGACCGGGAAGCATTTAATCGCGGCAACAGCACCTACCTGCCCCGCAAGGTCATCCCGATGTTGCCCGAGATGTTATCCAACGGCCTCTGTTCCCTTCAGGAAGGAGTTGATCGTTTTTGCAAATCCGCCTTTATTCGGTATGACGCCGATGGCAACGTTGTCTCAGAGGAATTTGCCAACACCGTGATTACATCCGCCAAGCGAATGACCTACCGCGAAGCCCAAGCGCTGATTGATGGCAACATAAAAGAGGCGCGCAAGCAAACAAAAAGCGAACCCAAGTATTCACACAAATTGATTTCAACCGTAAAGCTAATGGACGAGTTGGCACGTATTATCCAACGTCGCCGACAAGGGCAGGGCATGATCAGCCTGGACCTGCCAAAAGCTGAACTCGTGTTCGACGAAGCAGGGGATGTTGTGGACGCTGTACCGGAAGACGACGCATTCACACACACGATCATCGAGATGTTCATGGTCGAAGCCAACGAGGCCGTAGCCCGGCTGTTTGACCGGATCAATGTGCCAATCCTCCGGCGCATCCATCCGGATCCTCCAGCGCATGACATGAAAGGCTTGCACCAATTTGCCCGCGTAGCGGGATACAACATACCGCTGCACCCCTCTCACGCTGAATTGCAGAACCTGCTAGACGCCGTACGCGGCAAGCCCACGCAGCACGCAGTGCACCTTGCGGTGTTGCAAACGTTCAGCCGCGCCGAATACGCCCCCTTGCACATTGGACACTTTGCGCTTGCCAGCGAGCATTATGCCCATTTTACCAGCCCAATACGCCGATACCCCGACTTGCTGGTGCACCGCGCACTGGACGCGTATCTGGATCACCGTGTTCGGCAGGTCAAGGGTAACGGACGACATAAATCCAAAGTTGCCAAAGCGCTGCGAGATGACGATCGCGTACCTGACGAACCGGCACTGGTTGATCTCGGCAGGCATTGTTCGCAAACCGAGCGAAACGCCGAAGCTGCCGAACACGACTTGGTCAACTACCTTGTGCTTAAGTTCCTCAGCAAAAAACTCGGCGAAGATTTCGATGGCACCGTCACCGGCGTCTCCAGCACAGGGCTGTTCCTCCAACTCGACCGCCTGCTGGTTGACGGGTTCATCCACATCAACGATTTGCCCGCCGGGCAACATGATAACTGGCGATTCAATCAAAATACCAGAGCGTTGGCGGCCTCACGGTCCGCAAGAACCATCACTATCGGCGACCGGTTTACCGTTCGAGTCAGCAACGTAAATCCTCATGCCCGACGCCTGGACCTTGTCATTATCGATGAGAAAATTTGGTCGAAAAACAAGAAGCGGCGCCAACCCGCAGGTGCACGAAAAGCTCACCAACAGACGATGAAAATAAAACAGACAAAAAAATCTCGCCGCAACAAAGACAAACCCTAGCCAATCCCCGCCATGCTAATGACACTCGCCGCCTGGCTACACGATTGGGACCCATTTGCGATCGAATTCTGGCAAGGTAGTCCCCTGCCTGGAATTCGCTGGTACGGGCTATCATACCTTGCCGGATTCGCGGCCGGATTTTTCGTCATCAGGCGCCTCGCCCGGATCGGCAACTCTCCGCTAAAGCCGGAACAGGTGCTCGATCTGGTCATGTGTATTGCTCTCGGCGTGATTGCAGGCGGCCGCATTGGCTATGTCCTACTTTACGATCCAAAGCTACTGACCAACTTCACTACTAGTTTTCCCTTTTGGGGTCTGCTTGCATA
>Ga0310124_10001799_pt1 | contig 14825 bp, 7 predicted proteins | sample CB11b_AW_Bot5_MG_FD_203507 | JGI IMG/M metagenome (GOLD analysis project Ga0310124, IMG submission 203507) | Marine microbial communities from Western Arctic Ocean, Canada - CB11b_AW_Bot5 | ecosystem: Environmental > Aquatic > Marine > Oceanic | place: Canada: Western Arctic Ocean | collected...
AAGGTGATCGTCTGGGTCTTGCAGTACGCGCAGCCGTTGACCCCGTCGTTGTGGGTGACGGAAGTACCACCCTTATGATCGCCGCCGAATGAGGTGCCGAAAAGGTCCACATTCATAAACTTCAGGAAGTTTACGTTACCACCAGCCGCATTGTCGAAGACCGTCCCGTTAGTGGCCGTAACCGTCAACTGCGTGTCGGGCCCCACCCTCAGGCGGGAACCCCAACTCAGGTACGAATCCCCCGACGTCTCCGGCAACTCAACGGCAGTCCCGTCACCAGTCACTTTCACGCTGGTCACCGTTTCCACGCCCGAGGTGGTAGCATTATGGGGGTTAGTTATGATAACCTCCGCCAGGTCGCCCTGGCACGCCGCCAACGCCGCCGCACATGTGTCCAGCTGCGCCTGCTGGAGTTCTGCCGAATCGTTGAGGAGCTCGAGGGCAATGTACCGTTCCGGATCCGGTATGCCCGGGGATTGGGCGCCATCGGGATCGATGTAGATAACACGGTATTCGACCCTCAGGAAGTACGTCCCGTCCGCCAGGGCGCCGCCCAGATCCTCGATATCAAAGGTGATCGTCTGGGTCTTGCAGTACGCACAGCCGTTGACCCCGTCGTTGTGGGTGACGGAAGTACCCCCCTTATGATCGCCGCCGTACGAGGTGCCGAAAAGATCCACGTTCATGAACTTCAGGTAGTTTACGTTACCACCAGCCGCATTGTCGAAGACCGTCCCGTTAGTGACTGTAAGCGTCAACTGCGTGTCGGGCCCCACGATCAGCCGGGAACCCCAACTCAGAGCCGAATCCCCCGACGTCTCCGGCAACTTAACCGCAGTCCCGTCATGATCGATTTTCACGCTGGTCGTCGTTTCCACGCCTGAGGTGGTCGAGTCATGGACGTTAGTCGTGATGATCTGCGCCACGACGTAGGTGTTGAATGCCAGGAGAACCGCAATAGCCGCGGCAATTTGAAAAAACTTGTTGTCTGCTATTGTCTTTTTCATTGCTATTTACTCTCGGTTTTGCCCACATTGAGTCGGCTGTTTGTTAGTTCTCACCCCATCTTGCTTACTGGTGTAGGCAATCGCAGAGCAAAAAGCAAGAGAAAACGATGTTTTTTGCGAAAAAATATCGAAAGATGCCGTGGCAGCGTACGCCGGATTTACCTGCAGCCAATTTACAGGACTGACTGAGCAACTGGAAACGATCGAGAGTTTTCATCGAGACAAGCGATCATACTTCCTTGAGATAGACTCGGCGCTTCTCTTTTTGGGCCAGCCTGGCCGCGGTTGCGATCGCAATGCCTTCAAGCATCTCCTCGTAGGGCGCCTGCGGTTTGCCGGTATGCACCATCTTTTTTATGCGCTTGAGGATTTCGACACAGCCGTAGGGAAACTCGAAATCGCCCAGGGCTGGAGAATGAATGACACCGTGGCTGCTGTAGGCACTTGCATACATCGCGCAGTGTGGGGTGCCGCCAACGGCGCAGTTGAGCACCACTCCGGCTGCCGGCCGGTTCGGTTTGCCACCGTAATCCAGGTGGACATAGCCCAGTGGTGTTTGACCCATCGCCTCGACGGCCTCAACGCCGGCGCCGAACAGATGCTGAGCCAGACTGATGGCATGAATATGGCTGGCCATGGTGGTGGCGTTGCCGCCTTTGGTGATGCCGAACTCGACCGGGCCGATCTCTTTGAAACGCGCCCGGAAACGCGAAACATGCGGCAGGGCCCGCAGAATAGAGAGCGACATCACCGGTGTATCATAACGCTTTGCCAGCCGGACGATGGCGCGCGCATCCTTCACCTCATAGGCGAGGGGTTTGTCAACAAAGGTCGGAACTCGTTTCTTCAACCCCGGGGTGGCGAACTCGAGGTGGTCGTGGCCATCCTCATCGCAATCGGCAATGAACACCAGGTCGACGTCGTCGGAAACCTCATCCAGAGAATCGCAGACCTTGGGCTTGCCATTGTAGATGGCTGACATTTCCTCCGCGGCCGCACGATTTTTATCCCACAGCTTGGTGACCTCGAATCCGGCAACCCGCGGGATCACAAATTTTTCCTGCTCAAGATACTCCGTGTAGAAGTAGAAGTACCCGCCCTTGCCGAATTGAAGCTCGCGGAGAACAAGCGGGTCGTGCCGCTGGATGATATTCGCGTAATAGATCGCATGCAGATCGCAACGGATCATGCCAACTCGTATTTTAGCCAATGTCCCGCCTCCTGTCGTTGTTATTGTTTTCGCAGCGTTATTGCCATTGGTACACATGCACCCCAAACGGTTCGAAGTGATCCGCCGCTTGCGTTGCCGGCGCCGGCATCCTGCGGTCCTCGAAAAGAACACTCGCCCGAACCGGCCGGGGGAAAACCCAGCGGGCGGCGACCCGGTCCGCCGACATGTTTACCGCTAGCAATACGTTTCCGCCCTCATAGCGGATATTGCGAAAGAAGATCGAGCCGGCGGCGCCACCGCGCTCGATCGACACATCCGTGGTCGTCGTTCCCGCAGCCAATGCCGGCGCGATATGCCGCATCTCCGTCGCGATCCGCAGCGCTTCGGCCCATCGCCCCGGATAGTCTCGAGGGTTCAGGTAGTTGGCGTAAATGGTGTAGCCCTTGACGCCGAGAACCAGACTGTAAAAAGCCATTGCCCGGATTTCCGCGGGGTTTGGCCGCATGCCTTCGTCGGCGCTGAATTTGGCACCGTGACCAAGGTCAATGGCCTGCGAATTGAACCAGATCGGTTTGTTGCTCCCCCTGACCGCGTTTTCGAAGGCCACAATCGTCCAGCCGTAGATCATCATCGGGTGATACTGCGGCACGGGATAGCGATAAGCCACCATGACGTCGCCGGCGGGAACGCAGACATCGAGTCGTGGCAGATTCGAAATCGCAAACAACGTCGGCCGGTCGGGGTCGTTTTTTTTGAATGTCTGGCGTGAGATATTCAGCTTTGCAATTGTCGATTCTGAGACCGGCGTGGCCGCGGTGTCTTCGATGTTCTCGGGATCGTCGGCCCAATACGCGAAAATGCTGGGATGATCCCTGAACCGGCCCTGGCCTGTCACGAACAGCGTCTCCTCCGCAGTGGCCGGATCGTCGATTTTTCCCATGTCGGCGGACATATTAAGCGCTGCCATGATCCCCGCTTTGGCCTCTTTATCCAGTCCTACCCGCCTTTCGGTCGTATTAAGCACAAAGTTATAACCGGCATCCGTTGCCGCTGCCAGCGCTTCGAAGTTGAAACGCCCGTCGTCCGGATGGCAAACGTAAGCGTAGATGCCGATCGGGAAGAATGGGTCGCCATTGAGGCGGAACGGTTCGGTCTCGTACTCCGATTTGTTGCTCAGAAACTGACCGACACCGAATTGCCAGACCAGCATATTGCCCGCATTGCCTGCCTTGTCGGCGACGGAGATGCGCACCCGATGCAATCCTTTCGCCAGCGGTGCGGCGGGAGTGAGCGTGACGCCGTGCGACTGCACATTGGCGTCTGCTGTGACGTCACGTCCGTCCAGCAGCACTTTCGCCGAAGCCAGGTCGATCCCCGATCCGTGCTCCGCGAACCTCGCACTGATTACCGGGCGGTCGTTGGCATTGTCGTTGGGCGTTGGCTCAGGCCGGTAGACGAGTGGCGGCGTCGTGTCTTCGTCCGTCCAGCTTGGCCGGTGTGACAGGAACGTGCCGTCGGCGATCCAGCATGGCCGGCGGTGCTGGTCCGGGACGGCCAACCGCCAGAACCAGCGGCCAGTCGGCAAAGCCTCTGCGACGTGATAGCTGTCGCCGTCGACCTTGTGCTGCTTGGTCGCGGTAATATCGAATATCGGAGAACTGCTGTAGGCCAGCAGGTAGGGACCGGTCTGAATGTCGTTGCGCCAGCGAAAGTGCGGCCGGCCGTCTGCGACGACGGCGTCGGCGGCCGGCAGGCGCAATGTGATCCGGGGCAGGGTCGCCGTCTCGACGACGCTCAGATCGTCGAACCACACTTTCTGCGCATAGCACCAGACCCGGAGTTTGATGCGCAGTTTCGTCTGGTCGGTGCGGGTGACGAACGTTCGCCGATGCAGCGACCACTGCGAGGCAACCGGCAGGTACACACCGCCCTGCGGCGGCAGCGTAATCTCGATGTCCGACCAGCGTGTCGGCTCCCCGGCCCGGGCCGGGTCATCGGGCACCATTCCCAGTTCCAGGTTGGGTCCGCCCGGACGACCTTTGTTATACTCGGGGTCCCCTGCCGTCGTTTTGGGAACGACGGCAGATCGGCATTTATAGTAGAAGGACAGGACGTACTCGGTCCGCGGCTTAACCGCGATCACCGTTTCCCAGTAGCCGAGATCGTCTGAATCCATCGTCTCGACGGCAACGCACTTGCCGCTGACATGCCCGGGGTTCTCCCAGGTAAGCGCTGCCTTACGCCCCGTGCCGACGCGCCCGGGCGTGAAACCGGCTGGCTGCGTCGGTACGATGGCGTCCGCTGCCTCGAACCCCGGGTTCGGCACCAGATTGATGACCTGGGAAGGCATCCCCTGCGCCTTCGTCGGTAACATCAGCATCGCTGCCATGAGATACCCAAGAACACCAAACATCATAACCGTCAGCCCGGTTCGTTGCCACATAACTGCCATCCCCTCCTTTTTAGTTGTGATTCATCGCCAACGAAACCATCGCGCGCAGCGGAAGGTTCATCAACGCCTGGTTTCAGAGATCATCGATAATGCTGCCGTCGCGGAACTGGTAAAAGTTGCTTGGCGCATTGCCGTAATTGCCCACGAGGTCTGACTTGATCAGCGTTTCCACATGCCCGTCGCCAAACCAGAAATTGCCCCGACTGTTGTGGCGCAGATGAAGCGGCGCCGTCCCGACCTCGTGCGGATTAAAGTAGTACTTCTGCTCCGTGCTGCCGACCGGATCATTCTTCATCGTGTCGCCGAGGAGGAGGAACTCGGTCGGCGATCCGTAGCTGCTGCTCGGCAGGTGATACGAAGCGATCAAACTACTCGCGATACGGAAAGGCCCATTCCCCTGTTCACGCCGCATCCCATAGGTTTTGGCATACCCATACAACGCGTCAAAGACGGGCGGCGTTCCGCTGGGACATACGAAGATCGAGCTGGCACCGACGGTCGGCGTCTCGACGATGCCGTCGTCATAGAGCATCTTCGGCCAAATATCCAGCGCCACCGGAAACAACCCGGGAAACTGGCGGTAGAGCGGTGTCGACCAGCCGTCATTGTTCTCTGCGTATAGGATTTGGGCCAGTCCCACCTGCTTTAGATTGCTGACGCATAAGATCGCCCTCGAGCGCTCCCGCGCGCCCTGTAGCGCCGGCAGCAACATCGAAGCGAGGATCGCGATGATCGCGATGACCACCAACAGTTCTATGAGCGTGAAGTTGCTTGACGCGACTCTCCGCGTCAGCGCTTTTCTCAGGCACCCCATCTCGATCATCTCCTGCTACGTTCGCGCTATGGGCGACGCCGAACAACTCGTGTGCCGCCCACGCCCGCCGGAATCCAGGCTGATAATCGTGCTCGAACGCGAGCACAACAGGCGACCGCCAGTGAACCTTCCAGTCCGAACGGCTACTCTCGGCGCTACATTAACCGTTAGGCGCTTCCACCGCCACTTCTTGTTTTTTTTACCTCGGTTGAAGCGCCGGATGTCGGGTGATCCGGCGACTTCGCCCTGGCTCCTGATATCCGAAGACTGATCTCCGGGTTTGCGGGCGAAGGCCGCTTTAGCCGGCAATGGCGCAAACTTCAATGCGCGGCCAATCCAGTCCCGAGGTTTCCGTCACGGCCGACGGCGCCGCCGAGCCGAACAAGGACAAAATCGAGGGGCGGCAGTTCGATGATCAGGCGGTCCGCTTCCGCATCGACGGTCTCTCCGGTAATCGCGTCGACCGCTGTCCAGCTCGCGGTGGTCAAGCCGAGCGCCGCGGGCTTCAGGCGCAACCGCGCTTTCACCTTCGCGTCCGTCAGGTTCGACGCGGCAAGCAAGACGCTCCCGTATTCATGCACATAGACACTTACCGGCACGCCGCGCAACGACGAGCGGACGGGGCACTCTTTTCGCCAGTAGGGAAACCACTGTGCACCCTTCCGGTCGAACTCATCCATTACCCGCCAAATCGCGGCGGCCAGATCGACGTCGTCGCCGCCCGCGCTGAAGAACATTGGCCGGACCGGCACATCATGCAGGATCGCCAGCGCCCAGGCAGCGCGGAACGACATCGGCTTGCCATAGCACAATAACTCGGCCGGCACGCCCCATTGGCGGCCCATGAATTCGGTACGAAACGCATCGAGCATCAGGAACTTTCCAAAGGGGGTTCCAGGTTCCAGGCCTGAGAATTGTTCACCGTCCCAGGTGCTTGTGGCCCATCCCAGAGTTGGCGTCGTCATACACGTTGAGTTGTGAACGTTCACCTGGCCGTTGGGCTTACGCGATTTTACCGCTGAATAAATACGACGCATCGCACTGCGCACCCCGAATACCGGAAATGTCGGCCCGATACTGCCATCATAGCGCAGCGTCCCGCAGCCATGAAGCAAGTTGCGGCAGGCAAAGGGGTTCGCCGTACCGTCAAGGTAGACACCATCGACATCGAACTCATCCATCATCCTCCCGATCCGGTCGGCGAGAAAATCCTGCCAGCAACTGCGAAGACATACCCGCCAGGCGGTCTGCACCGGCTGCGGTGGGTAGTTCATCAGCGACCACCCCGTCTTCGGCAACGCCACGCATCGCGGGCCGAGCGTCGGCCACTCCGGCGCCCGTTCCGAAATCAGAAACCCGAAATAAAGCAGCACCTGTATTCCGCGTTCGTGGCAGTCGCTGACGATCCGGTGCAAAGTCTCCGGGTCTCCCGGTGTGGCGTGGGCCTCGATGTCACTCCAGTGCTCGAAGACGACCAGGGTGCGAACACCGGCCGAAACGAGCCGATCGAGAAGCTCGCGCGGCAGGGTCAGACGCCTGTCGATCCCCGCCGTGGTCTGCTGCAGGCAGATGATCCGGTAATCCCAGGCGTCGGCGACAACTGGTTTTACCGGGGTCGCCTGCAGGCCGAACGTGTACGTCAGTTTCGGCAAGCACAAGGGGCGCTGGTCCGAGAAGGGAAAGACCGAGGCCTTCGGCGGCGCCAGTTCGACGGATTTCGAAACCAGTTGCAGCCGCAGAACCACGGCATCTCCTTCACGCCGCACTGAGACGCAGCGGTCGGGATTCGCGTTGAACCAGTTCTCGTCGGACTCGGCGAACCACCCCAGGCCGCGGTCCTCGTCACCAATCCAGACAAACGGCCGAAAGCCCATTGTCAATCCGCGTGCAGGGATCAAGCCGATTCGCTTGTCGTCGCCGCAGCGGCCGCGATACTGGTAGAAGTAACGTGCACCTTCGCGGCACAACGGAATCTCGAGGCACAGCGCGTCGATCCGCACACGTGCCGTTGGCACGATCGCGAGATCGACACGAACCATACCGTCGAATTCAATTTCGGTGTTGACCTCGACAGCGAAGGCCTTCCGGCTTAGTCGTTGCCGAATAACCACCTGATCGTCGCTGGTGTCAACACACTCGAGCTTGGCGCCGCGCCAGGTGATCTCCCGGCCGTCAATGCGACCGACCAGACGCACCGGCCCGTGCAGCAGCGGCACGCCCAGCGAGGACACTTGCTCGAGCATCGAGCCGGCGCGGAACCGGTAGTCCCGGCCCCAACAGGAAACGCCGATTCCAGTGCGGCCCACGACCGTCGTCATCGGCGTCCAGGGTGCGGGGATTTTCCGGTCCACCGCCGCCGCCGAGCCGAACCACTCCGGGGTGGTCGGGATGCTGTCCTGCACGACCTCTGTGTCGCAGCGATTACCGTGACGGTCAATAAATGCAGGCCGGATCGACCAGTGGTCTTCAGGGAGCTCAACCAGGGGGAACACGGCTTCCTCAGCGGCGCCGGGCATCAGGCGGTGCAGCGTGCGCTGCATCACCGACTCGTGTGGGCCCCGCCACTGTCCTTCGATGTTGCCCGTATCGCCCTCAACGATATCCAGCACGACCTTGGCACCCAGTGCGATTGTCGACTCCCCAGCAACAGCGACGCTGACGTACAGATTCTGATCGTCGCTGCGGGTGTACAGGCGCAGCATGACCCGCCGCGGCGAATGCCGGCTGTCACGATCTGGGATCACATGGGGCTCCACGGGAATGCGTACCGAGTTGACAAAGCAAAGCTATTGATTTTGGCACGAACCTATCTGTATCCTTTCAGAAAATCAATGACGGACCATTTCACAGGGCGTTTCCGTTGTGCCACTACTTAAACGTCGGGATGACAATGCCACGAAGAATGATGTTCTGACAGAAAATGAACACGAGGAGTGTCGGAATGGCAGCTACCACCAGCGAAGCCATGACCATGGGCACGGTGTGCAATTGCTGGAACTCGTAGAGGAACACCATGAACGTCCACATCTTCGGGTCCTGACAAATCAGAAACGCATGCATGAAGGCGCCGTACGCAGCGGCGAAGGCTCCCAGTGCCAAAACTGCCAGGATGGGTTTGCACAACGGCATGGTAATCTGCCAGAACATGCGCCACTCGCTGGCACCATCGATGAGGCCGGCCTCGTACAGCTCGGGCGGCAGACTATCAAAAAATCCCTTTAAGAGAAAGATGCCGAAACCGTTGGCCAGGCTCGGCAGGATCAACGCCCAGAAGGTGTTCATCAGGCTGACCGAAGCTGAGATATCGAATGCCGCAACCAGCTTCGGGACGACCCAACCGACAACACCAACCGTGATGACCAGCGCCAGCGTCGCGCTGAGGAGCAAGGGAACATACCGCTGCAGACGCCGGGCCAGCCAGTAAAAAGCGGCTGCAAAGACAACAACCAGGATGATTTGCAGAAGCGGGAAGCTCTTGATCATCAGGAAACTGGGGATCATCAGGACTTCCCCGGGGAACGCCATGGTCGCCAGCAGAAAGATCAGTATGTAATGCGTCTCTTTGAGCCGGAAACGGGACATGGCGTAGGCCGCAAGGGGATTGACGGTCAAGGTCCCGATGATCATCAGGGTGACATAGACGATCGTCACCCAGAGCGACCGGCCGTGTACCGCGACAAAACTGAAGACCGTGCCGAAGTTGTGCCAGATGTACAGGCGCCGGAGCCCCGGTTTTTCTTTGAGAAAGCAGTCATAGCGGAAGACCGCATGCGGGATCCGCGTCTCGTCGAAGGCCTGAAAATCAGTGCCGTACGCCCGGTTCAACGCATCGATCGTCTTGTATCGCTGCTGCAGAAACGGTCGCCACCAATCCTCCGGCCGCAGCAGTCGCTGCGCGGCCAGCGGGCACGTCGTCTGCACGAACTGACTCCATAGCCCGGCGACACCGCCCTCGATCGGAATTCGTGACGCCAGGGGCGTCGCCGGATCTTTCGCTTTCTCTTGCAGAAAGGCGAGCCACGCATCAGCCGCCAATGTGGTGTCCACCTTGATATACCGGGCCGGTGCATACGACCGCATGAATGCCTGCTTCAGCGGCTCCCCGAGTTTCCCGGCGTACAGGTCATCGAACGTTATCAGCGAGAGAATCCGGTTTCCCGTGCCGTCGCGTGGCCCTTCGTAGCTATCGGGAATATCGCGACCGAGGATGAATGAGAAGACGCGCTCGTCGGCATCGAAAAGACCGGTCCGCTCCAGCGGCCGCGACTCGAGGAATTCCCGCCAATCACGTTCGCGCGGCGTGTTTCCGGGGCGGCGATGATACTGTTCCATGAGTGTGCCGAGCTCCTGCCAACTGACGGCGCTGTCGGGATAGAGCCGATTGACCGCGTCCAGGCTGCCGTGACGGTTCTCGAGCCAGGCATAGTAGTCGTTGTGTATGGCCAGCGGGGAATCGGGATCAAAGAGACCGAGCGGCGCCCTGAACTCCGGCGGGCAGACATCCTTGATGAACGCCCGCATGTCGTCGGCAATAGCCCCGCGTTGTTCCTCAGGCCTGCCCATTACTTCCTGCAGATCCTCTTCGCGTATGTCCACCGGTCGAAACCAGCTGTCTTTACCGAACCATGTCGCCAGGACCGAGACCGGCACCTCGGCTGTCGCCGTCCATGCCGTGCGGCCGAAGGGGATCATATCGAGCAGGTAGCGCTTGAAAAGGGCCGCGTCACTGACCCAGTAACGCTGGATCAAGCGGTACTCCTGATAATCCGAGCGACCGGCCGTCCCCATGCTCAGCATGAGCAGAAACGGATAGGCCATGGTCACCGCACCGACGCTGAGCAGCAGATACATGGCCAGTACCATGGACCGCATCGCCGGCGACCGGCGTCCAACTTGTGGCAGGAGAGGCATGCTACGACATTTCCTCCTCAACCGCGGTGCTGCGAAACTGCAGTTTATCCAAAATGCGCAACTGCCACAAGGTGAAGCCGATCAACATCGCCCCCATGATCCAGGCCATGGCGGCGGCCAGGCCGAAATTGAGAAACATGAACGCGTTGTACCAGATATAGAGGCCCGTGGTCATCGTCGCGTCTTCGGGACCGCCGCCGGTCATGACAAAAATGTTCATCGACTCCTTGAAGCCGGCGACAACGGCACCGATGAAATTGATGATGACCAGCGCCTTCAGGTTCGGGTACGAGACGTGCACCAGTTTGTGCCACAGCCCGGCACCATCCAGATCCGCTGCCTCGTATTGCTCTTCCGGTATCCCCTTCAACGCAGCCAGATAAATCAGACAGCCGGGGCCGGCCGAGGCCCAGATCGTCGGCACCACGACCCACAACATGGCCAGGCTCGGGTCCCTCAGGAACGACTGTTTTTCAAACTTGAACGGACTTGTGAAGGCACCCAGGCCGCCGTCGCGCAAGACCCCGATCAAGATCACGGCAAGGAGCACGGAAAAGGCTCCGGCACAGACGCCGAAGAACCAGCGTTTCGCCGGCGAGTTGTAATCGCGAGCCGACTGCAGAAACAGACTGACGATGATCAGCAACGTCGCAACGAGAACCGCCGCCTTCACCGCCATCACCAGTCCCACCGGCCAGGAGTTGAACCAAATCATCAGCTGGTTGATGACACCGCGGTGCGACGGATCGTAAAGCAGGCGTTTCCACAGAAACAGTGTGGCGAGGCCGGTAGTGACCGCAGGCAGGTAATAAATTGTGCGGAAAAAGACCCTCATTCGCGGAATCTCCGTCAACAGCACGGCAAGAATGATCGGGATACAGAAGCCGATGCCAACCAGCATAACCATGTACTGGAGCGTCTGCAGCAGGTAACGCCAGAACTTCGGCTCGCTGACGGCCTCGACAAAGTTCCGCAATCCGACGTAGGTTGACCCGCCCAGGATCTTGTAGTCCTGGAATCCCATCAGCAGACCCCATATCAATGGATAGTATGCCCAGATCGCGATGCTGGCGACGGCAGGAGCCAGGAACAGCCACGCGTACAGGCGTCGCCGCGATGGATTTCCGCCGACACCGAATCCCTCCGTGTCGGCCAGGTTCACCCGGGCCTGCATGGCCAGCTTGACAATCAGGCGCGCGCCGAACATCAACCCGGCCACCATGACGGCTAACACAACCCATCCGATGCGCGAGCGCTTCTGTACAACGCTGTCCGGCAGCTCGCCCAGAATCATGGTGTTGACGTTGCGGCAGGTGTCGTCCATGATCGCCTGCAGATCGCGCCCGTACTCGCCCGTCTTCATGTCCAACCGGTCGCCCAGCGCCGCTTCGATCACCATGCCCAGTTCCCGGGTCATCACGTGAGTGAAGCCTTTGCTGTACGGTTCCACACGGGCGTAGGAATTCAGATTGTCCCAGAGTTCGCGCCGTTCCTGCGGAATGCGGGCCAGGAGGTCGCCATAGCCGGCACTTTCGAGAAGCGCCGGCCGGATGAACTCCGCCAGGCCGTACTCGACGAACGTATCGATGCGCATGCGTTCCGCTTCCGGCCCGGTCAGAAATTCGATGTATTGCCAGGCCGCGTCACGAATCGCCTGGACATCGCGGCGGCCCGGAACGTTCGCCGCCACGATTGCCGCGTTAATCCCGAGGTAGTGGCCGGCAATAAAGGCAGCGGGCGGAAACCCTTTCCTCGACGGAAACGGAACGAACTTCGTTTGATTCGGGTCGATGTTGCTGGCTTCGCCGAGCGTGCCGATCGACATGGCCGTCCGCCAATTGCCGAGTTCAATGCCGGACTGGACATCGGCAGCCGCACTGACGCCATGATAAATGCGCTTCTGCACCACCTCATCGCTCAGGTCAAAGACATCGCCCGTGACCGGGTCAACAGCTTTGCCCGCCCGAATCATTTCCGGCGTGATATCGAATTCATGGTCACCGTTTCGGAGCCACGGCTGGTGCGCCATCTTGCGATAAAAGAAGATGGCCTCGACGGCCTCCGGCTTATTCGTTTTCAGCCGCCATTTCAGGTCGGTTATGGAATAATCGGCGGGCAGTCCCCGTCTCGTCAGATCATCGCGCGCCTGTTCCACCGCCGGATAGAAGGACTCCTCGTTGCTCAGCCGGATTCCGAACTCGCGGTAGTCCAACGGCGGCGCGGGCACTGCATGCATCGTGCCGTCCAGAGGATAATACGGCTTGACAACATCACCGCCGGCGGACCAGACGTACTGAAGATAGTGCCATCCCGCGTAGATCCCCGTGAGGATGTTGATGCCGTATTGCACGGGATCATTCTGGTTGGCGCCGGCCTCTTTCGACGGGTCGAAGGTGAGTTTGCGGGCAAATTCGTAAAGCTCCTGCCAGTTCCTCGGGTGGCGCCCGGCGAGACCCGCCTTGGCGAACGCCGCTTTTTCACAAAGCAGCGCCATGGAGTAGTAGCTGTAGGGGACGGCAATGATCCGGTCGGCGTCGTGGCAGAGCTCCCAGACCTTGTCCGGCGCAGCAATGCCGCTGTACGGCTTGTCGTGCCGGACGACATAATCGGCGAGGTAATCATTCAGGGGATGGAGAAAGTTCTGCAAGTTGTAGTCGCTGATCTTGCGCCCGAAGAGATAGAAAACGTCCGGCGCAACGCCGCCGGCGACCGCGAGAAACTCATTGCCTTCCTGGGCAGGGCCCTCGATTTTCAACGGCACAAGGGCACGGACACGAATCTCCGGATGACGGAGGCAGAAGGCATCGAACACCCGGCGCCTGGCCACGTCCAGCGGAGAGTTGGACCCCTTTTTCGGGATGTTCCAGAGATGGAGCTCGACCGTGTTTTCTGAAACGGGGGGGGCAACCGTCGGGGCGGCAGCCAAACACGGCCGGGCAATGGCCACCGCGAGAATCAGGGCAATTCCCCGCAACCATCGATATGAGAATCTTCGAGTCGATTCGCTCACAATAGGACCAACCTTACCAAACCGCAGCTGTTCACAGCGCACCCCAGGCGGCAGTCTGTTCGTCGTAGCTCATATAGGGCTGCGCCCGCGACGCTGAATGACTCAGGAATTCGACATGGACATCGGTAAAGAGCCAGTTTGCACCGCCCCCATGAACATCGAAGTTCAGCACCGGTTCGGTGCTGTTCGCGGTCGAATACAGCTTGTTATAGCCCTCACGGAACTCATACATCCAATTGTTGTAAATGCTGAATCGGTGCCACTGGTCTGTCAAAAGGAAATAATCGCTTGGCGAATGATCGTTCAGTAACTTGCTGCCCCAACTCCGGCCTTCCGGTACGCGGGAGAGCTTCAAGGCCGGGTAAATCGAGTAGACAACAATCCAGTAATCCTGACGAATCGTGGCAAAGTTGGCGGAATAGCTGATCTTGGCTTGCAGGTACGGACTCCCGGAATTGTCCACTTCCGGATCGCCGGTGTTAAAGGTCGCCGTGGAATCGGCGGGACAGACCGTCACCCCGTATCGTATCGGATCGTCGCCGTACTGGGGCTGCCACCTCGTCAAGGGAGTGTTGGGGGTCGAGCTACCGGCATCCACTGGCGCGTTTTGGATATAATAGAGCAGCTGCCAATGCCAGTAGAATACATTCGATATGTCCCAAAGCCCCGGATCCGGATTTGTGTGAAAGGTGCATGGGAGAACATCATCATTGTCGTCGGCATAGTTGACAATGCCTATCCCCAACTGTTTCAGGTTCGCCTGGCAGAGGGCGCTGTAAGCCTTGCCCTTCGCCTTGTTCAACGCCGGCAGCAGCATCGACGCCAGGATGGCGATGATGGCAATCACCACCAGCAATTCTATCAGCGTGAAGCGGCGGGGAATTGGCCTTTTCTCAGAAACTGCTCGCGGCGACGTCCGCATCGACAATTCGCTCCAAGCAATGAATGAAATGTTCCGCGAGTCCCTACCCTACGCGATCGAGTCTACACTGCGTCCACGGTGTGGTCAAGTCAGAATTCGCGTAAGAATAACTTCACAGTTACAACGGCACGACTTTGGACCGGGTCACCGATGCCGGCGCCCGCGGCGTGGCCAAGGGTATTGCCGGTTTGGCCGCCCTCGTCGCGGACGGCGACAAAACAAAGCGAGCCAATCCCGCAATTCAGGCGGGATTGGCTCGTTTTCCAACTCAGTGCTCGTGCGCCGATCTAATTGCCGATCATGTCAACAGCGGCAGCCGAACCGCAAGCAGAGCAGCCCAGGTTGTCGGCGATCTGCAGTATCTCTGCCCGCAGCGCCAAAAGGCTGACCGGCGGATTGCCGCCAAACTGATCACAGACCGTATCAATAATCGTCGTGATCATGGCGTCGCAGGAGAGCGGCTTGGCGCCCATGAAGGTGCCGTCGCTGGCGCCCGTGACAACCGAGGCAGGAGTGCTGCAGGACAGGGACAGGAAGT
>Ga0310124_10001800_pt1 | contig 14822 bp, 11 predicted proteins | sample CB11b_AW_Bot5_MG_FD_203507 | JGI IMG/M metagenome (GOLD analysis project Ga0310124, IMG submission 203507) | Marine microbial communities from Western Arctic Ocean, Canada - CB11b_AW_Bot5 | ecosystem: Environmental > Aquatic > Marine > Oceanic | place: Canada: Western Arctic Ocean | collected...
AAGTTCACGGTCACCGTCATAATGACGGGCACGGGCGACCCATTCAGCATCGTCGGCGTATATTCCCACTGTCTGACCGCCGCGATCGCCGCGTCGCTAAGCAACGCAACCTCCCGCAGGACCTTGACGTCCGTCACACGGCCGTCGACGCCGATTATAGCTTCGAGAATGACGACACCAGACACTCGCGCCGACTGCGCGACCGCCGGATAGATCGGATCCACGTTCTTGGTTTTCGTCGGCGGACTGACGTTCCCACCCACTCGCACAGGCTCGGTCGGGGGTGGTGGTGGCGGGGGCGGAGGGGGAGGAGCCGCAAGCAGCCCTCCAATGACACCGCCGACGACACCGCCGGAGATCCCACCTTCGACACCCTGCACGTTGCTGAGGTCGAAACCGGTCTCCGGCGCGATCTCGGCCGGCGCCTCAATCGGGGCCGCATTCGGATTCACCTCCACCACCGGCGCGGCTACCGCCGCGGCCGGCGGCGGCGGCGGGGGTGGCGGGGGGGGTGGCGGTGGTGGCGCGGCCATGAACGCCATCATCGATGGCACGTTGGGCAGCGCGTCGGCGGCCAGCAACGGTACGATGACGACCGCTCCGATTGCCGCGACGTGCGCGATGATGGAGACGGGTACCGTGTACCACTTTTGAGCGCCGATCTTGATCGTCGGGTTCGATATTTCACCAAACATCTGACCTGCCACTTGTACCTCCTCAACCCCGCTACAGGGCTGCCGGCGCCTCAATAAGAACGTCGATTATATGCAGAGCCCCAAGCGCTGTCAACGCATCTGCGCGTCGCACCAGCGAGTACCGGCGAGGGCTGAAAAACCTCTCTCGAGACCTCGCGTTTTTTGGACAGCTTCTCGCTCGTGTATGGTTAGACACCGGTTTCGCGATTACTGCATCCACACAACGATCAGCGGCACAAAAATAACCGAGACAATCGTCATCAGCTTGATCAGAATATTGAGGCTGGGACCCGAAGTGTCCTTGAAGGGATCTCCGACTGTGTCGCCGATGACGGCGGCTTTGTGGGGCTCTGACCCCTTGCCACCGTGGTGCCCTTCTTCGATCAGTTTCTTCGCGTTGTCCCAGACGCCGCCCGCGTTTGCCATCATCAGCGCCATCAGCACTCCGGTGACCAGCGCCCCGGCCAGCAGGCCGCCCAACCCGGAGACCCCGAGCAGGAAGCCGGTGGCCACCGGTGCGAGCACCGCCAGCAGCCCCGGCAGGATCATCTCCCTAATGGCCGAGCGGGTCGAAATTTCGACGCATCGCGCCGAGTCCGGCTCGGCGGTGCCCTCGAGCAAACCGGGAATCGACTTGAACTGACGGCGCACCTCCTCGATCATCTCGTTCGCGGAGCGCCCGACGGCGTTCATGGTCATGGCCGAGAAGATGAATGGCAGCATCCCGCCAATGAACATCCCGATCAGCACGTTCGGGTTGGTCAATTCCAGCGACAACAGTCGTGGGTCGAAACTGGTCTGGCCGCCTGCCGCCTCCACCGCGGCGGCGGCTTCCGCCTGGAACGTCGAAAATAGTGCCAGAGCAGTCAACGCGGCCGAGCCGATCGCGAAGCCCTTCCCCATAGCCGCCGTGGTATTGCCCACCGCGTCGAGTGCGTCGGTCCGCTCACGCACGAAGGGCTCACACTTGCTCATCTCAGCGATACCGCCGGCGTTGTCCGCCACTGGGCCGTAGGCGTCGACACCAAGGCTGATGCCCAGCGTCGACAACATGCCGACCGCGGCGATCGCAATGCCGTAGAGTTCGCCCAACTCGTAACTGAAGAAGATGGCCGCACAAATGACCAGCACGGGATAGCCGCACGACATCATGCCGACACCCAACCCGGCGATGATGTTTGTGGCCGGTCCGGTCTTCGACTGCTCAGCGATGTGGGCGGCCGGTGGCTTGTCCTTGCCGGTGAAGTACTCGGTGATCTTCCCGATGATCACACCTGAAAGGACGCCCACCACGACGCATCCCAGGACCGGCCACGGCACCGCCGTCACCTGGATGAGACCGGCCGCCCCGACCATGACGATGGCCGACGCCACCATGAGTCCTCGCAACAGCGCGCTCTGTACCTGACTCTCGTCGTCGGTCCGGACCGTGAACGTTCCGAGAATCGACGCGAAGATACCGAGCCCGGCCAGCAACACGGGGAACACGGCCAGGTCTGCCTGCAGTGCGGCGAACGAGGCGCTATCGACCCCCCAGAGGCTGTCGGCGGTCGCGGCCGTCAACGCCCACGCGAGCGCAATCGACGCGATGATGCTGCCGACGTACGACTCGAAGAGGTCCGCCCCCATCCCTGCGACGTCACCCACGTTGTCGCCGACACTGTCGGCGATGGTGGCTGGATTTCGCGGATCGTCCTCAGGGATCCCGGCCTCGACCTTGCCGGAGAGGTCGCCTGCCACGTCGGCCGCCTTCGTAAAGATGCCGCCGCCGACGCGCGCAAACAGCGCGATCGACGACGCGCCGAACGTCAGCCCGAAGAGAGCATCGATCGCCGCCGGGCCGTCACCGCTCAACCCTCCATACAGGAAGTAGAGCAGCGCGATTCCGAGCGTGCCAAGGGCGACGACGGTGAGGCCCATAACGGCGCCACTCGAGAACGCCACCTGTAGCGCGCCAGCCAGGCTCGTCCGCGCCGCGGCGGTGGTTCGCACCGCCGCGGTGGTTGCCGTGCGCATGCCGATCCAACCGGCCGTACCAGAGAGCAGTGCGCCCACCAGGAAGCTGACGCCGACCAGCAGTGAATCGCCAGGAAGAAACGCCACGAGGACCACGAACATGACGCCAACGAACCCCGCCAGCACGGTGTACTCCGTCTTCAAGAACGCCATCGCCCCGCTTCTGATGAGCGCGGCAATCTGCTGCATGCGCTCGGTGCCTGCGTCGCGACGATTGATTCCCTTGGCCAGCACGATCGCGAAGATTGCAGCCGCAACCGGTGCGCCCAGCCCAAAGGCCAAATACAGTGGATTGTCCATTCCGCCCCTTGTGTCTCCCTGATTTGAGTCCTACATCGGCGTGTCGGCTCTATGCCGTCATGCCCCCGCCAACGCGCGTTTCGCCGGTCCGGATGCATCACCGGCACACCGAACGCGACGATCAGAAACCCGACAAGCTAACAGTCGCGGTCCGCCACTGTCAAGCCGCGCGCGCCGGCGGCATCCTGCGTCGCGGCCGCGGGCTCTGACGGGCTCTCAGTGTCAGTCCGCACCACTTTGAGCGCCTGGCGCACCGCCATTCCGCCCGTCAAGAAAACGCGGACCCCTTCCTGAACGGTCAGCGCCGGATAGGTCACCCGACTCTTGGGAAAAATCCGGACGTCGCCCAGGTAGAGATGATTTGTCGGCACATAGACGGCCAGCACCGGCTCGGCCCCGCGACCCCGGTCGATCGTGAATTCTTTCGTCAAGAACCCGAGCACAAACCCCGTCGCCGGGTCATCTACCAGGACCACCCGCTTGAACGCGAGCTCGTTCTCCGGCGAAAACGCCGCCACCAGCTGCTTCACCGGTGCGTATACGGCCCGAAACACCGGCAGTTTGAGTAGATACGACTCGCCGCGCTGCAGCATCCGCTTGCCGAACACATTCGTCGCCAGCGCCCCGACCACAAACACGATCAGCAGTGTCGTGGCCAACCCCAACCCAGGCACCTCCTGCCCCAGGAGCCGGGTGTACAGCGGTGCCATGACGCCGTCGATCAGCCGGAACGCCCACACGAGCGCCGCCACACTGATGATGAGCGGCACCATGACAAAGCACCCCGCGATAAAGCTGCGTCGGATCCACTGCATGAAGCATCCTGGTCGGGCTCGCAGCCCGTGTTGGCCCCGCTGCGCCAGGCGTTTTCTCCCGGTTCACGGCGTGACGGCTCGGTCGACTTACTGCCGTATTCTCCCTCGACCCGCTTTGTCAGCCGGATAAATCGTCGCGGTCAGTGCAAACGAGGCGTTTCGATGCCGACTGCCAGTGTCCGGTCTCGGGGCGTGGCCTGCGGTCACGCGCACCGGATGCGCTCGCCCTGTCGCGCCCGTGGCGGCCGAGGCGCTACGGCGCCATGCCGCGAGTCACGGACCGCTAGTCCCCTAAACAACAAGCCAAATCCCCAGCGACGCGGCGACAGCAAGACGGTAAAATGCGAACGGGGCGAGGCTGTGACTGGCCAGATATCGTAGTAATCCGGCCACCGCGAAGTAGCCGACCACACCCGAAGCGGCAAACCCCACCAGCAACACCATCGTGTACTCGGCCAACCCAGTGGACCCGAGCGTCCATGCGGCTCTGGCGCCGGCGCCAAGAATCGCCGGGATACCGATGAGAAAGGCAAAACGCGCCCCCTCCTCGCGCCGAAGCCCAGTCCACAACCCGACCGTCATGACCGCCCCGGACCGTGACACTCCGGGCACGAGCGCGGTCGCCTGCGCCAGCCCCAGCCCCACTGCCTCGACCACGGACAACGACGCGCTGGCGCGGCGTTGCGACCCCATGCGCTCCGCCAGAAACATCGCCACCGCACCAACCGAGAGTGCGGCCGCGGCGACCGCCGGGGTCCGCAGCCGTTCGATGACATCGGCAAAGAGCCATCCGGCCAGCACCAGCGGAACGGTCGCGATGACGATCAGGCGTCCCAGGCGCGGTGTCTCACCTGGGTGGCCCATGATCATCTGGGGAGCGGCCGCGACAAGAGCCGCGACATCGTCTCGGAAATACACGAGCACGGCGAGCAACGTGCCGAGATGACACACGACATCGAATGGAATCTCGGCCGCACCCGCATCCCACCCGAGCAGGTCGCGGACCACAATCAGATGGGCGGAACTGGAGACGGGGAGAAACTCGGTCAGTCCCTGGACGACCCCGAGCACCGCGGCCTGAAGAAGGGTCACACGAGGTCTGCCGCGCGCGACACCGACTGGGGCCGAACAACCACCTGACTCTCAGCCACACGCGTCAGTTTCTTGGCACTCATCGAATGGGTACTCGCGGAGGCTCCTGGCCCCGGCCAGTCGCCGACGACACCGCGCGCCGGGCACGGACTACGCGCGGACTCGAGCCTGGGCCTTCTTGGCCCGACGCTTCGGCTTCGACGGCGCCTGGTCTCCGCCCGACACGTGCTTCGACCGTCGTGCCGTCCGGCGCTCGCTGATGACAATGGCGGCGGCGGCGGCGATAAAGATGGTCGAATAGGTCCCGCTGACCACGCCGACGACTATCGTGAACGCAAAGCCACGCAGCACCTCGCCGCCGGCCACAAACAAGGCCAAAGCGGTGAACGCCGTCGTGCCGGAGGTGATGATGGTGCGGCTCAGCGTCTGATTGATACTGGTGTTGACCAACGTGTCGAAGGAGTCGCGGCGCATCTTGCGGAGGTTCTCGCGCACCCGGTCGAACACCACGATGGAGTCGTTCACCGAGTACCCCGTAATCGTGAGCATCGCCGCCACGACGTTGAGCGAGAGGTCGTACCCGAAGAACGTGAGCATCGCCAAAGTAATGAGAATGTCGTGCGCGACTGCGATGATCGCGCCGGCCGCGAAACTGAACCGGAACCGCAAGCCGATGTAGATCAGGATACCCAGCAACGCAAAGCCGAAGGCGGAGACCCCGCGCTGCTTCAACTCCTCGCCGATGACGGGGCCGACCAGATCGCGCTGTAGCACCGTCGGTTCGCCGATGCCACTCTGGCGGAGCGCGGCCTCGACGGCGGTCGCCCCGTCCTCCAGACTCGTGCCCTCTTCGGTCCCCCCTTGAGGCAAGCGGATCATGACCGTGTTGTCGCTCGCCTCTCCAGCGAGCTGAACCACGCTCTCATCCACGACGTCGCGTATCGCGCCGCGCACGGCATCCTCGGTCACCGGAACGTCGAACTCGACGAGGAGGATCGTGCCACCGGAGAAATCGATACCGAGCGCCGGTCCTCCCCGAATCGTCATCAAGATCGCTCCGGCCGCGATGATGAACAGGGACAGGCCCACCGCCGGCCAGCGCCACTTGAGGAAGTCGAAATTGGGGTTCTTGAAAATGGCCATGCAGGCGTCTTGCGTCCTAGTGATTACGGGGCGTCAACACGAAAGGCACAGAACTGGATTAGATGCTCAGCGTCGCTTCTCGACGACGTGTCAGCACGGCCTCGAACAATGTCCGCGACACAAACACGGCGGTGAACACGTTGGACACGAGCCCGAAGAACAGGGTGGTCGCAAATCCCTGGATCGGCCCGGAACCGAATTGAAACAGGAAGGCCGCCGCGATCAACGACGCGATGTGGGTGTCGACAATGGTCAGGAAGACCCGGTCGAACCCGGCCGACACGGCCGCACGCACCCCACGAGCGGACACCAGTTCTTCCTTGATCCGCTCGAAGATCAGCACGTTCGAATCGACCCCCATACCGATCGTCAGGATGAAGCCGGCGATACCTGGCAGAGTCAGCACCGCCCCGACGTACGACATGCACGCCAGCAGAATCAACAGGTTGAGCGCCACAGCCAGGACGGCATTGATCCCTGACAGCCGGTAGTACGCCAGCATGAAGAGCGCCACCGAAATCAACCCCGCCACCGACGCTGTCACACCTGCGCGGATCGAATCGGCGCCCAGTTGCGGACCGATGGTGCGCTCTTCGAGATACGTGAGCGAGGCGGGCAGCGCACCGGAGCGCAGAATCAGCGCCAGGTCAGCCGCCTCGTCGGTGGTGAAGTTGCCGGTGATCCGCCCCTCGTCGGAGATTCGTGACTGGATCGTGGGTGCCGAGTACACCTCGCCGTCCATGATGATGGCCAGATTCCGCCCAATGCTCGCACCGGTGAAGTTTCCGAACTTGCGGGCACCCTCCCGATTGAACGAAAAGCTGATGGCCGGCTGATTGAATTCGTCGATCGTGGGACGGGCGTTGCGCAAATCGCGCCCGGTCACGGGCGCCACACGGCGAACCAGGTAAAAGACCTGTGACCCGCCGACGCCTCCGAGAGACTCATCCAGACCGGTGAGCACCTCCATGTCCGCCGGCACGACACCGTTGCGGGTCTGTAGCAGGAACTCCCGGGTGGGCGCGGGACCCTCTTCCACCAATTTCAGCTCCAGGAGCCCGGTCGACCGAATGATCTCCTTGGCGCCGTCGACATCCTCCACCCCGGGTAACTGCACGAGGATCTGCTCTCCGCCCGCGCCGCCGTACGGGGTGACTACCGGCTCCGAAACTCCCAACTCGTCGACACGGCGGGCGATGGTCTGCAACGCCTGCCGGACCGATTCGTCGCGACGAGCACGTTCGACCCCCGTCTGCATGCGGAAGGTGTAGGCGCCATTGGCTTCTGATTCGCGGGTGTACAGGACCCCCAACACTCCCTCGGCGATGGTCCGAAACTCCTGGTCACGGTCGGCCGGCACTCCCTCGACGCGGATTTCCGTGGGGGACACCGCGGCGGATGACGCGAGGGTAATCCCACTCAGTCCGGTCTCCTCGTTCAGTTGTTCCGCGCTGGTCTCCGACTCGACCATCAGCGCATCGTCCGTCTGCACCTGCAGGACCATATGCACGCCGCCGCGCAAATCGAGCCCCAGCCGGATTTGATCCTCGGGTGGATACACGGCGAACACGGCGGCCACGACCACCGCGGCGATCGTCACCAGCTTCCAGCGTAAGTTCTTGGCCATTGCTCGCTATACCTGAATCACCGGGTCGGCGTCGCTACATCGAACCGGAGTCTTGCACGACGGGTTCCTCGCCCTGATAGCCCCCCACCGACGCGCGGGACATTTCAACCCGCACCTTGTCGGCGATCTGCAATTGCACCGAGCGGTCGTTCAGCTTGGTAATGCTGCCGTAGATGCCGCTCGTGGTAATGACCTTGTCGCCAACCTTCAGCGCATCCCGAAACTCCGTCACCTTCTTCTGCCGCTTTCTCATCGGCATCAGAATGATGAAATAGAAGATAGCGAGTATCAGCGCAAACGGGAGGAACTGCACCCACACCGGACCGCTCGCACCCTGAGCAGGGGGAGACATGGCGAACACTGAAGGCAAACCAAAAGCCATCGCAATCCTGAATATTCCGACCTACGCTCAAGGTCGGCGAGAGAACGTCTCGTGAAATCGTTGCCTGAACGTATCGAACGAACCCAACACGATAGCCTCTCTTATTCGTCGCATCGTGTCAAGGTAGAAGTGTATGTTATGCAGTGTGTTAAGGGTGCTTGCGGTCATTTCCCCAGCCACGAACAGATACCGAAGGTACGCCCGCGAGAATCGGCGGCACGTATAGCACGCGCACTCCGGATCCGGCGGGCGATGGTCTTCGGCGAACTGCGCTCGCTTGATTGATATCGGCCCATGTTGCGTCAGGAGCTGCCCATTCCTCGCGTTGCGGGTGGGTAGTACGCAGTCGAACAGGTCGATGCCTCGAGCCACGCACTCGACCAGGTCATCCGGCATCCCGGTGCCCATCAAATACCGAACATGGTTGTCCGGGAGCATCGGGGTCGTATGCTCGACGATGTCATACATGACTTCGGGCGGTTCACCAACGCTCAAACCACCGATCGCGAAGCCGTCAAACCCGATCGAGACCGTCTCACGGGCGCTCTCGTCGCGCAGCGCCTTGTATACCCCCCCCTGCACGATGCCGAACTGCGCCTGACCAGCGTTCGTGACCTCCCCCTCCAAACTCGACGGATGCTCGCCGGTGTCGAGGAACCGTCGGCGTCCGCGACGAGCCCATCGCAGCGTCCGCTCCATCGAGTCCCGGGCGTCCGCCTCCGAGACTGGGTAACTGGCGCATTCGTCGAACGCCATGGCGATGTCTGAGCCAAGCTGGGCCTGAATGTCAGAGGCGCTTTCGGGGGTCAGACGCTGCAGGCTGCCATCCAGGTGCGACCGAAACGACACCCCGTCTTCGTCGATCCGGCGGCGATCCCCAAGGCTGAACACCTGATAGCCGCCGCTGTCGGTCAGCATCGGCCGGTCCCAGCCGATGAACCGATGCAGCCCGCCGGCCCGCCCGACGAGCGGCGCACCGGGACGTAAGTGCAGGTGGTAGGTATTGGCCAGAATGATCTCGGCCCCGAGACCAAGGAGATCCCGGTGGGTCACCGCTTTGACCGCGCCGCGCGTGCCAACCGGGGCGAACGCGGGGGTCTGCACACGGCCGTGGGGGGTCTGCAACTCCCCTGCTCGCGCGGCTCCGTCGCGATGCGTAACCTGGAAAATGCAGCGTTCGGACACTGCCGTATACTACACAGCGTCGGGACACGGCCGGTCAGCCGCGTTCCCTCTACGATCAATCATGGTGGCTCACGTCCAGTGAAGCGTCTGCGTGTCGGAGTCGTGTACGGTGGTCGCTCAAGCGAGCATGAGGTGTCTCTGGCCTCGGCGGCCGCGGTCTTCGCCCACCTCGACCGCGAACGATACGAGCCAGTCGCGGTCAAAATCGGGCAAGACGGCCGCTGGACCCTGGCGGAGCGCCCACCGACAATCGCATCGGCCGCCGACACAATCCTGCAGGCCCGGCTCGACCAGGCTCGCCGCAACCGCTCGATTCGAGAGGTCCACCTGATCGCTCATCCAGGCGACGAGACCCTGCTGACGATCGAACGCGGAGAACCAGGCCACGCCGGGGCCGATCATACCGGTGACGCCATCGTCAACGGGCTTGGCTTGGATGTAATGTTCCCGATCGTGCACGGCCCCTACGGCGAGGACGGAACTCTGCAGGGGTTGATGGAGTTGGCCAACATCCCGTATGTCGGAGCCGGTGTCCTCGCGGCGGCGGTCGGTATGGACAAGGCCGTGATGAAAGAACTGTTCGCGGCCCGCGGGCTCCCGGTCGTCAAGCACCAGGTGATCTTGCGGCAGACGTGGCGCGCCGACCGCTCAGACACCGCGGATCGCCTCGGGCAACAACTGCGCTTCCCGATGTTCGTCAAGCCCGCCAACCTCGGGTCGAGTGTGGGTATCTCGCGGGTCGCCGAGCCCGGTGGGTTGGCGGACGCACTCGACCTCGCGACTCAGTTCGACCGAAAGATCGTGGTGGAGGAGGGGGTCGCGCCCTGCCGCGAGATCGAGTGCGGCGTGCTCGGCAACGATGCCCCAGAAGCCTCGGTTCCGGGAGAAATCGTCACGTCGCGTGCATTCTACGACTACGAGGCAAAGTATCTCGACGACCGGTCGGTCACGACGATCCCGGCGTCGTTGGACCCCGACCAAACCGACAGGATTCGGCGAATGGCCGTCGCCGCGTTCCAGGCAATTGACGGCGCCGGCATGGCGCGAGTGGACTTCCTCCTCGGGCGCGATGACGGACGGCTGTTTCTGAACGAGATCAACACGCATCCTGGCTTCACTACCATCAGTATGTTCGCCAAGATGTGGTCGGCCAGCGGCGTGGCCTACGGAGAAATGTTGAACCGGCTCATCGCGCTGGCTCTCGAGCGTCATGCCGACAAACAGGAAACCCGTACCAGCGTGACGAGAGACCCTACTGAAGCGAGCCCATCCGACCGATAGTCCAGGTCAGTGGCGAAAGTCAGGCACGCATTTTGACATTTTCGTAAGTTTGTGCTTGACAGGTTTGTGTTATCGCCCATAATCTACATCATCTGGTATGAGGGTGGACCGCTCAGCCCACCTGTTGTGATGTCGGACGCAGGTAATATCGCTGAGCACCGCGTGCCAAGGAGGACGAATGGCGAAGAAGGCAGCAGCGAAGAAGGCGGCTAAGAAGGTGGTCAAGAAAGCCGCCGCGAAGAAACCGGCCGCGAAGAAACCGGCCGTGAAGAAAGCCGCAGCCAAGAAAGCGGTGAAGAAGACCGTCAAGAAAGCCGCAGCGAAAAAGGGCGCAAAGAAGCGCTAAGTAATTCTCGATTGCAAGAAAAATGGGGCGACCCCGGGTCGCCCCCTTTTTTCTTGTACTGCGTCACCGCTATTCCGGCGGTGTCGTGCCGTCCCAGACCCGAATTTGCCTGATGACATCGCCCGGCTGGAGTTGGTCGACGATGTCCATCCCACCGATGACACGCCCGAACGCCGGATAGCGGCCATCCAGTTGCGGCTGCGGCGTCGTCGTGATGAAGAACTGGCTGCCGCCGGTATCCGCCCAGTCGAGCGCCATCCCCACCGTGCCGCGCAGATATGGCATCGGACTCAGTTCGTCGCGAATGGTATAGCCGGGTCCGCCCTCGCTGTCGCTACGCGGATCGCCCGCCTGGACGACGTAGTTCGGAACGACCCGGTGGACCAACAAGCCGTTGTAGAACCCCGAACGGGCCAGCCGCATAAAGTTGTCGGCCGTGAGCGGAGCCTCGTTGACGGCCAGCTCGAACTGGATGGTGCCACGGTCGGTGTCGATGAACACGTGCGGAGAAACGGACGGCGTAATCAGTTCCGGCGTGCGATAGGCCTCAAGCGGAAATCGCGATGGCGCCGGACGGATGGCCATCTCGGCATCGGCCAACGCGTCGAGCGCCCCGAGATGCTCCACCGCTCGCACCCGGACGGCCCAGTCCACGTCATCGAGCGCCGCGCGAATCACCTCGACGGCGGCGGGTCCGCCAATCTGGGCCAGACTGTCGATGGCCGCGGCCCGTGCGAGATAGGACGCATCCGTGGCCCCCTCTCGATACGCGACGGTGAGCGGCTCGACCGCCTGGCTTGCCGCGAGATCTCCCAGTAACAACGCCGCCGTCTTGCGAACCACCACATCCGGGTCCGAGAGGTGGGCCAACAGAACCTCCTGCGCGTTGGGGGCCCGCACTTCGACCAGCGAGCGCAAGACCGCCGGGACCACCCGCCGGTCCTCATCTTGTAGCGACATTGTGAGCCGGAATGCCGCCACCACCGGTTCAACATGAGCGAACGCCGTGGCCAGGTCGGCCCGCACTTCCCATCGCGGATCGGGCGGCAAACCGGACAACGCGAGGAGAAACAGGTCGGGATCCAATCGGGCCAGGCCCCGCAGGGCGGCTCCCCGCACCTGAGGCGACGGGTGGGTCAACAACTCGATCATCACGTCCGTCGACTCGGTCGCCCCGATCGCGGCCAGCGCCTCGACCAGTTCGAGGAGCAGCGTCTGATCGAGGTCGGGCGCTCGCAACATCCGACGAAGCGCGGGAGCCGCCTTAACGTCGCCCAGTTCGGCCAACGCGCGGACGGCGCTGATGAGCACCCGGGCGTCGCGCCGGCGCGGATCGAGCAACTCGAAGAGTGCGGGCAGGGCAGCGGTTTCGCGCAGGGCGCCCAGGCCGCGCGCCGCGATAGCGACCCCGATACTGCCTTGAATACCGGCCAGGGTGCTCAGCGGACCCACCGCGCGCGGGTCCCCCGCCTGCCCGAGCGCGTGTGCGACCGGCCACCACCAGAGGATCGGTTCCTCTTCATCCGTCAGCACGGTGGCGGCCAGCGCCTCGTACGCCCCGAGCGAAGCGAGTGCGTACAGACCGGACCGGAATGCTTCGACGCGGGGAGTCAGCGGATAGCCGAGCTCCTCCGGATCGACATCGTAGGCCTCGGTGACATGTCTTGCGACCATCATCTGGATCGCATCCACGGCGTGCGTCGCACCGAGCCGAGCCAGCGCCTCCGCGGCGCGGCCCTGCACAACGGGAGCGACGTCGAGCAGCGCGCTCACCAACGGCTCGGACGCCGTCGGCTCGCCGATAAGGCCCAGCCCAAACGCGGCCATTTCCCGCACTTCCATCTGCTCGTCAGACAATGCGCCGACCAGCGTCTCGACTCCGCCGGCCAGTCCGACTCGACCGATGGCCACCACCGCCCGCCGTCGGACCGCCGCGCTCTCGTCCCTGGCCAAACGAACCAGGTCCGGCACATCAGACGGCGCCATCGGGATGGGCGGAGTACGGGTCCCACCGGGCGGCTCTTGAGCCAAGGTGGACCCGGGCTCGGGCGCCACGAGACCGGCCGGAGACGCCTGCGGAGGTTCAGCCGCCGGCAGCGCCGGATCCCGAAGCAGACGCTGATCTTCGAGCTGTAGAATCCACGCCAGCTTTTGCTCGTAGGACACCAGGAACGGCGCGGCCGGGACCACAGGCGGCGGGGTGGCCGAGCATCCCACCACAGTCAGTCCTACGAGCAGGACGAGCACCGCGCCGGTGGACCGAACTGAAGTCATGAAGATCGGCTGGAACGTCGGTTGACGTCGGCGCATGATAGCATGCGGTCCACCACCGACCGGCGACCTCAGACGACGATGACGAGCCTTGCGGACTGGTATACTCGCGCCAGATTGGAGTTCCGCCATGTCGCGATCGAGGGCCCGATCGGGGCCGGGAAAACCACGCTGTGCCGGAAGGTGGGGGCCCGCCTCGAGGCCACCGTGATTCGTGACGAGACGGACAACCCGTTCCTGGCTGATTTCGCGGCCGGGAGGCCCGGCGCGGCGTTCCAGGCTCAACTGTTCTCGCTGCTGCGACGCCATCGACAGCAAGTCGAATTGCGGCAATCCAGCCTCTTCGCCCAACAGGTCGTCTCCGACTATCTCTTCGACAAGGACAAGATCTACGCTTATCTCAACCTGGACGACAACGAGCTGTTCATCTATCAGCGTCTTTTCGATCTCCTCGCCGCCGACGTCGTGGCGCCCGACTTGGTGGTCTATCTGCAGGTCCCGACCGACGTCCTCCAGCGGCGAGTCGGCGCGCGTGATCGCGAGTACCGCGAAAACGGCGATGTCCCGCCCGAGCCGGACTATATTCGCGAGTTGAATGAGGCCTACACCCACTTCTTTTTTCACTACAGCTCGACGCCGTTGCTGGTGGTCGAAACGTCGCACGTCGACCTCGAGTGGGGCGACCCCGCCATCGACGACCTATTGCAACAGGTGCGCCTCATTGGTCAGGGCACCCGCTACTATGTGCCGCGCTGATGGCCTGGTTCAAGAAAGCGGTGAGCACTGATCACAGCGGGGCCGGGGCGTCGAGCCTGTGGGCGACCTGCCCAGGGTGCTCTCGGATCCTGCGCGACCGAGACCTGACGAACCTGCGTGTCTGCCCTTCCTGTGGGCACCACCTGCGACTGGACGGCGCCGCGCGATTGCGGACGCTCCTCGACGACGGTCGGTGGACGGAACACGACGCCGGCCTGACATCGACCGACCCTCTCAAGTTCACGGATCGGACGCCCTATCCAGCCCGGCTGGCGGCCGCCAAGGCGGCCACCGGATTGCGCGACGCGGTCATCACCGCGACGGGCGCCATCGACGGACTGATCGTGGAAGCGGCCGCGATGGAATTCGGCTTCATCGGCGGCAGTTTGGGTGTCGTCGGGGCCGAGAAGATCACCCGCGCGGCAGAACGGGCACTCCAGCATCATCGCCCCTTGCTCGTCATCTGCGCGTCCTCGGGCGCCCGAATGATGGAGGGCACGCTTGCACTCGTGCAGATGGCGAAAGTGAGTGAGGCGCTAGGGCGCCTCGACCGCGCCCGGGTGCCGTATCTGACGGTGCTCACCGACCCGACCACCGGCGCGGTCGCGGCGAGCCTGGCGATGCTGGCCGACGTCACCATCGCGGAACCGGGCGCGCGGATCGGATTTGTCGGACCACGGGTGATCGAGCGCATTGGCGGGCACCCTCCCCGCGGCTTTCAACGGAGCGAGTCTCTGCTTGAGCACGGTATGGTCGACATGGTCGTCGACCGACGCGAGCTCACGTCCACGCTGGCGCGGCTGCTACGTTTTCTCGGCGCGTCGTCTGTCGTCCGGAAGCCCCTGGCGGGACCGGTCGAGACGCCGGTTGTCGGCGGCGCGACTCGAGCCGAACGTCCCCCGTCGCTCGACCT
>Ga0310124_10001801_pt1 | contig 14817 bp, 9 predicted proteins | sample CB11b_AW_Bot5_MG_FD_203507 | JGI IMG/M metagenome (GOLD analysis project Ga0310124, IMG submission 203507) | Marine microbial communities from Western Arctic Ocean, Canada - CB11b_AW_Bot5 | ecosystem: Environmental > Aquatic > Marine > Oceanic | place: Canada: Western Arctic Ocean | collected...
CACGCGGCGAATTCGACCCCATCGCCAGCCGTGTGCCTGGGATCGATGTCTGCCAGTTCATGCCCAGGACGGCCGAGCTGACACAGCACCTCTCCATCATCCGCTCGATGCACCACGACCAGACATTTCACGGGGCCGGCACCCACTTCAATCTCACCGGTCGGCCCCACCAGCCCCGGACACCTCAACCCGAGTACTACCTCGACTCGCGTGATGCACCCAGCATCGGAGCCGTATTTCAGCAGCTGATCGGCCAACGGGCCGGGTTGCCCGCAGCAGTGCACCTGCCCTTCTGGATCCAGCAGGGCGGAGTCGGCCGCTTCGCAGGACAGGATGCCGGGTTCCTGGGACGGCAATTCGATCCGATGAGAGTCTTCTACAAAGCCAAGACCGACCTGCCCGGGATGTTGCCTCGGACCTTCCGACTGCCCGAAGCCCTGCCGGTCACACGACTCGATCGCCGAACCGAACTGTTGACACGCCTCGACAACCGCCACCCTCTCGAAGGATCTCAGCAAAGCTGGAACCGCCAGCGAGAACGGGCCATGGAGATCCTGCACGCCGGAGGAGCCTGGCAGGCGCTTTCGATCGAGAAGGAATCGGCCCGGACCCGGCAACTTTATGGCGACCACAAGTTTGCCCGCAGCTGCCTGGTGGCCCGCCGATTGGTCGAAGCCGGGGTCAAGGTCGTGCAGGTGAACTGGCCGGGGCACGAGAACCACTTCGACACGCACGGGGGACACTTCCCCAGCATGAAGACGTCGCTGCTGCCGCCGATGGACCAGGCCTACGCCGCACTACTGGCCGATCTCGATCAACGCGGGCTGCTCCAGGACACCCTCGTTGTCTGGTCCGGAGAATTCGGCCGCACCCCGTCACTCAACGGCAACAAACCAGCAGGCCGAGACCATTGGCCGTGGGTCTACACCAGCGTGCTGGCCGGTGGCGGCATCCGCGGAGGCCAACATGTAGGCAGCAGTGATCCCCAGGCCGCCTACCCCGCCGAGAACCCGATTCACGTCTCACGGTTTGTCGCCACGATCTTCCACGCACTCGGCTGCTCCGATACGACACTCGTCCACGACGTGCAGGGCAAACCGCATCCCGTGATGACCGCCCTGCCGCTGCACAAGCTGTTCGGGTAGTTCCAACAACTCAGCAACACAGCCCCAACGGCGGCTTCCCGGCTACTCGACCGTCAGCAGCACCGGGTTCGAAGCGTAGCTGGTCATGATCGTGTAGGTGATCGGCACCCGAGCCACGACGGCGATCGGCCAGCCCGAAACCGGCTTCGCACCCGCTGCGGCCTTCAGGGTGAAGGTCGTCTCGAGCATCTCGCCGGTCAACTTGCGAGTCGACTCGCCCTCGACCGTCACACCCGGCGGCAACTGCTCCCCCACCGTCTTGTTGAAAAACAGCAGAGCCATGTTCAGCAGCACCTGCTCGCTGTACTCGGGACTCCGCTTGATCCGGACGGTGAGCGTCGCCGTGCCGCCCCGCTTCAACTTCAGCTCCGCAGGAGTTGCCGTGATCGCGTGCAGGTCCAACGGTCGCGTCACACCCAGCAACTGGCTCTTGATCGGCATCCGCACGAAGCGACTCGCACCGGCACGACGCAATTCCCCCAGCACCCGCGCCTCGCGGATCACCTCCAGCGGTCCATCGGCTCGAGCCAGCTTCGCACGGCCACGCACTCGTACCAGCGAAGCGTTGACCTTGGCCTGTGCTGCGGCCGAAAAGACCAGGGCGCAGTGGTTGAACCCCGAGGGAATCACCACCTTCCGGCAGGTGACCCCACGAGGCAATCGGTCCACAAGGATCTCGACCGGGCCGTCGAACCCGTTGAGCCGCTTCAGTCGCACGAACCACACGGCGTGGCCACCCGCGGCCAGCATCCCGTAGTAGTACTCGCCGTGCACCTCGAAATCCGGGCCGCCCGGCTCGACCGACATGTGATATATGAACCGGTCACCCGCTCGACGGTTCAGGTCCCGAACCCCGATCAGGTACTCGCCGTCGGCCGGGGCCTGGAACCTCAGCGTGGCGTCCTTGCTGAACGGGGCGTCATCGGCGGTGGCCAGGATCTTGCCCGCGGCATCCATCACCATCACCACGCCATCCACGGCCAACTCACGACGCTGAGATTGCACGTCGATCGTGACCACGCTCTCTCGGGTCGCTGTGAAGCGGTAGAAGTGAGTCTGACCGGTCTTCTGAAAGCGACCGTTGACACCCACCGGCAACTTCAAAGGCATCGCCCGGTCAGGCGAGTTGTTCTTCCCGTCGGCGACCACCTGCGGATGAAAACTGACCAGTTGGGGCACCACGAAACCCGGCTGCCCCTTGGCCGCTCCGACACGCACCCGTCGCCAACCCGGCTCCGCGTCCGCCTTGGCCTGAAACGACACCCGGCGAATCGCCCTGGCCGGCTCGGACCCGATGTTCACCGAACGAGTCTCGATGAGCTCGACCTGCTGTTTCGCTCCACGCTGCACCGAAACCGGGAACGCCGCAATCGTCACCGGGCCCTCGCTGATCTCCACACAGTACACGTAACGCGGATCGCCGGCGTATCTTGAGTCCCGGACTTCCAGGATGTAATCGCCCGTCGACGGCAGACGACACCGCAACATCGCATCGCCGCCGACAAAGTTGTCGTTCTCGGCCACCACGCGACCCTGCTGGTCACGCAGCGTCAGGTACGAGTCCATCAGGTGGATCTTCGGGTACTGGATCGCCATGCAGTGGATGGCCCGAGTCACCCGCTGGGCGTGGATCTCAAAGACCAGCTCCTGCCCGGCCTGGCCGCGAATCCGGTACAGGTCGACATCCTCGAAGCCCTCGATGCTGCCGCAGACCGCCGAGGGGATTGCGACCGACTGGGGCGTGTTCTTGGTGTTTTCTGCGGTGTTTTCTGCGGTATTCTTCTCGCCGGTCTGTTCGATCACGACCGGGTAGTCGGTCACCAACAGGTGCCCCACGCTGCTGACCGCCTGGTCGGTCGCGATCCGGTACTCGTACACGCCCGGCAACTGGTCGGCGGGCACCGTGACGTCAAACCCATAATCCTCGCCCTGGTCCAGCTCCTTGGGCTCAAAGAACTCGACCTTGTGGGCCGCTTCCTTGACCTGGGTCATCCGGATGCCCGAGGGGACAAAGAACACCGAGTGCGAATTGTTCAGTGTGAAGTTCGACCACACCCGGACCCGGGCCTTCTTGCCACGCTGTACCGCGATCGGATGAGTCCGCGTGATCTGGCGGTAACTGATCTTGTGGTCGGCGGTGGCCGAGGGCTCGGTGAACCCACTGACCAGCAACAGGACCACGCACCATCCCGCCAGTCGATTCAGACCTGCTCTGTTGATGCTGCTCATTTTGGTCACGCCAGTTCCCGGATCGGTTGGCCTTCGCACAATCGCATCGGTCGCCCGTCGCCGATGATGTGAGTCGTCTCGAGCGGGATGCCGAGCTTGGAATAGATCGTGGCGGCGATATCGTGCGGATTGTACTCCTCGCCCACGCTGCGCCCGCCCTCGGCGTCCGTCTTCCCGACGATGGTCCCGGCCGGAGTGCCCGCGCCGGCGAATACGGCCAGGCCGGCCGACGCCCAGTGGTCGCGGCCCGCCGCGGTGTTGACCTTCGGAGTCCGACCGAAATCGGTCAGCCAGACCACCAGCGTCGTCTCCAGCATCCCCCGCTCCTTCAAATCGGCCACCAGGGCCGGGAAGGCCTGGTCGATCGGAGGCAACAGCTGCTTGAGACGACTGAAGTTCTTGTCGTGAGTGTCCCAGTCGGCATTGCTGACCGTCACGAACCGGCTGCCCGACTCGATCAGCCGCCTCGCCAACAGGCAACTCTGGCCAAACGTGCTGCGACCATACGTGTCGCGGGTCTTGGCCGATTCACGCTCCAACTGAAACGCACGCTGAGTGTTGACCGACGTGATCATCCGAAACGCGTCGCGGTAGTAGGTGTCGATGGCCGAGAGCGCTTCGGGGCGACGGGTGAGGCCCCGCTGCAAGGTGTCGAGCTTGGCCAACGCCTCGCGTCGCAAAGACACCCGCTTGGGACTCACGCCTCCAGGCAACGTCAGGTCGCGGACCGTGAACTTCTCGGCGTTGGGATCCTCGAACACCTCGAACGGATTGTGAGTGATCCCCAGGTATCCGGCCGTACCGCCCATGAACTTCCGGTCGACCTCGTTGCCCAGCTGAACAAATGCCGGCATGTCACGGCGGTGTCCGCGTTCTCGCGAGATCACCGATCCGTAGGTCGGGTAGGTCACCGCCGGATTCAGCTGCCAGCCGGAAAGCATGATGGCGTCGGCTGATCCGTGGGCCCCATTGATCGAATTCAGATTCCGGACCACAGCGATCTCACGGGCCGCGGCGGCGAAACCCGGTACATGATCCGAAAAACGTACACCGGGGATCGATGTGTCCACCGTGCCGAATTCCCCCCGGACCTCGGCCCGAGCTTCCGGCTTGGGGTCCAGGGTGTCATGGTGACTGGTTCCGCCTCGGGTCCAGACCAGGATGCAATTGATGTCAGGGCGATCCACCTTGTCATCGGCTGCAGCAGCCTGGCGGCGGAGCAACCCGTCCAACGACAGGCCGAGGCCACCCAGCGCGCCCACCTGCAGCAGAAAACTGCGGCGGCACGGCGACTGGCAGTCGGCGTGCTGAAGAGGTCGAAGATTGAGCATGTGAGGATTCCCGAATCGTGTGATGCCCCCGACAGCAGGGCGTCGTGATCAATGGTTGAATAGAAACTCGCGGCTGTTGCAAAGAGCCCACAGGATGTTCTGCAGGCCGCTTTGCTGGTTCTTCGACTGTGAGACCACCTCGCGACAGGTCGCCAACTCGACAGCAGAGGGCAGACGACTGAACGCGGCCAGGTACAACTGACCGATGATCTCACTCAGGGGACGCTTTCCGGTGGCCAGCCGAGCCAATCGACCGTTCTTGTCGGCCAGCTTCTTCTCGAAATTCAGACCGTTGCACAGGTGCAGCACCTGAGCCATGTTCGGCTCGGCCGTCCGCTCGCACTCGCAATTGGTCAGCCGACGTGGACGACCCAGCGTGTCCAGGAAATACGACTCGAAGTTCGGGTCCGGCAACGCGATCGCTCGAGTGCCCGGTGGCACGCCGGGGAACCGTTCGTGAGTGCCACAGGCGTGGTCGATCGCGTCGAGCAACACCTCGGCCGGCAGCCGCTTGACGTTGTAGTGAGTGTAGAAGCGGCGGTCGTCGACGTGCTGGGGACGGGAGGTCGAGGACAACTGGTAGGTCGAGGAGGTCATGATCCGACGCATCAGGTGCTTCAGATCAAACTTGTGAGCGACAAAGTCGGCGGCCAACGCGTCGAGCAACTGGGGGTTCGTCGGAGGATTGGTGGAACGCAGATCGTCGACCGGCTCGACAATCCCCGTGCCCATGTAGTGGCCCCAGATCCGATTGACGATGTTGCGGGAGTACAGTCGATTGGTGGGTGAGGTCAACCAGTCGGCGAGCGGCTCGCGGATGTCCAGCACGCCACGGGTGTCGATCGGGTCACCGCCCAGAGGACGAGGTGCGACAACCTGGCCGGTCCGGGGGTGCTTCAGAGACCGCTCGGCGGACAGTGGAGCCAGGCTGACCACCGCGTCGAAGCCCAGCTCGCCAAACGTGCCGCTCGACTTGCTGTCCAGGCGAGTGAAAAACGCAGCCAGACCATAGAAGTCCGACTGGCTGTACGACTCGAAAGGATGATGATGACACCGGGCACACTGCAGCCGGATGCCCAAAAAGACCTGGGCGGTGGTTTCGGCCAGATCGGCGGGGTTCGAAATCGTCGCCACATCTGTCGGCTGACGCGACGAGGCGATGAAGTTGGCCGGGCCGTGCTCGAAGATCGAACCCTGGGCGGTGATCAGCTCGCGTGTGAACTGGTCATACGGCTTGTTCTGTCGCAACGACTGGCGGATCCAGTTGTGGTAGGCCCACATCCCGGCGTCACCGGATGTCTTGCGGTTGTTGCGGAGCACGTCGGAGAACTTCAGCGTCCAGTACGTGCTCCACTCGTCGACATACCGGTCCCGCGACGGATCACCGGTCAGCCCCAGGATCTCGTCCACCAGCCGGTCCCGTTTCCCGGCGTCCGTCGAAGCCAGGAACCGTTCGACCACCGCAGGCTCGGGCAACGTGCCCAGGCAATCCAGGAACGCACGGCGGATGAAGTCTGCGTCGCTGCATCCGGCCGCCGGACGCATCTCCAGCAATCGCCACCGCCGGGCCACCTCCTTGTCGATCAGGTTCACAGCCGCCGGGAACTTGGGCTGGGCCGCAGCCACCGTGAAGGGTGAGATGACATGAGCCACCGCGGTCTGGCCACGGTAGCGAACCATGATCGCCGCCTGCCCGCTGCCGCTGACCTTCACATGCCCGTCAGCGTCAACATCTGCGATTCCCGACTCGAGACTGTCGAAGTCCGAACGCCGCGTGACATCACTGCGGTGCCCGTCGGCATAGCGGGCCACGACCCTCAACTGCTGCGACTGGCCGTTGCGAAACGTCCGTTCCTGCGGAAACACGTCGAGTCCGACGATCCGGGTCGCCCCAGGCGGCTGACCGACACCCGGCCCCCGGGCCCCGTCGGCGATCCAGGTCTTCAGCACGTTGTATGAGTAGCTGCCCTTGTGGAACCGGCGGCCTCCACCATGCCCCATCTGCATCGTGGCCTTCCGCAGCACCAGGCTGTCTTCGGGCGAGACCAGCGAGACCCGACGGCTGTCCCATTCTCGGGTCAGGGCCAGGTGATCGGCGGCCGGGGCGAAGGAAAACACCGAGAGCTTGAAGCCACCCTTGCCGAACTGCGACGCATGGCAGGCACCCTGGTTGCAGCCGGCTCGACTCAGCACAGGCAGCACGTGGTCCACAAATCGAGACCGCCGCTGTGCAAAGCCTGCGCTGACCACAACCGGGATCTGTCTGGCCAACTCCCCATGCCCGACTCGCAACACGGCATCACCCGCGGCAGTGGCCTGGACCCGCCCCTTCGCGTCAATCGATATGACCTCAGCACCGACGATCTCGAACTGCGACTTCCGCGTCACGTCGCTGAGGGTGCCGGAGGCTGATTTCAGAGTGACCAGCAGCTGCACCTGGTCGAGTCGGCTCGAGAGTTCGATGCGGTTCGGAGTGACCTCGAGCTGATCGGCCGCGGTGGCACCGCACACGGGCATCACGAGCACGCAGGTTCCCGCCAGGATCGATCGCCAGGCGGCCCCTCGACAACTTGAAAACGTCACACTCGCTCCCCGGTTCAACTCGCTCGTGACCATTCTGACCCGCAGCCCCGGCGCGGGTCAATTTCAATACCCCACCTCGCCGCACGACCACCTCGAGGCAGCTCTGATGTACACTCTCTGAGATGGGGCCCGCGACTGACCGGCCACGGCACGACCACCCACCTGGAGCGGATCATGGAATCGGACGTCAACAGACGCGACGCGCTGAAACTCGGAGCCGGGGTCGGTGCCGGAGCCGTTCTTCCCGCCCTGGCTCAGGGCCAGCAGACCGAGGAAGGTATCGAGTCGGCCGATCCGCGGCTGAAACCGATTCCGCGGGTCCGGGTCGGAATGGTCGGGATTGGTGGTCGAGGGTTTCATCTGCTCAGGCTGCTGCTGGGACAGCCGCACGTCGAGGTCAAGGCCGTCTGTGACCTGCTCGAGGATCGTTGCCAACTGGCCCAGAAGGCAACCGTCTCGGCCGGACAACAAAAACCCGACGCCTACTTCCCCGACGATCGCGCGTTCGAAAAGCTCTGCGAACGAGATGACCTGGACCTGGTTGTCACCGCCACGCCCTGGCGTTGGCACGTACCGGTCTGCGTGGCGGCCATGAAGAACGGGCACCATGCCGCGACCGAAGTCCCCGCTGCGGTGACGCTGGATGAGTGCTGGCAGATGGTCGAAACGGCCGAACAGACCGGACGCCACTGCGTGATGCTCGAGAACTGCTGCTACGGACGTACCGAAATGATGGTGCTGAACATGGTCCGACAGGGCCTGCTCGGCGAATTGATCCACGGCGAAGCGGGGTACATGCACGAATTGCGTGAGGATCGCGAGTTGCTGGGGGCGGACCAGGAAGTCCGCTGGCGGCTGGAACACATGATCCACCGCGACGGGAACCTCTACCCGACTCACGGCCTAGGCCCCGTCGCCCAGTGCCTGAACATCAACCGGGGCGACCAGTTCGATTACCTGGTCTCGATGAGCAGCCTCTCCAGGGGACTCAATGTTCACTATGCGAGCCGGTTTGGAGCCAAGCACCCGCTGGCCACGCGGAAGTACAAGCTCGGTGACGTCAACACGACCATGATCCGCACCAAGCTCGGACGCACGATCACCGTCGGACACGACACTCAGCTGCCGCGGCCCTACACCCGCATCAACATGGTCCAGGGCACCCACGGCATCGTGCAGGGCTACCCCGACCAGATCGCCCTGGAATCCAACTCGCATGGACACAGCTGGGAGCCGATCGACAAGTTCCAGTCCAAGTACGAGCACCCGCTGTGGAAGAAGCTGATCAAGGAAGCCCAGGGCAAGGGCCACGGCGGGATGGACTTCATGGAAATCCACCGGCTGATCGAATGCCTGACCAGCGGAACCGAGCCCGACATGGACGTCTACGACGCCGCCGCCTGGAGCGCGATCGCCGACCTCAGCGAACGCTCGGTCGCAAAACGCAGCCAGACGATCGACGTCCCCGACTTCACCCGTGGTCGCTGGAAGAAGAACCGACCGCTGGGCATCATCGGTGGCTAGCCCGACTGTATCCCCAGGGACTGGCACAACCACCTGCTCACCCCCCCATCAACCGTGCGTCGACCAGGAGACACCGAGTTGAAGACGGTCCTGATTGCCGAGCTGGGTGAGAATCACTACGGACGCTGGGATGTCTGCCGCGGCATGGTCGAGGAAGTTGCCGCTGGCGGAGCCACCGTCGCCAAGTTCCAGACCTACACCGCCAACCAGTTCGGTTCCGACCACGAGTGGTTCGACTGGTTCCAGGGCGTCGAGATGCCCGAGGAGGTGCACTTCGAAATGCAGCAGCTGTGCGGTGAGCTGGGCATCACCTTTCTGAGCTCGACCTTCACCCGCCGCTCGACCGACTTCCTGGTCGACCGCATGGGCCTGACCGCCCTGAAACTTGCCTCGAGCCGCATCGTCGACATCGAATTGCTCGAACACGTCAACGACCGGTCCGAACAGGTCGACACCGTCTACCTCTCAACCGGAGGATCAACGCTCGAAGAGATTTCGGCTGCGGTGCAGTGCCTGGGTTCGATCGAGAATCTCTCGCTGCTGCACTGCGTCAGCCAGTACCCGACCGAGGATCCCAACGTCAACCTGCTGGCGATCCGGGCCATGCAGGCGGAGTTCCCCGGGATCCCGATCGGCTACAGCGATCACAGCCGCGGGATCGAGGCCTGTCTGGCGGCGGTCGCCCTGGGTGCCACGGTGCTCGAAAAGCACTTCACCTACCACACCCGCATGCCCGGCGACGACCACCAGGGAGCACTGACCCCCGAATCGCTCGCCGAACTGGTCGGCCAGGTCACGCGACTCGAAACCATGCTCGGCCGCGAAGAGAAGACCCCGATGCCCGACGAACGCAAAGCCCTGTCCCAACTCCGAGGCAAGATGCTCGAGGTCGATTTCGAGTAGTGTGTACCCGACATGTCCGACCCACTCACCAGGCCCAGCCATGACCGATCCGCAATACAAGGCGATGACCCGATTTCTGCGTGACCTGGGTACCGAATCGGTCCCGCACACCGGCACCGCCTTCCTGGCTCACCTCGTCGGAGTCTACAACGACCTCAGGGCCTGGGACGCCACGACCGAGGTCTGCCGCGCCGGCATGTTTCACTCGATCTACGGCACCGAGATGTTTCAGAAGTTCGCGCTGCCGCTGGAACAACGCGATCAGGTCCGCGAACTGATCGGCGACCGTGCCGAATTCGTGGCCTGGGTCAACTGCGTGATGGACCGCTCGACCTTCGACGAACAACTCGAAACCGCTGCCCCCTTCTCGATTCGTAACCGGCTGAACGGTAAATCGATCGAGATGAACCAGGAACAGTTCACCGACCTCTGCATCGTGCACCTCTGCGACTGGCTCGAACAACTGCCTCGACTCAGGAAATGGGACCTCCACCGCCACCGATACCGGTTCATTGCCGAGCAATTGGGTGGGATCGCGCTGGAGTCCTTCGACCGGGTCTATGCCGAGGAATCAACCGCGCCGGCGGCATCGGCCTGATTCACAAAACCGGGAGACTCCAGATGCTGACCACTCGCCTGGCCCTGGCCACCGTGCCCCTGCTGCTCCTGACGGCGATCGCCTCAACCGCCCACGCCGCTCGTGCCGTGAAACCACCCAACGTCGTGTTCATCATGGCCGACGACCTCGGCTTCGCCGAACTGGGTTGCTACGGACAAAAAAAGATCCGTACCCCCAACATCGATCGACTGGCCAGAAGCGGCATGCGGTTTACGCACAACTACGCCGGCAACGCCGTGTGCGCGCCGTCCCGCTGCGTGCTGATGACCGGAAAACACCCCGGCCACGCCTTTGTCCGCAGTAATAAGGAAGTCCGCCCCGAAGGCCAAGTCCCCATCCCCACCACCGAAGTCACCCTCGCCGAACTGCTCAAGAAAGAAGGCTACACCACCGGTGCCTTCGGCAAGTGGGGACTCGGTCCCCCCGGATCCGAAGGCGGTCCGCTGAAACAGGGTTTCGATCGCTTCTTCGGCTACAACTGCCAGCGACACGCTCACAGCTACTACCCTTCATACCTCTGGAGCGACAACAAGCGAATCCCACTCAAGAACAACCCGCCCGTCGGCGGCCATGCACGCTTTCCCAAGGACACCGACACCACCAACCCGGGCAACTACAGCCGCTTCAAGGGCCAGGACTACGCCCCCGACCGCATCAATGCCCAGGCCCTGCAGTTCATCCGCCAGAACAAGGACCGACCGTTCCTCCTTTATTACCCCTCGGTGATCCCCCACCTCGCACTGCACGTCCCCGACGAAGCTCTCAAGCCCTACCTCGACCTGAAATGGAACGACCCGCCGTTCACCAAGCTGACCGGCGGTGGCTATACACCTCACTTCACACCAAAAGCCGCATACGCCGCGATGATCACCCGGCTCGACACCTACGTCGGACGCATCCTCGACCTGCTCGAAACTCTCGAGCTGGCAAAAAACACGATCGTCGTCTTCACCTCCGACAACGGCACCACGCACCTCAAGCGAGAGGTCGACTACGACTTCTTCGCCAGCGTCAAGCCGCTGCGAGGCCTCAAGGGCTCACTCTACGAAGGAGGCGTCCGCGTGCCTCTGATTGTGAGCTGGCCCGGCCGCGTCGAATCCGACTCATCCTCGGATGTCGTCACCGGGTTCGAGGACTGGATCCCCACGCTGCTCGCACTGACCGGCAGCCGACAGAAAGTCCCCAGGGGTGTCGACGGCATCAGCATCGCCAACGCACTCCTGGGCAAACGCCAGCCAACTCGCCCGTTCCTCTATCGAGAATTCTCCGGCTACGGCGGTCAACAGGCCGTCTGGATGGGTCGCTGGAAAGGGATCCGGCAACGGCTCTCTCGACCCAACAACCCCAATCGACTCAAGATCGAACTCTACGACCTCGAGGCCGACATCGCCGAATCAACCGACGTGGCCGCCAGGCACCCCGACGTCGTGGCCAGGATCCGAGACCTGATGACACGCGAACACAGATCCTCGAAGCTCTTTCCGATCAAGGCGCTGGACCGATCCGACCTCCGCTGACCCGCAGACCTCGCGGCAGCGTCACCGTCGGAGCAAACGTCCCGTCGCCGCGGCCCTTGAGAATCGAGATCGTCGTGTCGCGGTAGTTGGCCGACACGATGTCGAGATGACCGTCGAGATCAAGATCGGCCACGTCGACGCCGTAGCTGCCCAGACCGCTGGGATGAACCGTGCCTGCGGCAAACGTGCCGTCGCCCCGGTTCAGGAACACCGACACAAATGACTCGGTCCAGTGAGTGATCACCAGGTCCAGGTCCTTGTCGCCGTCCAGGTCACCCAGGCCCAGAAAAGCCCCGTTCTTGCCCGCTTCCAGTTGCCTGTCCTTCTCGAAGCTCCCGTCACCCCGGCCGCGGAACGTCGAAATGGTCGATGTGCCCAGGTTGGCCGTCACCAGGTCCAGGTGGCCGTCGCCGTCCAGATCGGCCACCCGGGCGTCGTTGACCGCGTGAGACCGCTTGCCGGGAATCGGGGTCGCCTGCACCGATCGCACCGACCATTGCCGCTGCGATTGGGCCGCTGCCGCTGAAAAACAGCCCCGACCCGGGCTCAGACAATACGTCACCCGATCGTCGTGCTCGTTGGGAATCACCACGTCGAGAAACCCGTCCTCGTCCAGGTCACCGGTGTCGATCGAATAGGCCGACCGACCGGCCGGCATCACCACGGCCGGGCCGAACTGTAAGCCCGGCAGCCCGCGGCGGATGTGCAACTCGCCCACGGTCAAATCGTGCTTGTAACCGGAACCGCGAGCGGTGTAGAGCAGGTCCAGACGTCCGTCGCGGTCCAGGTCCGCAAAACGCACTCCCTTCGCCTCGCTTGGCAACAGGAACTCGGCCACCATCCTGAATCGCCCGCCGGCTTCGCCCACCACAACCACCACTCGACCTGTCTTGACCGTCGAAAGACCTCCGACGCCGACAACCACGTCCAGCAACCCGTCGCCGTTGATGTCCGCGGAGTGCAGGTTGTGCACATGAGGCTCGGACCAGCACGCCGCGTCGGTCGAACGGTCGTACTCGCGGCCCGACAGGTCCGTCAGCACCGCCTGGGTACGGTCCGCGACGCCCCCCCGACCGTCCCCGATCGCCAGTTGCAGAACGCCCAGGTTCCGAAACCCGATCAGCACATCCGGACGTCGATCGCCGTTGAAATCTCGAACCAGCAGCTTGTAGGGACCGCCGACGTAACCCTCGAGTCGAACACGCTCCTCGAGCCGCTCACCGGCCACCGAAACCACGGCGGCGGTCATCAGCACCGCCAGCACTGCGGCCACCCACCGCTCGCGGATCCGCATCACGACTTGACCCGCCCCTTACGCTCAACCCACTTGTAGGCCCGCTTCGAATTGAGTGAAAAGAACTGCGAGACCGCCTTCTCACCAAGATCGCTGACGTAGTCGAGCACGATCTGCTGCTGCTGTTTGTAATCGGCCGCACGCTCGGACACCGGCCAGTCGCTGCCGTAGATCACCCGGTCGTTCCCAAACGCACTCCAGACCACGTCGAGGTATGGCTTGTAAAACGCCACGTCGCGGGGCGCCTTGCCGCCGCCCCGGGTAGCACCCTCGACCATCGCCGACACCTTGCAAAAGACGTTCTTGTACCGGGCCGCGGCACGGATGTTCGACACCCAGTCCTTCGGAGGCGGATCGCCGGTGATCGCCACGTTGCCGATGTGGTTCTGCAACACCCGCAAGCCCGGCATCCGGGCCGCCAGGCGGCTGACCACCAGCGGAGCCACCGGTCCGCCGTTGACGTCCAACTCGAGATCGTGGTCCTGCAACACCTTGAAGGGGTCTAGCGAATCGGACTTCAACCGACCCGCGACCTGGCCCTCGCCCACCCGGATCCCCCGGAACAGCTTGTTCCGGGCAAACCGCTTGACGTGCTCGGGGAACTTCGGGTCCGACGGATCCAGATGACCCACGATGCCCACCACAAACGGATCGTCCCTGGCGATGTCCAGCAACCACTGGTTGTCCTCCAGCCGACTGCTCGCCTCGACTATCACCGTCCCGGTCACCTTCAGAGCCTGCGGCACCGCCCGCAGGTGCTTGGGCAACACGGTGCGAAAGAGCGGCGACCCCTTCCGCGGCCACGGAATCCCCTCGGGACGGGTCGGATCATAGAAGTGAGTGTGGCAATCGATGACGTCGACCCCGGCCGCGCCGCCCAGAGCCTCGTTGGCCAGGCTCGCCGAACCCGAGATCGCCGCACCACCGGCCACTTGCAGCAGTTGGCGTCGCGTCAGGTCGTGACTCATTCAGACAACCCCCAGCCCTTGCGATAGTCCTTGCTTAACAAGTCGTTGGCCGCGGTGTTGTTGGTCACCTTCAGCTTCTTCGGGTCGTACTCGATTGTCTCACCCACCCGGTAGGCCACGTTGCCCAGCAACACGATTTCTGTAAACGGCCCGGCATAGCCGAAGTTGCTGCCCGTCGGGCTGCCCGTCTTACAGGCGGTGATCCACTGCTGGTGATGTCCCGGCGAAGCGGGCAGGTAGGGCTCAGGCGGCTTGAAGTCCTTGAACTGCTCGACCGGCAACAGCTGCGGCGCCCCGCCATGAGCACACGCGATGCGGCCCTTCTCGCCGATGAACAACGACCCGTTCATCGGCAGTTCCCGGGCGACCGGCTCGGGAGGCCTCGCCACGCCCTCGTACCAGAACACGTCCACCGGCGCCCGCTTGCCCCGCTGGCCGAATTCGAACTTCGTGATCATCCAGGTCGGACCACTGTGGGACTGAGGACGCGGGCCCATCGACGAAACACGGACCTTGCCGCCCAGTTTCAGGCCCCAGAAGGTCGGGTCCATCAGGTGAATTGCCATGTCCCCGATGGCACCGCAACCAAAGTCCCACCAGCCCCGCCAGCGGAACGGCACGAACGCCGGGTGGTACTCGCGCTTCGCGGCCGGACCCAGCCACAGGTCCCAGGACAATGTTGAGGGAATCTTGGGACGATCCGT
>Ga0310124_10001802_pt1 | contig 14815 bp, 17 predicted proteins | sample CB11b_AW_Bot5_MG_FD_203507 | JGI IMG/M metagenome (GOLD analysis project Ga0310124, IMG submission 203507) | Marine microbial communities from Western Arctic Ocean, Canada - CB11b_AW_Bot5 | ecosystem: Environmental > Aquatic > Marine > Oceanic | place: Canada: Western Arctic Ocean | collected...
TGCCTTCATTTTTGTTGCGTTCAGAAATTAACATCTGGTAGGCTTCTTCGTAGCCTTCTTCTAAAGCAACATCAAATTCGCTTTTTTGAGTACCAAGACGTGAGTTAAGATCAGTAATGACCTTATACGCTTCTTCGTAACCTTGTTCTGCTGTTTCTTCTGCGGCGGAAAGTTCGGTTGAAAGCTCAGAATAAGCTCCTTCCAACTTTTCGTTGTATTCTTTTTCAAGTTCCTCTTTAACTTCACCTTTAGACTCGTTCAAAGATTCCTCAACAGCAGAAGCAACTTCATTTACCTGGTCTTTTGGTAAGAGTTTTTTTAATGACTCAATAATTCTATCCATTAGATTTAACCTCACTTTTTATTTTGTCTGTTTCTTCTTTTATAATGCCGCTGAGTGCAGCCACAATAGCTTCTTTACTAACAATATGTATGCCGTAGCCATCATTTTTTGATGAACTACTATCAACATTATGGTTATTAACGGCCTCTTTCTTAGCCTTAGTGACTTTTTCTTGAAAAGCCGACGAAGTACTAGGGTCAGCTACGGCATCAAACGTGATGAGTTTGTAGCTTTCTCCTATAACTAAAATTCCATTTTCATTTACTTTCCCATTCCCTACGCCTCTTGAACTAATTCCAACACGAACCCCATCATTAATGAGGCTCTTTAAAACTTTTCCATGAGGAGTATTGAGAATTTCACCTTCTCCCATCAAAGTATTACCTTCCCACCACAATTGTGTGACAATATGAGATGCATTAGTAAAGTGAATAATACTGTCAGTTGGATGATCCAACTCACCAATTAATCCTCTTCCTTTGATGTGGTCATTCAGCCTTTTAACATTCTCATCTAGAACGCCAAAAGGATACATTCTTTTATTTTTATTAACTGCTTCGGCTTCTTGGAATTTGCCTTTAAATTTAACAGTACCGTTTTCAGTAGTGGTAGATTCATTTAAATTTAAAGTAAACCCAGAACCTACACAGCTATCAACTAGCAACATAGGGTTGTCACTCATTTTTCATTTCCCCTTATTCTGGTGTTGACGGCTTCAAGTTATTAAGTAAAAACGGATTCTTCTTCGGAGGCCAAGGTGCCTCATCACCAGCTTTTTCAGCTTGTGCATAAGAAGGATTGCTCATAGAACTTTCCATGTCGCCTAATTCTTCTGCTCCTGCGTCACCTACTTCTCTTTTGGTTTTTGCATCATCCCAAAAGATGTATGGATTCTTTTTAGTGGTGCCGTCCATGTCGCCTAATGACTCTCCTTCTTCGCCAGTCATTTTCCAACGATTTTTGTCATCGCCAGCAAAATCTCTAGAAGGGGAATAAGCTTTGTCGGCTGCGTCACTCACTGCTGGGTGGTCGCCTTCGCCGGAATCGCCCATTACGCCACCGGAAACATGTGGTTCTGCGTAGAAATCAACATTGTCAAGATTAGCTTCAATCAAAAGGTAAAGCCATTCAGAAGCAGATTCCGCAATATTAAGATCTGCTTGAACATCTTGATTTAGAACGTTCGCCAAAAGTTGAAGATGGGATAAGGCTCCCTCTTTCAAAGCGTCATCTCGGCTTCCTTCAGCCTGACGATAAACATCTCCTACGGCTTGATATACTGCTTCAAACACTTTTAAGTTGTTATCAATGTCTTCGTCTAAAGTTGGATAGAATTCTTTGATTGTTTCTTGGAAATCAACATAAGAATCTTCTGATTCTTCATCATTGTTTTCAGAACCAGAAAGCTTTTCAATTCTGCCAACACGATCAGAGTATGCATTATGCGCACTTCTTAAAATTCCCTCGGACATAAAGTTGCATGTATGATCGTCAAAGTTAGTCGATCCGACCGATTCCAATGCTCCTGATATCTTTTGAGCTAATTCATCTTGAGTTAGATATAAAACACTTGGCCACTTGGTAACAATGCCTTCAAGAGTTTCTTCTAATGCATCATTATCTGACAAGGCATTGCTTCTTTTAAGTTCAGACAGAGCCTTGCAAAATTCTTCGTCATTACTAAGATCTTGAGCCTCTGTGCGAAGTGCCTTCATGGTTCCATTCATAGCCTTCCAACTTGATTGTGCCCATTTAGATTCATTTCTTTTCTGACTTGCTGGAACGGATACCGCTGTCAAGTTTCCTTCATCATTATAGGAAACTTGAGTCTCATGAAGGACGGGGCCATAATTGTGAATATCAACATATTCTAAAACATTATGACAAAGGTCTACCCATTCTATCATTTTCTTTTTGCCAAGATTGTATCTTGTAAATACTCGACGTTGATGACCACCCTTGCCAGTCTTTAAGTGACCAAGCTTTTTACTCATCCTGTCGGAGAGTCTTTTGATTTGTTTTGCAAGACCTGGATGCGTCTCCTTCCATTTTTGGAAGATCTTTCGGGACTTTTTACCCAGCATGACTGCCAGACGACTGCGTTTCTTGCCTTTAAGTTTAGAAGTTTTTCCGGTTCCTTTTGAAACGGTCATCGTGGCGGCTTCTGTTACCGCTTCTTCGAATACTCTAGAAATGGTTGGAGAACTCATATAGCTATCGAAATGGCTTTTGGCCTTTTCTTCATTTCCTTCTAACAAAGAATCAACCATGTCGGAAAGAATTGATTGAGACTCTTTTTTCAAGGAGTCTTCATCAACTATAATATTTTCAATATTTTCTAGATTAATTCTTCCGTCTTTTATTTGATATTCTGCACGAATATATTCGCCATCAATTGTTTCGTAGATCACATCGTTTTCACTAAAACAATAAAGGCTAACAGAAGTTTCAAGAACATTCGAAAGAACGTCTTCTGCACCAACTAACTCACGTTGGGCAAGGGTTAGAGAGTTGTTCTCCATTTCCTTAAATTCATTGTATTGAACGAGTTTTTTCTTCATCGGATGACTCCTAATTGATTATTTTTCCAAGCTTAAGCTCTACTTGCATATATATGTTTACTGTCGTTTAAAAATAAAGTCCACCTAAGAACTTTAATACAACGGCCTTATAGTATAGTATGCAGCAACCGCTTAATAATGAGGTAAAAATGATGCGATCATTCGGCAATTACATAAAAAGTAAAGAACAATTCGTTGAGTCTAGCGCAACTGACATCGGAAGAACGGCATTGGGAAGCGTTTCTTTAGGGGAGAAACAGAAAGAGCAGTTGGGAAATTTATTCAAAGTAATAGAATTAATTTCAGACGGTTATATGTCGGATTTAAAAACTTTTTTAAATCGCATGTCTAATAAAGATGAAGAAATTGAAAAGTTGGTTGAAAAAATTAAAGATAACAACTGGGCCAGCTTGCACCAAGCAGGAACCAAAGCAACTTCGGCATTCGATTCTGGCGATGAAAATAATTCATCTGAGCCGGAAAGCGACAGTGGGTTTAATGAGCCAGATATGCTTGCTCAACACGACACGGGCGATGCAGAATAATTTTATTTAAACCAATATTTTTTTGCTTTTTCTAAATTGTCTTTTTCAAGATCAAACACAGTTTCTGCTAAAACTGTGTCCGTGTTGCATTTGGGGCATATCGCCGTCTTGTCATCATCCGTATATTCTTTAATTTCTTTAGTTTCAAATAACTCTAAGCAATGGTAACATCCGGCCATCTTGCTAGATATAATCTCTTTTTTATTATGAAATGACAATCGAGGAGCTTTTTTAATCATTCTACCTCACTATAATCTATTTCTTCTTCATCTTGGTCTTTGCCATGATTTCTAATTTCTAAATCATATTTTTTAATATCTCCATCATCTGGTTCAGCTAAAGGAGTCCCAGCGGGTGTGGCTTCTGCCTCTGGTGGCGGGGTTCCTTCTGGTGTGGCTTCTGCCTCTGGCGGCGGGGTTCCTTCTGGTGTGGCTTCTGCGCCCAACTCTGGGGATGGCCCGCCTGCGGCTAGTCCGATCTCTGTTTCATCAGGTTGTTGTCCTGGTGTTCCCACCCCCATGAGTTGAGGATTTTGTCCTATTACTTGTAGCTTAAGATCTTCTAATTTTTGCAATTTAAGTCTTGATAACATTTCTTCAGCTTCTTCTTCTGTATATTTCAACCATTTGGTTAATATGTCAAAATCAGATAGAAGCGCAGCGCCTTTTAAGCTTCCTGCATTATTTATCCTATTAGTAATAATCTCAACTCGACTAAGTTCCCGCCAATCTGACGGGGGTGTAAGTTTGATCATTAAGTCTTGATAAGATTCCTCAGGGAATCCTCTGAGTTCTAGATGTCTCTCTGCAAGTGAATACAAACCATCTTCTAGGCTGGTTTGTAATCTTTCAATCATTCTTGCGAATTTAACGTCTTGAGCCGAAAGAGTAATTCTTGTTGCGTTGGGATCTTCTTGTGAAAAATAACTCTTTGGAAAATTCAATGCCGCAAATAATTTATTTCTAAAATAAATGGCGTCATCTATTTCCCCAAGATTTTGTGCACCCGGAAGGGTTTCGATTCTAGTTCCCGAATTAGGTCGAAGAGGCAACCAATAGTCCTCATCTTGTGCAGGAGCATGCCATCGTTCTTCTACGCTCGATGCATTATTTCCACCCTTCCCGCTTGAAACTTTTTTCTTTCTAAATTGGTCTTTCATTCTTTCCATGAAAGCCTCTGCTTTATAAGGAGGCAGTTGCCCGACATCAATATAAAACACACGACGTTCAGGTGCTCTTGTCAGTCGATAAACCAACATTGCATCTTCCATTAATCGCAACTGATGTGCTGGACCTCTGGCAGGCTCGATTAAAGAGACTCCATATGGATAGAAGGTTCTTCTGTCATCCCCAATTTTCATATGAACAATTTGATTTGGATGAAATCTAATCGCTGTGGATTGTTGCAAATCTGCTTCGTTTGCTTTTGTGACAGGGACTCTAGTCAATGACTGATAATCCGGCCCTTCCTTACTTTGTTGAAATTCAATTAACTTGCCTTTTGTGGTTTCTATTTTATACATGCTCTCACAAGGCAACGGGAGGGTTTTTAATATTCCATCTTTTGGGCTATTGGGATTAATGATGACTTCAACAAAATAATCTCCGAATATAAAAAGATTTTTTGCCCAGTTCCAAATTCTTCTATCAATCTTAAGAAGTTTATAAAATAAGAATTCAACTTCTTCTTTGACTTTTGTAGTGTCACATTCCACAGTGACAATGTGACGGTTTTCTCCAACTTGACAATTATGGAATATCGTTGATTCTCCACAAAAGTTTTCATGGTTATCAACTGAGAGATCATAAACATTCATTTTTTTCCATTGATGAATATCAACTACTCTTCTTCGATCCTCTTTTCTGCCAAGCATTCGACCTTCTTTAACTGTGAATCCTGCTTGCTTGATCCATCCGCTAAGTGTCTTCCATTCATGCCCGACAGCGTTAGAAACATTTTGAAGATCCATTCCTTGAGAAAGCAATCGCATTGTGTGATTGACTTTTTCTAATCGCTCATTCTTTTTTCCAGTTTTCCATTCATCAACAAATTGTCTCTCATGCTTCCAACCATCTTTAAAAGTAAATATTCTTGGGAACTGTCCTACTTTTAATTTATTATAACGGTTATCAGGACTTTCTTTATAGAACGGCATTAGTTCATCGCCAAATTGAAGTTCTCCCGCTTCAATCCATGTCCCATCTCTTTTTAATATTCTGTGGTCTGGTGTTGCGATGATTTTTGTTCCATCATCTAAAAATATCCTTACTGTTTCTGCTTGCTTTACCAATCTGGGGGTGTGTGCCCAACCAAGGGTGTAATCTTCTTTTTTAAAATCCCAACAATAAACTAAGAATCTTTCGTCTGCTTTATTTTCTGCCAGCCACTTAATCGTAGGTGACCCAAAAGGAGTTGCCACTTTCGTCTTTCCCACCAAGCAAGCTTCGTCAGCAAACACTGTCATTGCCATTTCTATTTCGGCAACATTTCTTAGTCTCTCATATTCTTTATATCTACTTTGTCGATTGGTAACAGAAGATAAATCAATGAAGTCATTGGAATCACGAAGTCTAATTAATCCTTTAGACCCGCTCCAAAAAGATCCGTCTGACCGTATATTGGGGATAACATCAGGCGTAGTAACCCCAGCACCAGAAAGCTGGTCACCGCCTTGATCCATTGGACCTTTAGCGAAACTGTAACTGAATAATTTAAAAAAGTCCCACCATGCCATGATTGTAATCCTAATTTCTTCTTTTTATATTTAGAACGTCGGTCGTTTAATTACTATTATAAAATAGTTATGAGTAAAGCCGTTTTTATTACAAGTCATCTTTTCTCTGGTTCGCACGCTTTGTGCGAAGCATTGGATACCAATAAAAGAGTATCTTCTTTTAGTTCCAATGCTATGTATAAACATTATGATGACTTCCGATTTTTAGTTGGAAGAAAGCATAAGGCCAACAATACAGCGGCCACCTACTTAGATGAACTTCTCTATAACCATTCCTTTTCCTGCAAACCCCTTTATGAGTATTGTAAGTTTATTTATGTAGTTCGTGAAGCTAAACCAACTCTAAATGGTATCGTAACACATCATAATTTAAAACATCAATCCGCTTTGAGATATTATTCATATCGTTTAAGAAGATTATGTGAAATGGCAAAAAATACACCAAATTCTCTTTTAATTACTTGGGATGACATAATTTCAGGGAAATGCATAGAACCAATATCCGATTTTTTGAATTTAAAATCTAACTTTAAAATGAACTTAGACTTTGACCATTATAAAGATTTTCCTGATAATGTTCATTATAATTTAATAAAACAAGGTCAAGAGTCTTATGAAAGACATATTGCATATCTTAAGTCCAAACTAAGAACGTGCTAATTTCCGTGGTTGGCCTTGATCCACCTTACTGTCCCGCTCTCCGATCTCATAAACACACTGTTGGTGGCGGGGCTTCCTGACGACCACTTAACCCCTTTAAGCATACTCCCGTCTGTAATTCCGGTAGCAACAAAAACACAAGGTCCAGAAACCAAATCCTCAATTCCCAAAATTTCTCCTTGAGGGGTCCAAACGTCTCCATCTCTATCATAGGCTTTAATTTGGAAATCTCCTCCCAAACACTTAATCGCCGCCGCAGATATCACAGCTTCAGGAGATCCGCCGATTCCACAAAGCATGTCTATATCATTATTCGGAAGACATGATGCAACTGCCCCCGTGATATCACAATCTTGTATTAATTTTATTCTTACATTCATATCTCGAAGACGGGATATAAGCTCATTGTGCCTAGGTCTGTTTAGGACACACACAACAATGTTGTTATAACTTTTACCAGTTGCTTTTGAAATCAGTTTAATATTTTCTTCAATTGTATTATCAATTGATAGATCAACATGACTTTTTATAGAAGGGCCATAAGCAATCTTATCAGCGTAAAAGTGTTTTGTTTTGTACATTGTGCCAAAATGCGACATTGCCAATGTGCTTATTGCTTCGGGTCCTGAGGTCACGGTGGGAGTTGTGCCTTCTATGGGATCAAGAGAAATGTCATATGGGGCGAAGCGGCCACTGCTAGATTCGCAGTGGCGATCTTTTCCAACTCTCTCTCCTTCAAACAAACCATAAGACTCATCCTTCTCACCTTCTCCGATGGCTATTATTCCATGGAAATCGATTTGGTTAAGTCTATTTCTCAGTGCCTCAGTTGCAGCTTTATCGGCCTCTAATTTGTTTCCACTTCCAACCCATTGAGAGGCGGCAATTGCGGCAGCTTCAGTAACACGAATAAGGTCTAAGCTTATATCGATCATTTTTTTATCCAAATAAAGTTTGGTCATTTAAATTTTTGAATGAGTCCAATTTGTCTTTTTCTTCTTGAATCATTTCGTCAATAACATCAATGGATTTTGAAGAATTTAATTCGCCTGCGAAAGGAGCAAGTCCTGTTGGCGGATTTTGAATTTCGTTTCTTTTATGCCTCTTTGCTTCTGTTTTATTTATCTTATATAAAGCTTGTCTCAAATGAAACCTAACTTCATTGAGAGCAAAGTCTACAGGCAAACTTTGAATGGTTTTTTGCAATAATTCTTTAGTTCTTTTAGTATTATTTTTCATTTAACTACCATCCAAATTCTCTTAAAATTTTATCGTTTTTTCTTTTTTTATCAAACACAACTCCGGGCAATATATCTTTTCCGGTAGGGTCTAAAATCGGATCATTATCGTCTTCCCCAATCCAATCAATGGGGGAGCCATCTTGTATTTCTTTTCTAATTTCTTCATAGTTAGGACTTTTGAATACAGACGTAATTTCACCGGGCATTTCCGCACCTATAGGAACCCCCCTCATAATTGTGTCTCTTACATACAATGCCACAGACATAGCCATTATCGCATCATCGTGTTTTCCTTTTTGAGCTTCGGCCCGTTTTCTTTGAGCACTATAAATAAATGTTTTTAATTCGGTCACAAATCTGGGGCTATTAACCGTAAGTGTGTCATTTAAAATTCTGTGCTGCAAGGCTTCAAGAAGGATGGGCCTTGTTGTTCTATTTGTTACTATTCCTGCCTTGGGGGTTGATCTCTTTTTTTCGTCGTAAAAAAGATTTTCATAATGTAGTTCATTTTGAAGGTTGCTTATGACAGCACCGCCCGGTGCCATGTTTTCAATGGCTACTAAAGCTATATTGTAATATATTCCAACTTCGTTAATTACCTGTGCGAATAAATGAGGGGGAACCAAGTTGCTATAAAATTCTGCAACTTGTTCTAATGTAGCTGAGTCAATTATTTGGAAACAACTGCTGTCCCCGTCGTCTCCCACTCCTTCTGCACAATCTGCCCCCAATATATATTCATGACCATCGATAGGCTCCTTCCACACCCACATGGCTCCACGTTCCCAGTCTTCATTAGACAGTTCAGTTTTATCTTCTTTATTATTCCATTTAGAAAACAATTTACGCACAGGAAAATTGTCCCTTGTTTTTTTGTCTAGATGCCCAATTTTTTCAGAATTAATATAAGTTTCACCTGAGCCTAAAAATGATCGCATAACTTCTTGCAACCATCCTTTTGTTCCCAATTGTGCCTTTTGGTCTTTTACCCAATTTTTATTATTGTATTCAGGGTGCTCCCAGTAGTCTAAGTCAATGATGTTAAACTTGTTTTTCTTGTCTTTAGCATTATAATAAGTTTCTTGATACCAGTTCCCTAAACCGTTGACAGTAGAAATGACTATACACCGACCACCAGTTGATATGGTGGGGTACATGGCTTTCCAATGTTCTTCCATTTTTGGAACAAATGCGGCTTCGTCAATAACCAAATAAGTCAAGGCTCGACCACGAGCGGCCTGTGGTGTATAGAAAAACAGGTTGCCACCTGTCTCGGAAAATTCTTTATGATGATCATTCCATTTGTCTTTGTTTTTTGGATTCATCCAAGAAGGCAAATTAGAGACGGCACGATTAATGATCTCACCTGATCCTATTGCTTCACGATCAGTTTTAGAAAGAACCATTATTTGTTGATCAAGTTTAAATAGACATCTCCACAACCCCCACAAAATGGTTACTGTAGTCAGTCCTCCTTGTCGAAATTTAGAAATTATATTAAATCTATAATCGTCATATTCTTTTATCACACGTCGTTGATACTTATAAAGGATAAAGGGGATAAGACCATTTATTGGATGTAAAATTTTAACGTACTTAGTGCAAAAATAAGAAAAACTAGATGCGCATTTTATTATTTCTTCTGTCTGTTTTTCTTGACTATAGGCATCTATTTGGTCTAGATCTTCATTAGGGTCTACGCTAAATTCGCATTTTTCAAACTCATAATACTCTAAGTCGAATTTTTTTTCATAAAATTGTTTGAACTGATCTTGCATAATTGTTTCTCGGTTATTCCTTTTAATATATATACACAATTAATATGAGCAAAAATTTATGAATATTAAAAAAGATGATCAAAAAAAACGTGGCTTTATTGCAACATCAATAACGATAGGAACTATTGGGGTAGCTGTCGCTTTGGGGGCCATTCAAGCAATCGCTTCTTTTATAATTAAAAAAATCCTGTCTTTTTTTGGAAAAAACAAAAAGGAAGAAAAAAATGAAAACTAAAATTTCTATCGTAGTTTTGTCCTTTCTCACATTAGTAAACATAGTTTTATTTAAAATGGGCGATGAAAAAATTACCCCTAAAGTCACAATAGTAGAATATCAAGAAGAGAATCTAGCGAATTCCAACGTAGAAGTTCCCAACGTAGAAGTTCCCAACGTAGAAGTTCCCAACGTTCCCAACGTAGAAGAGCCGGAAACCATACCAGTGTTTCCAAGGCTAGAAGGTTTGGCAACGATTACCAAAGAAGAATGTAGAGAAATTGTATCTGTTCTAGCATCTGATGAATATGAAGGACGGAAACCAGGGTCAGACGGCGACAAAAAAACCATTTCTTACGTTGAAGATCAATTCAGGAGAATAGGATTGGAACCTATAAATGAAAATGGTTACCGACACACCTTTATTTACCCATCGAAAATTCCACTGAAAACTTCTAATGTGGTAGGAGTAATAGAAGGCACTGATGATACTTGCATTTTGTTGGGTGCTCACATGGATCATCTTGGCAAATCCTCAGTGCTGAGAGTAAAAAATCGCATTTATAACGGTGCAGATGATAATGCCTCTGGCGTATCTGCTCTTATTGAAATCGCTGAAGCTTTTGTAGAATCAAAAGTCGTCCCAAAGCACACATTGATTTTTGTGGCTTTTAATGCTGAGGAAATGGGTCTTATTGGATCTCGATTTTATGTTTCTCATCCTGTGAAGCCATTAGACAAATTGTCCTTAATGATTAATTTAGACATGATAGGAAGATTAGATGGCAAAAATGAATTGGACCTGCAAAGTAGTCGAATATCTAAAGATTTGAAAAAACTTATTGATAAACTAGATGACGAGTATCCATTTGATTTTGATTTGATAAAAGCGGGTTCTAGATCAGACCACGCTAATTTCGCCAACCAAGAAATCCCTGTTTTGTTTTTCCATACCGGAGGACATAGTCTTTATCATACAACTGGAGATGAAATCGATACTCTGGATTTTGATGGTTTAGAGAAATTAACAAAATTCATTTTTGACTTGACTTTCACATTGGCTGTTGATAATTTAGAAACTAATAAAACATCTTTTATAAACATCCCAGACAGGACGTTTAGCCCATCTGCCCTAAATAATTAAAAATTTGTTGGAGAAAAACTTAATGAACTTAAATCAATTAATCAATCTTCTAAATGAAGACTTGAGCAGAGAATATATGCATTGGCATTTTTATATGAATGCAGCAATTCGTGTTCAAACTTTGCATAGAGCAGAAATCCAAGAACTGATGCTTGAAGAAGCTGCCGGTGAGATGAAGCATATAGAGGAATTTGGAAAATTGATAGTTGGATTAGGAGGAACCCCAACAGTAGAAGTTGCTAGTTTTGAATCTAATACTACTGATCCAAAGATAATTTTAGAAGAAGCTCTAAAGATGGAAGAAGAAGTGGTGACTAATTATGTGCAAAGAATGGATGATGCTGAGAAACTAGAGTCTTTGGGTGGGATTGATAAAGTTCATGGAAGATATGTTCACATTTTCCTCGAAGATCAAGTCCTTGATTCTAGACAAGCTGTTGACCATTATAAACAATTAATAGCAGGCCTTAAATCTGTTTAATCACTATTGTTGTTGAATTTTATTTTTATTATAATTAAATTAATTAAATTCAATGAACTTAAGGAACTGTAAAATGAATAAAAAAGCAAAACTAGTTAGAAACTTACCGGCGGCTAGATTTTATTATAAAGGGAGCCATTCTCACCCTGTGAGAAGAACTGTGTTGGTCACAGAAGTTGGGAGAAATGTTATTAGAGGATATGAACTCAGAGAAGGTTCGGATGTTAGAGAATTTTCTAAATCCCTTTATAAAACTTATTCCAGATCTAAAATCGCAACAACAAATCAGTGCCGAAAAGATAACAAAGTAAGCACAAAAAAGAACAAAACGACATTAAAGAGAGTCAGCTTGAAAACCTTAGTTTTTGACGGGGTTTGACTTGCGCCGTCCTCAAGGCCACCATTTTGGCGTAGGTTTACCCAAAAGCTCGACCAATTATTATTGGTCGGGCTTTTTTATTTAAAAAGAACCTTACTAACATAAATAAGGTATAAATGTAGGAGCTAAATGTAGGCGAAACTAGCTTATGGCTGGTAAATAAGGATTTAATCATGGCAGAATTTTTTCAAAATGTTTTTAACAAAGACTTTCATGGAACAATATACGGAATAGGATTGGAAGAATCCCCCCAGAATTGGACAATGGGTGCCAATCAAGGAAGAAGTACTAATTCAGTAGTTCATTGGGCGGGGCCAGGCGTCGCAACTGGTACATATAATTTATCAGGGAAAACAACCTTAACTGTTAATTTTGCCAGACCAAGTGCTCCTGATGCTTTCTTTGCAATAGCCGTTGATGTTACGGCCACGGCTAGTGCCGCAGGTTCAGTTTCTATTCATGAAATTGTTACTGATCTTAATGCTGACGCCGCATTTTCTACACTTATGACAGCTTCGGTAATTGATGGATCAAATGAAGTCAAAGATGCTACTCATGGTTTTGCTGGTGGCGGGGGAGTTGCTAAACAAATTGATATAACTGGAAAAGTTCCAGGTGAATTTTATGTTTTGAATAGTTCAGCCGAAGAAGTTTTAAAGTTTAATAAAAAAGCCCCAATTAAAGAGCTAATTACATTCTTTAAACGAATGTCGTGGGATGTAGATGGCACCGCAGTTGAGGCTGCGGCCACAGGCCCCCGCCCTTTAATTTGGTTGGACATATCAGATGCAAACGCCCAAGTTCCTCTTACTACTGCGGGGATCGTGTCTCCTTGGACGAGACAAGCTGATTATCAGTTGCTCAAGGGTAACGTGCCTCAATATCAATTTGTCAAGAATACTTATGATGTGGCTACCGGCACCGATCACACAGTACAAATTGCTTATAACGCAGGTGCTGTAGTTGGCGATCCGGCCTACAAGACTACTATGGTATATGTTAACAATAAAATGACCGAAAGTACGACAGTTCCATATGTGCTTGAGTCTGGCGACTTAGTTACTCCATAAATAATTTAAAAGAAAGGGTTTCAAATGTCTAAAACTAAAAGAGAAGATGGCTTGTGGTCAGAAGAACGCATCGTAGAAAAAGATGGCGAAAAAATCATTGAGACCTATGTTGAAAAGAGGCCTATGGAACTTACTTCTCGCATAATCGAAAAGACTCGGCCTGTTGTGGTTGAAAGAAAAGTTGAACATTTAGTAGATGGGAAAGTTGTTGACACAGAAGTTGAATCTTTATCTGAAGATCTTGAAAAGGCAACTAATGCCGTCGAAAGCAGTCAAGAAGTAGGTGCTATGCAGTCAGAAATTGCTGAGAGAGTTATCGCAGAAGCCAAAAAGCTTTCCCTGCTTGATATGATTCTTGTAGGACTTATTGCTGTCCAATCAGCGGTTTTGATTTATTTCTTACTTAATATGTAAAATTCTATTATAGAATTAATGCACTAAAAACGTTGTTAGTTTTACGGGTAACGTAATTCTGTCATATCCCCCATTTATCTCTTATTTTCCATAACCAAGATTGTTTTGCACGGTCAGCCTCTTTGTTGACCTCTTCACCATCTTTTTTTCTCTGGTCTTTTTCCATGTATTTAGAACGATCATATAATTGGTTTATATTTTTTTCCCAAGATTCTTTAGGGACATAACATAATAATTCTCCTGAAGCTTCTTTGTATACTAAGTATCCTTTTTCATACACAGTTAATTCTTTTTTATTGTTCATATATTGTATTTCCAAATGCATTCCTCTAGACAAGCCATCCCAAATTCTTCCTACATCATGACTTAAACTTCCTTCTTCAAAAGTTTGCATTGATTCTTCATCTTCGTCCACATCTTCCCAAAAGTGGTCGAAATAACTCGCATCGGAAAACATTCCTTCTTGAGAAACAATAGGTTCCCCCAAGTGTTTTAAGATCATTCCTAATTTTCCACTCTTCCCCATCAGGTTTTTCTTTGATGCTTCTATTGTTCTTTTTTCTTTAATTTGATTTTCGTAATCATTAGGATTCATTTGGGATTTACCTCCTTTAACCAAGATGTACAATAAGGGCATCTTGCGCACTCTTTATTTATAGATTCTAAACAATGCGAACATTTATTTGCATTAGATTTAGGTACATTGTTTTCTTTAATTATTGGTTCTAATAGTTTTTTATAAATAATAAAAAGAACTAAAGAAATCAGCATGAAATCCACAAAAGTTCCCGCCACTTTCCCTATTTCTAATTCTAGTCCATCAATTGGAGAAAACACTCGATCCCGCCAGTTATGGGTTTCATTTTCTGAAATGGCAGAAGCGAGGTAATCCATTATGGGCATAATTATATTTTGAGATAAAGAAGTTATGACTTTTTGAAAAGATATCCCCAAAACAAACGCTACGGCAACTTCTAGCATGCTCTTTTTGAAAGCAAATTTTTTATAGTCGTCGTAATTTTTTTTACCTACTATATTCTCTATTTCAGACTTCAATTCTTCTTTAGTTCTAAATTTTTTATTTTTCATGTTGTTCTCCCGTTTATAAGTATTAGAGAGAGGTAATCAATATGTTGAATTGGATTAAAAAAAAATTAGGTTTATTTGAATCTTGTTGCGTAAAAACTCAAGAATCAAACGATAAGTTAACTGTTTTTCTTAATGACCCCACTACTCCTGATCTTATTATTA
>Ga0310124_10001804_pt1 | contig 14810 bp, 12 predicted proteins | sample CB11b_AW_Bot5_MG_FD_203507 | JGI IMG/M metagenome (GOLD analysis project Ga0310124, IMG submission 203507) | Marine microbial communities from Western Arctic Ocean, Canada - CB11b_AW_Bot5 | ecosystem: Environmental > Aquatic > Marine > Oceanic | place: Canada: Western Arctic Ocean | collected...
TGAAGAGTTTAATTTACTTCAGCACGCATTAAATATTGAGGATGGTCTTGAAGGATTACGCTATAATAAAATAATAATTGCTACTGATGCTGATGTGGATGGAATGCACATTAGGCTTTTACTTTTAACTTATTTTTTACAATTTTTTCCTGATTTGGTAAGAAAAGGTCATGTTTTTATTCTTGAAACTCCTTTATTTAGAGTAAGAAATAAAAAAAAGACGATATATTGTTTTAATGATGAAGAGAGAAATGCTGCTGTAAAAAAGGTAGGGAAAAATCCAGAAATAACTCGATTTAAAGGACTTGGTGAAATTTCTCCTAATGAGTTTAAGAATTTTATTAATGAGAACATAAGACTTGAACCAGTTATTTTAAATGAAAACTCAAAAATTAAAGAACTTTTATCTTTTTATATGGGAAAAAACACACAACAAAGACAAGAATTTATAATAGATAAATTAAGAGTTGAAAAAGATTTATTTGAAGTAATAGAATGAATGATAACGATTTAGTAATGGATATAGATAATCCTGAGGAAGATTCTGGGAGTGAGATACAAGTCTCTGGAATGTATGAGAATTGGTTTCTGGATTATGCCTCTTACGTAATTCTTGAAAGGGCTATACCATCAATATACGATGGTTTAAAGCCTGTTCAAAGAAGAATATTACATTCTATGAATCGTTTGGAAGATGGTAGGTATAATAAGTGTGCAAATATCATAGGTAGTACCATGCAGTTTCATCCTCATGGAGATGCTTCCATAGGGGATGCACTTGTAAACCTTGGACAGAAAGACTTATTAATTGATACTCAAGGAAATTGGGGAGATATAAGAACAGGAGATAAGGCTGCTGCATCACGTTATATTGAAGCTAGACTTTCAAAATTTGCTTTAGATACACTTTTTAATGATAAGACAACCGAGTGGAAGCTGTCGTATGATGGACGAAAGAAAGAGCCTGATAATTTACCTGTAAAATTTCCCTTATTATTAGTCCTTGGAGTTGAAGGGATTGCCGTTGGTCTTTCCACAAAAATTCTTCCTCATAATTTTGTTGAATTAATAAAGTCCTCAATATCCTACTTAAAAGGAAAATCTTTTAAGTTATATCCTGATTTTGCAACTGGTGGATTTATCGACATAACGAATTATAACGATGGAAAAAGAGGAGGGAAGATTAGATTAAGATCTAAAATTAAAGAATTAGATAAGAAAACATTAATTATTAAAAATACACCTTATACAACTACAACTTCAGGTCTTATTGAATCAATAATAAAGGCTAATGATAAAGGAAAAATTAAAGTAAGAAAAGTTATTGATAATACAGCTCAAGATGTTGAAATATTAGTCTCCTTACATAAAAATCAATCTCCTAGTATTACAATTGATGCATTGTATGCGTTTACTGATTGTGAAGTATCGATTTCTCCAAACGCGTGTGTAATAGTTGATGAAAAACCCAAATTTTTGGGTGTAAAAGAAATTTTAAAATTTTCTACAGACTTAACTAAAATTTTACTAAAAAAGGAATTAGAAATAAAAAGAGAAGAGTTAAAAGAAAAGATATTGTTTTCAACTCTTGAAAAAATCTTTATAGAAAATAAGATATACATTCTTATTGAAAAATGTGATACTTGGGATTCTGTTATTAATAACATAGATAAGGGTCTTGATCCATTTAAAGAAGATTTTTATAGAAAAATAAATAGAGAAGATCTAATTAGATTAACTGAAATTAAAATAAAAAGAATTTCAAAATTTGATAAAGATAAGCTCACTGATTCTATTGTTAAGTTAAATAAAGAACTCAAGAAGACGTTAGAATATCTTGAAAAATTAACGGATTACACTATTCAATATTTTTATGATATACTAAATAAGTATGGTAAAGGGAGAGAAAGGAAAGCTGAAATTTTAAAATTTGATACAATTAAAATTAAAGCAGTTGCAGCTAATAATGTTAAGCTATATGTTAACAGAAAGGAAGGTTTTTTAGGTTATGGTATTAAGAAAGATGAATTTGTTTGTAATTGTTCTGACATTGATGATGTTATAACATTTTGTGCTGATGGAACATATAAAATTGTAAAAATTCAAGAAAAAGTTTTTATAGGAAAAAATATAGTATTGTGTCAATTATGGAAAAAGAGTGATAATAGGATGGTGTTTAATTCCGTTTATTATGAGGGGAAATCAAAATACTCTTTTGTCAAACGATTTCAAGTTATTTCTGCTAGTAAAGAGCGAATGTACAATGTCACAAAAGGCAACAAGGGTTCAAAATTATTATACCTTGAATCTAGACCAAATGGAGAATATGAGATTGTTTCCGTTCATATTCATGCTTCACAGAAAGCTAGGATAAAGTTATTTGATTATGATTTTTCTAATATTGAAATAAAGGGAAAAGGTGCAAAAGGAAACATTCTTTCAAAGTATAGAATTAGGGCGATAAAGCATAAATCTATTGGTTTATCAAGTTTGTCAGGGATTAAAATTAATTATGATAAATTTATTGGTAGACTAAATTCTGATGGTAGAGGAGATTTTGTTGGAAAATTTAATGGTGATGATTTAATTCTTGTAATCTATAAAGATGGAAATTATGAATTAACATCGTTTGAATTAACAAATAGATACGATTATAATAATGTTTTATTTCTTTCTAAATTTGATCTGAAAGGTGTTTTATCAGCAGTTTATTATGATGGTAAGCTAAAAACTTATTATATAAAAAGATTTTGTGTAGAAACTACAACTCCAAATAAAAAATTTACATTTATATCCTTAAATAAGGGATCAAAATTAGAATATGCGACTTTTAAATTAGGAGAAACTATAATTTTTAAGCATTATGAAAATAAAAATTTAGAGTCTGTGGAATTGGATATTGATAACTTCATAGATATCAAAGGTTGGAAGGCAATAGGTAATAAAATATCTTACAATAAAATACGTTCAGGAAGTTTTAGTTTTTTAAGATCTAAAGGTGTTGTTAATGAAAAAAATAATAAAATAGAAAGTGATGCAGTAAATGATAATTTTAGTGTTGGAGAATCTGTTGAACTAGATCTGGAACCAGATCAATTAAATTTATTTAATGAAAAAAATTAAAATTGCTGTTGACATAGGTAATACAAATATTGTTATTGGATTGTATTCTAATAATGAATGGTTGAAAATATATCGACTAAGTTCCAAAAAAAATATAACATATTGGTCTTTACAAAAAAAAATTAAAAAAATTTTATCACTTAATGATTTTAATCCTTCAGGTGTAAAAAGTGTCGTGTTAAGCAGTGTTGTTCCAAATTTAACAGACGTGGTTAGACTTGTTGTTAGTGATATGTTATGTAAAAACATTTACATAATAAAAGCTTCTTCTGTTGGTTTAATTAAAATATCAATTGATAATATAAATGAAATTGGAACGGATTTAGTTTGCAATGCAGTAGAGGTGTCAAGCATGTATGATGAAAATGTTATTGTTGTAGATTTTGGTACTGCATTAACATTTACTACTGTTTCAAAGGATAATCAAATATTAGGAGTAAATATTGTTCCAGGCTTACAAACTTCTATAAATTCTTTATATAAGAATACAGCAAAACTTCCTAAAATAAATTTAGAGTTACCAGAAAAAGTTATTGGAAAAAATACCATTCATTCTATCCAGGGTGGTATTATGTATGGATATGTTGGTTTAATTAAAGAATTAATTTTTAGAATTAAAAGTGAGCTGTCCGAACCAACAAAAGTAGTAGCTACAGGAGGTTTGTCCAAATTTGCTAAACCATTAAGGGGTTATTTTAGTGACATTATTCCAACTTTAACTCTTGATGGTATGCTTAAAATTTTAGATGATTATGAAAACTAATTTTTCTTTTTTTCACTAAGATATAATGATTAAATTGAACGTATTATTTAAATAAATATAATGTAATGAAAAGTGTAATAACATGTGATATGGAGGGTAGGGTATTAACAATGAATAATGATGCTGAAAGTATTTTTGGATACAGTAAATCTGAGATTATAGGAAAAAAAAGAGTATCTATTTTTTCTCCTGGAGAAATTGTAATTCAGAATGTTGGAAATTGGCTTGCTACAGCTGATAAGTTTGGTGAGTATGTTGGGCAAACATATTTTCTTAAAAAAGATGGTTCAAAGATAAATGCAAAAATAAGAATTACACCAACTTTTGTTGATGGTAAAAGTAATGCACAAACTGGTTATTGTGGTGTTACTGAAGTAATTAGTGAGGATGTTGATGTTCCTATTAATTTTTCTACAAAAATAATTAAAGGTCTTGCTATTACACGTATTCCATTTACCTCTGCTTCAATTTTTCCAGTTTTAGCAGTTGCCTCGTATTATGCTGGTATTGGAGATGGATTATTTAGTCCATTGAGTCTAGTACTTGCTGTAATAGGTGTTTTATTACTTCATTTATCATCTAACGTTTATAATGACTATTTTGATGTAAAGGATGGAACAGATGAAGGAAATAATGATTATTTCCAACCTGGAGGAGCATCAATTTCTGGTGGAAGTAGGGCGATAGAACTTGGTATTATTACACTTAAAAAAACAAAAAAAGTTGCTAAAGTATTATTGATGGCTTCTTTTTTAGTTGCTTCCTTGTTATTTTATAATATTTACTTGTTGACGGGTTCAGCAATTAATATTCAAGGCTCTCTATTTGTTGGGTTGTTTGCATTATTCCTAGGGTATTTTTATACTGCTACTCCATTAAGGTTTGTATCGAGAAGAGGATTTGGTGAGTTGTGTATTTTTTTAGCATTTGGTCCTTTATTAACATTAGGTTCAGGATATGCAATTTCAATTGAATCTATTGAACTGTTTTCGTCAACATTTAATACTTTAGTTTTATTGGGTATTCCGTTTGGTTTTTTGACTACAAATATTTTATTTATAAATCAATTTCCTGATGCTAAAAGTGATGCAATAACTGGAAAAAATCATTTGGTAGTTACTTTTGGAAAAAAGGTTTCTAGGTGGTTTTATTTAATATTTTTAACCCTTGCATTTTTATCTTCTTTTTATCTTGTAAACACATTAAAATCTTCTGAGTATTTTAATGAAAATATATTTATTATAGGAAATCTTTTATTATACCTTTTTGGTTTTTTAATATTTTTAAAATTGTATAAAAATTATGAATCTAGAGAATTGGTTAAATCTAATATTAATACTATAGTACTTCAATCGTTATTTTCTATTTTTTACATACTAGTATTAAACTTATTTTTTATATAAACTAATATATTTTATTGATTTCTTACTATGAAAGAAATATATATTATAAGACACGCTCAAACTGATTATAATAAAAAAGGAATTATTCAGGGTTCTGAAGTCGATAGTGAAATAGATGAAGAGGGGATAAGACAATCTAAATTGTTTTATCATTATTATAAGAATTATAATTTTGAAAAAATTTATATTTCTAACCTTAAGAGAACATTTCTAACTGTAAAGGAATTTATAAATGATGGTATTATTTATGAGAAATTATCTGAATTTAATGAAATTAGTTGGGGTATAAATCAAGGAAAAAATGACAACCTTGATGTATATAAAAGACTTACAGATTCATGGGTTGAAGGGAACTTAAATAATAAATTTAAAGGTGGAGAATCACCAAATGAAATTGCTGTTAGATTAAATAAAGGCATACGTCACATCATCAATGAAAATTTCAATAAAATTCTAATATGTATGCATGGTAGGGCATTAAGAGTATTATTATCTCTGATCCTTGATAAGGATTTGACTAGAATGGATAATTACTTACATTCGAATACATGCCTTTACGTAATGCATTATGATAGAGGAAAATTTATTTTAAAAGAGAAAAACAATACAGATCATCTAACTTAGTAAAAGTCTATTTTTTTGTTTTACTAGTTTTTTTAGTTCTTTTTATAGCTTTTTTTTCTTTAATTTCTTTACTAGTTTTTTTAGTTCTTTTTATAGGTTTTTTTTCTTTAATCTCTTTAACAATTACATCTGCAAAAATTCTACCACAGTATTCACAGAGTATGATTTTTTTCTTTTCTTTAATTTCAGTTTGTCTTTGAGGAGGGACTATATTAAAACATCCACCACATGCATTTCTTTTGACTTTAACAACTGCTAATCCATTTCTTTGTCTTTCTACTAATTTTTCATAGCCAAGTAATAGTGAATTTTCTACTCGTTTAGAAGCTTTAATCTTTTCTTTAACTAGTTTATCTTCTTCTACTTTACTTTCTGAAGAAAGAACATCTAAATCATTTCTTTTAGATTTTAAAATTTTAATTTTCTCTTTAATAATTTTTTTAGTTACTTTAATTTCTTCTTTAATTTCTTCTATTTTAATCTCATTTTCATTAGATTTTTTTTGAAAGATTTTTGAATCAAGTTGTTGTAGCTCAATTTCTTTAGATATAGCTTCAAATTCCCTATTATTTCTAACATTCATTTGTTGGTCTTTGTACTTTTTTATAAGTTTTTTAGCGTTGCTAACCTTGTTTTTTAAATCTTCAATGTCTTGTTGGAAGTTATTTATTTCATCATTATACTTTTCTTGTCTCGTATTATATCCTATCAATTCATCTTCTAAATCTTGAACTTCTTCTGGTAGTGCTCCTCTGACTTTTTTTATTTCATAAATATTAGAATCAATTATTTGTAATTTTAAGAGATTATTTAGTTTTTTTTCTATGCTTTGTTTCATGGAATTAATAATATTTTACAGGGTTTGTATCAATTTTTGATAAATGAAGTGCAATATTAATTAAATTTTTATTTAAAAATTCAAAAATTAAATCTTTTGTATATTGTTCACTTTCATAATGTCCAATATCTAGAAGTACTAATTTATTATCAGATTTAAAATAATCGTGATATTTTAAATCTGAAGTTATAAATACATCTGCAGATTTTTTAATTGCATCATCAATTAAAAAACTACCAGAACCACCACAAACAGCTATTGTTTTTATATTTTTTTTAATAGGTTTTGTATGTTTAATCACGTTTTTGTTAAATGTTTTTTTTAGTTTTTTGAGAAGATTATTGAATAAAATTTTTCTTTCACCAATAATTCCAGAACCGATTTCATGATTTGTATTTTCTAATTTTGTAATAAAGAAAGTTGGTTCTTCGTAAGGGTGGTATTTATTTATTATTGATACAAGTTCATCATGATTTTCTTTATGGAAAAGGATTTCAATTTTTTCTTCTTCAACAACTTGTTTTAAATTTTTTTTCCCTATAGTTGGATTAGATTTTGATGTAGGAATAAAGCTTCCCTTCCCTAATATTGAAAATGAACATTCTTTATAGTTTCCAATAGTACCTGAATTAATTTCATATAATTTATCCATTAATGTATTTTTTGATATTTGTGGTATATAAACTTCTAATTTATTTGTATAGCCTCTTTTTTTACTTAATATAGATATGTTCTTTAATCCGATAAGATTAGATATTTTTTTATTCACACCAGTTATTACATTATCAAGATTTGTATGAAAAGCATAAATGTTCATGTTGTTTTTAATGGCTTTTTCTATTGTTTTACTTATCCATGAATCAGAAATTATAGATTTAATTGGTTTAAAAATTAATGGATGATGAGAAATGATAAGGTTACAACCCTTTTTTAACGCTTCATCGATAACTTCTTCTGTACAATCTAAAGATATTAAACATCCTTTTATTTCATTTTTTTTATTTCCAATTAATAGACCTGAGTTGTCGTATGATTCTTGATAAATTGGTGGTGCCCATTTCTCTAAAGAGTCGATAATTTTGGTTAATTTCATAGATCTATGTGGATATATCTAAAATATTTGTTATTTCCTTTTTCGATAATTTATGGATTTATTACAAGTCTAAGAAATTTTTTATATGATTATAATATTTTAGAATCAAAAAAATATAATGTAAAAGTAATATCTATAGGAAATTTAGTAATGGGTGGTACCGGAAAAACACCTATGGTAGAATATGTTTCTAGATATTTTATAAAGAAAAATTATAAATTTAGTATAATAAGTAGGGGTTATAAAAGATTAACGAAAGGACTACGATTAATTAATGAGTCTGATACTTACTTGATGGTAGGAGATGAGCCAAAACAATTATATAATAAGTTTGGTAATATGTCTAAGGTAATAGTATCGGAAGATAGACATAAAGCAATTAAATTGATAGAAAAAGAAAATAATGATATTTATGCGATACTTGATGATGCCTTTCAAAACAGATCGATAAATAAACATCTTGATATTGTATTATCATCTTACAAATCACCATTTTTTGATGATAATATTTTTCCCGTAGGTATGTTAAGAGAAAATAAAAGTAACATAAAAAGATGTGACGTATTAATTTTCACAAATTCTCCAAAAAATATTTCATTGAAAGAAGTTGATTATATTAAAAATAAAAGTTTTAGTTTTTTAAAAAAAGATGTTCCAATATTATTTTCAAGCGTTAATTATTTAAAACCAATATGTTTATTTAATAGGAAGAAAATCACAAAAGATGTCGTTATTTCTACATCTGTCGCTAATTCTTCAAGTTTTAATGAGTATATAGAATCACAATTTAATGTTGTAGAGAAATTTGTATTTCCAGATCATCACATATATACTAAAAATGAAATTACAAAAATAATTGAGTCTTTAAATGTTTCTAAAACATTGATTACAACAGAAAAAGACGCTGTTAAATTATGTGAATTCAAGGATATGTTTTCAGATTATAGTGTATATTATATACCTATTGAGATTGAATTTTTACATAATAGGGAGTTGAGTAAATATATTTAGATACCAATGAGGCTTCTACTAGTACTTTCATTATTCTTTTTTTTTCTGATAGATGGTTATTCTCAAGATACTAGAGGGCGTGATCAAGATAATAACGCAAGTAGATCAAAAACAAAGATAGGAAGAACGTTATTAGATGATTCTACAAAAACAATGTATGGTATGAATACTACATCCTATATATTAAGTAGTAAATTGTTTGAGGGAGATACTAATTTTATACAAGTTGATTCATCATTAAATAATTTTGAAAAATTTTCTGTTTTTGAAAAAAATAAAATGAGATTTCAAAATCTTGGAAATCTTGGTACACCTCTTGAAGATTTGTTTGACAGGACACCTAAATTATTTAATATTTCTTCAGGATTTAATTCTTTAGATTCATATTATAACGTTATTAGAAATAATAAATTCTATAATACAAAATCACCATTTATTGATCTGGAACTAATTTTAGGAGGTAAAGGGAGAAATAAAGTAGATTTTCTTTTTACAAGGAACATAAACAAAAATTGGAATATAGGATTTGATATACATAGAATTACTTCTGATAAGCAGATAGGTGCAACTAAAACAAAAGGAGATAGAAATGTTAATTCTTCAGCATTTAATTTTTTTGTTTATCATGAATCAAAAAATAAAAAAGTTAAACTTTTTTCAAGTTTTTTAAATTTTAGTCATCAAATATTAGGAACTGGAGGAATTGATCTTGAGATTCAAGATTTACCATTAGAATATTTTTTATATAATGATTCTGAAGTAAGACTTTCAAAGGTTGAAAATAATGATAAAAGGAAGAGTTATCATGTATTTTTTGAATATAAATTATTAAAAAAGTTTAAGATTTATGCTAACGTTGAATACTATACTCAAAATATATCCTATAATGATGATAATCTTTCTTTAAATGTTCTTTATTATGATTCTATACTTAATGATAATGTGGTTACCGCGGATTTTTTTAAATTAAGTTCTCTTAGAAATAGAATAGGTATTCAAGGTTCAATAGCGAGAATAGAGTATAATTTTTATGCTAACTATAATTTATTGAATTATAAATATTCTTTAGATTCATTGAAAAGTAATATAAATGAAAATTTTATAGGTGGAAAACTAAGATTTAAAAAAGATAAATTTGAAGTTAATAGCTCCATTAATCTTAAAACAAATGGTAATTATGAGTTTATAGGTAAGATTAATAATAAATTTTTTGATGCCTCATACACTAGTGGACTTTATAACCCTAAGATATTAGAGAATCATTATAATGGGAATCATTACTATTGGAATAATGATTTTAAATCTAAGTTCGTAAATAAACTATCTTTTAATCTAAAAGTAGATTATAAAAATATTTTCTTTTCACCCAGAATAGAACTGGTATCAATTAATAATCATATTTATTTTTCAAATTCTAAAATGCCAATTCAAAATGATGATATGATTAATTATAACGTCCTTGGGTTTGATTTAAAGTTAGGATTATTTAATAATTTGATAAAGTTTGAAAATGAATATTATTATTCTATCGTGGGCGAATCAAGTAAAGAAATTATAAAATTACCAACTCATCATAATTATTCAAGAATTTACTATACTAGTAAGTGGTTCAATAATTCAATTCCTGTACAGTTTGGAATAAATATTTACTATAGATCTAAGTATTTTGGGGACGCTTATGATCCCATAATACAAAATTATTATATACAAGATAGTTTTAGGTTAGAAAATTATTTTAGAACAAATATTTTCTTTTCAATGCAAGTTAAAAACTTAAGAATTTTTGTAAAAATGACGCATTTTAATCAATTTGATACATATGGTGGTTATTTTGTAACGCCCTACTACCCTGGACAAAATAAAGTTCTCGATCTTGGGTTTAGATGGTATTTTTTTAATTAATACGTATCTTTAATAAAATAAAATAATTTTTATGAAAAAATTTTTTCTTCTTTTAATATTCTTTTCAATTTCTTTTTTTTCTCATTCTCAAACCTATATAAAAGGGAATGCAACGTATGCATTATTTGCAATACCTAGTTTTGGTATTGAGGTAGGAATTGGTGAGAAAACAACATTTCAGCTTGATGCTACTATGTCTTTTTGGAATTCTATAACACTTGGTTCAAAATCAAATTTTCAACAAAGACCCTTTATTTTTAATTATGTGTTTCCAGAATTTAGATACTATTTTAAAGAGAAAAATGATGGTTTTTATCTTGGAGCGCATACTGGTGCTGGAATGTTTAAATTATCTAAAAACAAAGGTTATGCATCATCAAATAGGTATCAGTATGGTTATATATTTTTTACTGGTATAACGACTGGTTATCAGTGGAAATTTAAGGAAAGATGGTTACTTGATTTATTTCTTAGTGGTGGTTGGTCAAATGCTAATTATCAGGGATTTGATAAGGATACAGGATTACGATATGATGATGATTGTCATGCATTAGGTTTGTGTCCGACTAATATAAGAAAAGGTTATAATTACAGTGCTCAATGGATTCCGTATAGAGGTGGTATTATGATTGGTTATAAACTAAATTAATATAAAATTTTTGATTTCATTTCCTTTTGAGATAGAATAATCTTTATATTTATGATTTTTCAACAAAACCATACAACATGTCAAATTCTAGAAGAAATTTTATAAAAAAGTCTGCTATTGGCTTATCAGCTATTCCCACTTTGGGATTTATTTCTAAATCAAATAAGAACTCATTATCAAACATTAGAAGTTCATTATCTGATTTATCTGATAATTCTTATTGGAGTGAAGTAAGAAATTTGTTTCCAACAAAAAAAAATCAGACCTATTTTAATAATGGTACACTAGGTGTTCAACCAAACTACGTATTAAATAGTGTAATTAAGGACATGCAAAATAATGCTATAAATGGTGCAGAAACTGATTATAAAGGTAATGGACCAAATTTATTATCAGGTTATGCTGATTTTATATCAATAAGAGAAAAAATAGGAAAAATTATTAATTGCGATTATAAAGAAATTTCACTTATTCAAAATGCTACATTTGGAATGAATTTTGTTGCTAATGGTCTAGATTTAAAAAAAGGTGATGAAGTAATTAATACTGATCAGGAACATGGTGGTGGTTTTGCCGCTTGGAGACAGTTGGCCAAACGAAAAGGAATTGTATATAAACAAGCACATATTCCAGTTCCTGTTAATAGTAAAGAAGAGATCATTAACTCAGTTGTAAGTTTAATTACCAAAAAGACTAAATTAATTGCTGTTCCTCATATCGTATCTGTTTATGGAACGGTTATGCCTATAAAAGAAATTTGTGATATAGCTAAAAGTAAAGGTATTTTTACCGTTATAGATGGGGCCCAGACTGTAGGACAAATTGATGTTAATGTAAAAAATTTAGGTTGTGATGCTTATTATTCAAGTTTACACAAATGGTTACTTTCTCCTGCTGGAAATGGGATACTATATTTAGATAAATCAATATCAAGTAATATCTGGGCAACTTTATCGAGTTATAATTGGGATAATAACACTGATATTGGTTTTAAATTACAGCAGTCAGGAACTGGAAATCCTTCTCTTCTTGTAGGTCTAGATGCATCTTTAGATTTTTTTAATATGATAGGAAAAGAGAAGTGGTTAAATAGAATTAAGTTTTTAGGAAAGTTTTTAAGAGATAATCTTAAAACTCTTGATAACGTAGATTTAATTTCTTCTAGTAATGAAATTTTGTGTGCGGGTTTAACTACTTATAAAGTAGAAGGAGTGACTGGTCCTGAATTACAGAAAGTTATGTGGGATAAGGAAAGATTGCAACCCAGATCTGTAGGTAAAGAGCTTCTTAGACATTCTGTACACATATATAATAGTGAAGATGAAATATCTAGGGCTATTGAAGTTATAAAAAATATTTGATGACAGAATTAATCAATTTTTTTTCAGATGTTCCGTTAAGTTTTAGAACATCAATATTATTAGGTGGAATAGTATTTTTTTGGGTACTTGAAGGTATGATACCGCTATATTCTTTTAGGTACAAAAAAATTAATCATGCTCTTTTAAATATATTTTTTACTACAACAACAGCTATTATAGGGTTTGGTTTTGCTTTTTTATTACTGAAATCAACATTATATGTAGGAGGTGAACAGATAGGTGTCATTCATATTTTTAATTTACCTATATGGGCTGATGTTATAATCTCTCTTTTATTATTGGACTTAATTGGTGCTTATTTGGTTCATTTTATCCAACATAAAGTGCCTTGGATGTGGAAATTTCATTTAGTGCATCACAGTGATATGAATGTAGATGTTACAACTGGTTTGAGACATCATCCTGGTGAAACAGTATTTAGGATAATTTTTACAATTATTGGTGTTTTTGTTTCAGGAGCTTCAATTGGAATGGTAATACTTTATCAAAGTTTATCTGTTTTATTTGCCCATATCACTCATGCAAATATTAATATTCCAAAAAAAATAGATGCTATACTTTCTTATGTTTTAGTTACTCCAAACATGCATAAAATTCACCATCACTATGAAATGCCTTTAACAGATTCAAATTATGGTAATATTTTTTCAATATGGGATAGATTATTTAATACTTTTTCATTTATCAATAAACAAAAATCTGTTGTTTATGGTATTGATACTTATATGGATAAATCTGAAACTAATAATTTAGGAACATTATTATCTATTCCATTTAAGAAATTAAAAAAAGTTAATAACTCAAAATTTTCAAAATAAGAATGGAAACGTATGACTTAAAAGAATTATGTCAAACGGCATATAATAATATTAAAAAGCACATAGTTAAGACACCTTTAATTCATTCACAAAATTTATCATCAATATCAGATTCTAATGTTTTTTTAAAACTTGAAAATTTTCAATATACAGGATCATTTAAATTAAGGGGTGCAATAAATAAGATTTTAAATTTATCCGATAAATCAATTGCTGTTGTTGCTGCTTCTTCTGGTAATCACGGAGCTGCAATTGCATATTCTTTAAGGAAGTTAAATATGAAGGGCTTGGTTTATGTTCCTGAGAATGCTGTTCCTTCAAAAGTTAAATTAATAAAAAAGTATGGTATTGAAATAAGATATTCTGGGAATGATTCTTTAATTGCTGAATCATCAGCAATTTCATATGCTAAAGAGAATAATTTATCATTTGTCTCTCCATATAATGATATTGATGTAATTTCTGGTCAAGGAACGATTGGAGTTGAAATGATTAATCAAATGAAAGATTTAGATGTAGTGTTTATAACTGTTGGTGGCGGTGGTTTAATTTCTGGAGTTGGAGGATACTTAAAATCAATAAATTCTAACATTAAAATAATTGGATGTTCACCAGAAAATTCTCCAGTAATGAAAATATCATTAAATAAGGGAAAAATAATAGAATATGATTCGTTACCAACTTTATCTGAAGGTTCTGCTGGAGGAATAGAGAGAGATTCTATAACTTATAATTTTTGTGAGGAGTTTATTGATGATTTTTATCTTGTGTCAGAAGAGGAAATTATTGAAAACATTAAATTTTTTATTGCTAATGAGAAATTATTGATCGAAGGAGCTGCTGCAGTATCAGTTGCTGCTTTTTTAAAAAATAAAAAATTATTTAATGGAATGAATGTTGGTATAATAATATGTGGTGGAAACATTGGAAATGATACATTAAAATCAATTTTATGAGTTCTATAATTTATAATCGTAATCAAATAGTTAAAGCACTTAAGGGTTTAGATTTAATTAAACCTATAGAGAAAGGTTTTGTTGAGTATTCAAGAGGCAATTCGGTTGTTCCTCCTGTTGGAGAGCTTATTTTTGATGATCCACCAGGAGATGTTCATATTAAATATGGCTATATAAAAAGTGATGAAAACTATGTCATAAAAATTGCTTCTGGATTTCCAAAAAACGATTTTCTTGGTTTAAGTACG
>Ga0310124_10001805_pt1 | contig 14802 bp, 9 predicted proteins | sample CB11b_AW_Bot5_MG_FD_203507 | JGI IMG/M metagenome (GOLD analysis project Ga0310124, IMG submission 203507) | Marine microbial communities from Western Arctic Ocean, Canada - CB11b_AW_Bot5 | ecosystem: Environmental > Aquatic > Marine > Oceanic | place: Canada: Western Arctic Ocean | collected...
AACAACCTGGCCGCGTGCATGTTGCCGTGGACCGAGGATTTCGAACTGGATGTGCCCGTCTTCGAACGTCACATCCAGTCGACACTCGACGACGGATACAAGTGCCTGTACCTGATGGGCACCGCCGGCGAGGGGTACGCTCTGACTCGTGAGCGGTTCCAGCAGGTGGTCGAGATCTTTGCGGGCCTGGCGGTCGGCGACGGCATCGATCCACAGATTGGTGTCATCGGCACCTCGATGGAAGAGACGTTGGTGAAGATGCAGATCGCCTACGACTTGGGCATCCGCATGTTCCAGATCTCCCTGCCCAGCTGGGGGACGCTCGACGAATCCGAGACGATGCTGTTCTTCCAGACCGTCTGCGGCCGGTTTCCCGATTGCCGGTTCCTGCACTACAACCTGCCGCGGGCCGGCCGGATCATTCGGGGCCACGAGTACCACCGGATCGCCGAGGCGGTTCCCAACCTGGTGGCCACCAAGAACAGTTCCACCGACTACGCCCGCACGTATGACCTGTTGACACACTCGCCCGAACTGCAGCACTTCCTGCTGGAAGGCAATTTTGCGATGGGCTGCACGATGGCCGAGTGCTCGTTGCTGTGCAGCTTCGATGCCCTGTTCCCGAAAACGACCTGGCAGTTCTTCGAGGCCGGCAAGAACAAGGACCTGGAGGAACTGTTCCGGATCACCCGACTGTTCCACAATGCCTGCGAGGAAATGTTGTCGGTTTGCCAGCGAGAGATGATCGACGGGGCCTACGACAAGACGTTCCTCTGGCTGATCGATCCCTCGTTCGCCAATCGCCTGCTGCCCCCGTACCTGGGACTGAGCGAAGAGGAATCGCTCGCGTGCCGCGCGGTGTACGACGAGCATTTCGCGTCGATCCCCTAGCGGGTTTCGCGATCCACGGCCGGGCCAATCGGTTCAGCGACTGCCGAATCGGCCACGTCGTCCCGAGCCGGGCCGTCCACCGCGACGACGGCCCAAGCTCTCGGCCAGTTTCGTCAGTTCCTTGCGGTCGAGTTTCCCGTCCTTGTCGGCGTCGAACTGGAGTGCCCGCTTGACGAATTCGTCGGGACTTGGCGGACCGCCACCAAACCGGCTGCCGCGACCGCCGGGTGGACCGAAACCACCGGGTCGCTCGCCGCGGGAACCGGCACCCTTGCTCTTTGAGTCACCGGGTTCGGTCCGCACTGCCGCAATCCGCTTTTCAGCCGACTGGCGTCCGGCCCGTGCCCATGTTCCCCACACCCGCAGGTATTCGGGAACCAGGGTCACGTCATCGTTGTTCGGGTCCAGTGCCGAGAACACCTGGCCGGCCAGCGTGGGGTCGGAGAGCAACTTCGCCGAGTGCTTGATGAACTCTGCTCGCTCGACCGAACCGTCCCGGTCGTCATCCATCCCCTGGACGATTCTCTTGGCCTCGTCGGTGATGATCCGGTTCAGGATGTACTCGGCCTTGGTGACAACCCCGTCCCCATTGCCATCGGCAGCCCGAAAGATGCCCGAACGTGCCCGGGGCGTCAGGTAACGCCCTCCGTCAACGTATTCCTTCCTGGTGTGTTTTCCGTCCCGGTCGGCATCAGTTCGGTCGAATTGACGAGAGTGCCCGTCCAATTCCCGGCTCGAAGTGCCTTTTTCGAGTTTGGCTCCGAGTTTCACGAGGATCTCGGCGACAGGCACGTTTCCGACGGTCAGTGACTTGCTGCCGGTGGACGGTTGCGATTGAGCAAACACCGCCTGGGGGGCAATCCCCAGAACGGCCACCAGGCACCACAACCAGGATCGTGTGGCGGTTTTCATTTCTCGGTCTCTCTGATCGGGAAGCACATTCGCACGGTGTGATTGTCGTGGTCCGCCAGCACCGACAGCGACAATCAGTCGCAACGGCCGCGATCTCACCGCGCCGGTGGCGGCGGCTTGAACACGTAAAAGAGGTTCGGTTCGCTGAGGACGTAGAGCGTCTGGCGGTCGTCCATCGTGATCCCCTCTGCCTGGGGAATATCTCGTTTGAGGCCCGCCGAGCCGGCGGCCAGCGAGAGTCGAGCCACCGGTCGGCCATCCAGTGAACACTGGACGATATTGCGGGACTCGTGGCTCATGATCAGCAACTGCCTGGTTGCCGAGTGAAAGTGCACTCCCGAGAGGTCCTTCTGAGCCAGGTGTTTCAGGCGGCCCTTCCACGGTTCGTCGATCGTCGGCACGGAGTTCTTGTCGGGTCCCAGCGTGACATGGAAGAACTTCCGTGGGTTCTTTTCCTTGACGATGAAGAACCGGCGGTTCTGCTTGTCGAACGACAGGCCTTCCAGTCCGACGTTGGGTGTCGGTTTCGGATCGACCAGCAGGTACCACCCCCCCTGCTCCGGGGGTCCCGTGTTCTCGACGCGTTTCAGGTCACTGAACTTGATCGAGCGGGCGGTCTTTTCGAGGTGGATCACACACAGGTGACGGCGACTTTCGTCGAGGATGCCGAACCGGTCCCGACCCAGGTAGGCCACTCCCTCGGTGTCCTCGAAACCGGCCAGTTGGATGCTCCGTTTGACTTTTCCCTGCAGGTCGATCTCCACCATTCTTGTCGGCGAGTTGATCACCAGGAACAGGCTGCGGGATTCGGGACGAAACGTCAGCCCCGACGCGTTGCCGAAAACGCCGCGGATCTTCCTGGCCTCGACGTCAACCATGTACCGCGACACGTCCAGCCGAACGGTGTCCGGTTTGTCGGCATCAGCGGTCGGCGGTGCAGCCAGCCCGTCCGGTCCCCGGTCGGCCAGGACAATCAGAAGCGCCAGCAGGATGGGCAAATGCGTGCGGAACAGGGGCCGGTCTTGCGACATGACTTCCTTCTTCCGATTCATCCTCATCCCGGCGGGGATGCGGGATCGGTCACCTCGGGTGAAATTGGCAGAACAGGTCACTACGCCATGATCTCCGGAATCAACTCGCCGTCGAACTGTGAGAGCTGCTGGAACCGCCCGGCCGGACGCGAACCCACTCCAGTTTAGGCGACCGTCCCCACTCTTGTACCACCCTGGACGGGAGGATCCCGAAGCGGCCGGCCCGTCTTCGATCTATGGCGACGCAGATGCAGTGATCTGTTACCGTAATTCAGGTGACGGTCGTGTCTCGTTCGCCGTCTCGTCAGCGATCCACAGGGTATTTCACGATGGCCGGCACGGTTGACGACCGACGCTGTTTCGGGACCCTGCCCCGTCGTTCCCTGGTGCAGATGGGGCTTTCGGGCCTGGGCAGCCTGGCACTGCCGGACCTGTTGCGACTGGAGAGCGAGGCCGCGTCGCGGACCGGGCGGTCGCTGGGTGGCAAGTCGATCATCGTGCTGTGGCTGTGGGGTGGCGCCAGCCACATGGAGACCTTCGACCTCAAGCCCGAGGGGCCCCTGGGGTTTCGTGGTGAGTTCCGGCCGATCCGGACATCGGTCCCGGGGCTGGACATCTCCGAGTACCTGCCGAAAATGGCCGCCCACGGCGACAAGCTGGCGATCATTCGGTCACTGCATCACAACAGCCCGGGGCACGTGGACAGCACCCACACGGTGATGACCGGTTACCCCGGCAAGGATGCTCCCCCGCCCTACCGGCCCGATTATCCCGACTTCTGGGCGGTGGCCAGCAAGGTCTGTGGCGAGCGGGTTTCGGGCGTCCCGGCGCACATGGCCTTGCCGCGTGTTCGCTTTCCCGGGTCGGCCTACCTGGGAGCCGGACTGGAAGCGTTCCGGATTCGCTCGGATCCCAATTCCAAGACGTTCGAGGTGCCGAACCTGCAGTTGGACAGCCAGATGACCGATCGGCTGCGGGAGCGACGGAACCTGCTGGCACGTTTCGACGGGCTGCGGAGCGACATCGACCAGTCGGGCGTGATGGAATCGCTGGACACCTACAATCGCAAGGCGGCGGAATTGTTGACCAGCGGTGCGGTTCGCAGCGCGTTTGACCTGAACCGTGAGAAGCCCGAGGTCCGGGACCGGTTCGGTCGCCACGCCGTGGGCCAGCGCTGCCTGCTGGCCCGCCGGCTGGTCGAGGCAGGCGTGCGACTGGTCACGATCGATTTTCCCTGTGTACCGGGACAGAAGGCATTCAGCTGGGACGACCACGCCAGCGTCTGGAACATCTTCGAGCAGATGAAGATCCGCCTGCCGGTTCTCGACCAGGTCACCTCGGCGCTGATCGAGGACCTGCATGACCGCGGCATGCAGGACGACGTGTTGTTCGTCGTCATGGGCGAGATGTCGCACACGCCCCGGGTCCACTACGTCAAGGGAAACCCCGGCCGCGAACACTGGGCCCGCGCCATGTCGGTCGTGCTCTCCGGAGGTGGCATGACGATGGGACAGCCCGTCGGCGCCACCAACGCCCGGGGCTCGCTTCCGCTTCACCGTCCGCTGGTTCCCGGTGATCTCCTGGCGACGCTGTACCAGTACCTCGGGGTTCCGTTGGACACGCAGTTCAACAACCACGCCGGCCGACCGACGCCGATCCTGCCCGAAGGTGCTCCGATCGACGAGCTGATCTGATCGGGGCGGAGGTCACCTCGAGGACCCGGCTCGAACCTCGATCTTCGCCCCCTCACCGATGATCCTCGCCGGTCGGTCCTGCCGGACCTGCAACAGGCGGATGCTCGGGATGTAGTCGGGGTAGGCGTCGTTGCCGAGTTTTCCGGTCGGGTTGCCGACCCGGCCGTTGATCAGCAGTTGCCCGACCCGGGTTTGTTGAAGTGTGACCGAGCGGACCGGCCCCTTGGTGCCGTTGCCCTCGGGTGGGTCGGTGCCGGCAGAGAAGCCCAGGCAGACCGGGCCGTCGAAACGGCCACCTCGGACCAGGACGTCCTCGACTCCCCAGGCAATCGTGGTCCGGCCCACGCACCGGCAGTCCAGCAGCCGGATGTTCCGGGTGCGGATCCACGGCCGGATTTGCGACCCGGGAGCCGTGGCGATCCGGAATCCGTCTCCGTTGACATTCGCCGCGCGGCAGCGACGAAGGGTGACGTCGTCGACGAGCACCGGCCAGCGGTATCCGTGGTGGCGGACGTAGAAACCGGTTCCGGTGCCGCCGAGGTTCTCGACCACGCAGTCCTCCAGCAGGATCCGCTGCGCCCCCTCCTCGATCTCCCAGGCCTTGACGCATCTCGGGGTGTCGACAGCCCGGCAGCGGAGGAACTTCGCGTCGGTGCAACCGCCGTTGATGCCCCAACCGGAAGCCCCGAAGGCGTCGTGATCCCAGTCGGTGACCGTGACATTTTCGACCAGGCAATCCCGCGTGTTGGTGGCCAGGCTCACGCCGCACCAGGCGTCGCGGATCTCGACATCACGTATCACGACATGGCCGGCATGCTCGACCCACACGCAGCGCGGCAGGCCGCCGGCACGTTGCTGGGGCTGGCTGCGGTAGCTTCCGTCCATCAGAAACCCCGACACCTCGATGTGCTCGGCCACCGACCGGGTCGGTCCGTCGCCACCGATGTGCAGCAGGTGAATCCGGCCGACGGCATTCTTGAGCTTCAGGCGGGCTCCCGGACCGGTCAGCGTGACGTGGTCGCCGCGGATCCGGATGGTGCTGCCCAGCAGGTAGAACGCCTCGGTGGCGGGCACCACGACACGACCGCCGCCGAGTTGTTCGGCCAGCCGCACGGCTGCCTGGATGGCCGGAGCGTCGTCGTGTTTCCCGTCGCCCCGGGCACCGAACTCGCGGACGTCGATGACCGGCAGGGTGGGAGACGGCGGTTTCGGTATCGGCTTGAATGCGCCGAGATAGCCGCCGTCCTCAGCGGCGTTCGCCAATGGAGACTGTGTCGAGATCTTCAGGAACAGTGGGTGCGAGGGATCTCGCGAGAGGAACCCGGGATCGGCTCCGACGTCGTGTGCCCCGGGTCGGCCGTCGGCGGCACCATTCCAGCCCTTTCCATAAGCCACGGCGACGTGCCACAGGCAGTTGTGGTCGCCGCCGGCATGACCGGAGAGTGCCGGAACGCGTAACGATCCCATCTGTGCCACGATCGAATTGGTCAGGCGGACCCGGCCCGACGATTCGGAACCCAGGGCCCCGAAACGATGGGAGGCGTAGAAGGTGCAGTGATCCACGTCGAGATGAGACACGTAGGCCCCGCCGCTTGCCGAGATGCCATGGAAACACTCGTAGATCACGCAGTGGTCGACCCTGGTGGCTGTCGTGTTCCAGGCCCCCACGGCGTTGGCGAACCGGCTGTGCAGTCTGCAGCCGGTGATGGTGATTTGGTCGCACTGCAACAGCCGGATCGCGTTGTTGTCTCCGTTGAGGTCACGGCCGGAAATGTGGATCCGGCAGTCGGAGACCAGGACGCGGCTCATCCCGATCAGGTCCAGTCCCGACGCCCCGTGGTTGCCGTCGGCAGCGTTGCGGATGTCCAGGCCGGACAACACGACGTCGGTAGTCGTCGGCGATCGACGGGATCCCAGGTGCCGAACCGGTGACCGGTCGAAACGCGTGGACACCAGCCTCGGTCGATGGCCGGGAGCGGGTCGGTAGGTGATCGGCCGATCGGCTGACCCCGGCTGGCAGAAGTGCAGTGGCCGATCGACCCACTCTCCGCCGGCCAGCAGGATCACGTCTCCGGGAGCGAACGACTTGCCGCCCAGCAGGTCGGCGTCATAGACACGGGCAGCGATCGCGATGTTCTCCGGACACGGCCCTGCCAGGACAAACGAACGCTCGGTCCGGGACACGTAGGCCACGACATGCTTGCCGATCCGCAGCCGTCCGCTGTCCAGGAATCCTTCGGTTGAATATACGGGTAGCTTCAACGTGCCGCGGGCGACCGCTTCGTTGATCCGGGTCGGTTGTCCGCGCGAGGGAGAGGCCCACGCGGTCGGCCTGGATTTTCCGTCGAGACGATCGTCGCCGTCAGGTGCCACCCAGTACTCGCTTGCCGACACGGGCACCGGTTGGCCGATGTCAGCCACCACGATGCCGATCACCAGGAGCCATGCGTGTCGGTAGAGTGATGAGGTGGTCGGCATGCCGTCGGGTCGCTGTCGTGGACGAGTGTTCGACTGGCCCGATGTTACCCATCCGGCATCGTGAAGTGGTACAACCATGACGAGTCTCCGTAGGCTGTCCTGATCGGACAACTCTTCCTTCCCGGGCCTCCGCAATGTTCACTTTCTCGTGTTCGTCGACCCGAGCAGGCCAGCTGCTGCGTACAGTCGTCCTGGCCCTGGCGGTGGTGACGTGTGTCGAAAAGACGTCGGCCGAACCACCGCCGGTTCCGGAGGTGCTCAAACCGCTTCTCAGAGAGACCCCGAAACCTCGGTATGGTGTTCCGGTCCCGAAGCGGATTTCCGGTCGCGTCGAGCTGAAATCGAACGGTTCGACCACCGGTGTGCCGGGTGTCTCGGTCACCGACGGCTACTCGGTGGTCAAGACGGACCGGCAGGGGCGGTTCTTGATCGTGCCCGACCCGAGTGCCGTTTTCCTCTACCTCACCCGACCGTCCGGACACGACGTGGTCGGCAACTGGTACAAGCCGCTGTCGGCGAAAGTCGATTTTGCGATCAAGCCGGCCGAAGCCGACGAGAACGAATTCACGTTCATCCATGTCACCGACACGCACGTCTCCCGGAACCGTCGCTCGCTGGTCGGCCTGAGCCGATTCGTCAGGGAAGCCAACGCCCTGTCACCCGCGCCGCGATTCGTCGTCAACAGCGGTGACCTGCTGGATCTGAACAAGGCCCTGTTGAGCAAACCCGCATCCGGACACGCTGATTTCCGGAATTACGTCGGCATCATGAACCACCTCAAGATGCCCCACTACAACGTCGCCGGAGATCACACCGATTCGTCGTATCGCCTGGCGGAGTTTCCCCGGGGTGACCACCGTTGTGGCAAGGCGTTGTACTGGGAGTACCTGGGGCCACACTTCTTTTCGTTCGAGTACGGCAAGATCCACTTTGTCTCCGTGGACTTCGGGTACCACCTCGGCCAGAGGAAGATTCTCGTCAACGGCAAGAAACTGGACTATCCGACCAACCGGGTCCAGCCGATGCACGTGAAGTGGTTGGGGCAGGACATGGGTCACCGATCCCGCGGCACCTTCGTGGTCACAACGGCCGAAGCCGACCTGGAGAACCACTGTCCGGATTTCCTGGCGATGGCCCGACAACACGATGTTCGGATGCAGCTAATCGGTGACATCCATGTGCTGGCCCACAAGAAACGCTCGGTGCCCTACCGGTCCGGGGGAGCGTTGGCCGGTTGCTGGTGGAATCCGAGGACGAACCAGTTGTGCCCGGATCTCATGCCGCAGGGGTACCTCGTTTATCGGGTGCGGGGTGAAACGCTCGAACAGTTCTACAAGGGACTTGGCCAACGCGTGGCGATTGTCTCGCATCGAGTCGGCGCCGCCTGGCACGGACAGGTCAAGATCCGAGCCCACCTGGTTCAACCCCAGGCGGGCGAACACCTGGAATACTCGATCAACGGCCGGGATTGGCAGAAAATGCAGGAGGCGGGTCGTCCGTTTTATCGAGCCGTGTTTGCGGCCACCGTGGATACGACATCCGTTCCCGACGGGCTGCTCAACCTCAAGGTCCGCAATATCAACGATGGGGAAATTCGCTCACAGGTCGTGGTGGTGGCCAACGGCCGTGATGCGGCACCGGTCCGGACCGACGGGACGCTGGAGTTCACCGTTGGTGCTCCCAGCAACGGTTGGACCAAGTCGCGGGGTCCGGCCGGCAAGGTGGACGTGCTTCTCAACGGAAAGGCCCTGGGAAGCCTCGAACCGGGGGCTCGCAAGGACTACACGTTCCCGGTGCCTGAGAGTTGTCTCCATCTCGCCAACACCCTGTCGTTTCGCTTCTCGATGCGCGGTGATGGCATGACCGTCACGGCACCGGTGCTCAAGTGTGACAAGACGACGCTGCGAGATATCCGGGACAAGGCACTCCGACAGGTCAAGGTCGCCCATTGGGGCGATGCGGCCGCAGACTGGGGCGGTTTCATTGTCGGCGAGGCGGAACCTCCCGACGAGAGCCCGTTTCATCGCAGGCAGAATGTCTTTTGCTTCGTGTTCAGCGACGGCAAGTGATTTTTGTTCACGGGGACATCCCCCGCGGCAGTCAACACCGGATCCTCATCATGATTGATCGACGAATCGACCTTTGGCGGGCGGTGCTGACCGTGGTCTGTCTGTGGGCCGGACTTCAATCCGGTGTGCGGGCCGGTGATGACGGGCCGCCGGCTGCCATCCCCGACACCGACCTCCGGACGACATCCGACCTTTTGCGCGGGTTCAACGACGCGGAACTCGAGGAGGCCAGCCGGAAGATCCCGCGACGACCGGAACCTCCTCTGCGGCCGGCCCGACCTCGCCTGGTCACGGCCACGGGGACCGTCTTCGAGGATCGCAACGCCAACGGCAAGCGCGACCCGGGCGAAGCGGGCCTGCCCGAGATCGTGGTCAGCGACGGCGAGAAGGTGATCCGCACGTCGGCCACCGGCGAGTACGTGTTCCGAATCCGCGTGGACGACAATCCGCACCACCGTTTCGTCGTCGTCACCCGGCCGACCGGTTTCCGGCCGACCGCTGCGTTCTTCCATCGCATCCCGTTCGACGAGTCCGAGACGAAATACACGGTCAATTTCGGCTTCGCACGCGACCGGGCGGCGGCGAAACGCGAGTTCTGGTTCATCACGGCCAGCGACAGCCAGTTCACCAGCATCTCCCAGATGATCCCGATCGCCAAGGACTTCGCGCAGGTCACCTCGGCCCCGGGCGGACCGGCCTTCCTGGCCACGGCCGGTGATCTGACGATGAACGGATCGCAGTTCGAGTGGGACATGTACGACCGGATCCGCGGTTCCTCGAAGATCCGCGTCTACGAGGGGTTCGGTGGTCACGACGGCAACTGCCTGGACCCGCGTTGCACCGTCAGCTTCGAACAGCGAATCGGACCGCCCTACTACTCGTGGAATTACGGCGGCGTCCACTTCATCCAGTTCGTCACCGAGACGTCCTACCTCCGCTCGACGGCCCAACTGCGGCAGCGGGACTGGATGACGGCGGACCTGAAGTCGCTGCCGGCCGGGATGCCGGTGATCGCCATCTCGCATTACCCGTTGTCAGCCTCGTGGTTCGACCAGCGCAAGGCCGAGGGCATCAACGTCATCTGCCAGATCGGGGCCCACTATCACGTCGTCCACGCCGGCAGCCGGCGGGGCACCCCCATCCTCAACAGCGCACCGGCCCGGGGCCACGACTGGGGCGCCTATTCGCGGACCTACCGCTGGGTGTTCATTTCGCCCGACGGTGTTCGTTCTCGTCTCCGGGTGGCCGGGCAGTACAAGCGACTGCGGGTCGTCGCGCCCGGGCCGAAAACGGTTTCCGGACGCCAGCCGCTGGTGGTCCTGGCCTACGACACCGCGCTGCTGGTCAAGTCGGTCAGGTGCCGATGGACGGACCCCGACGGCCGGGTGAGCACCACGCCGCTCGAACAGCAGGGCGACTGGTCCTGGCACGGTTCCTTCGAACCCGGGTCCCCGGGGCGTTGGAAGTGTGACCTGTTGGCAACGGATGTCGCCGGAACCGAGTGGAAACGGCAGCAGGAGTTCCAGGTCGAACCGGGACAGACGGCGAAACCGAAGGTCGGTGCGGATTTTCCCTGGGTGCTCTCTGGCACGCCACCCCGTCGTCTCGCTGCCGGCCCCACCGCGCCGCTGCGACCGTTGTGGGTCACTCACACCGGCAGCGTCCACGTGCTCCACAATTCACCGGTTACGGCCGGGGGCCGGGTATTCGTGTCGATCGGCAACCCCAATGCCGGCACTCCCGGAGCCGGTGTGCTTTGCCTCGACGCTGCCACTGGCAAACGCCTGTGGCGAACGGACTCACCCCGTGGTGACATTCGTGGCCCGGTCTCGGTGCACGACGGCGTGGTCTACGCCATCCTGGCCGAGGGCTGGATTGCCGCTTTCTCTGCCGACACCGGCAAAGTGAAATGGACCCGGCCGCTGAGTGCGTCGTATCGCGACGGTCGGCCGCTGGCGATCATCAACACGCCGCCGGTGCCCACCTCGAAGGGACTGATAGTCAACGACTGGCAGAAGCCGTTGTGGCTGGTCGATTACGCGACGGGCAAGACGATCCGGCGACTGGTCGGCGACGTCGGTGCCTACGCCGCCTTTGCCACGGTCTTTGACGACGTGTTGTACAGCGTCCGCCGTGGCGGGGGGACCGCTGTCCGATTTCCCGGTGGCGAGCCGGTGTGGACCATCACCGAGACCTCCCGGTCGACTTCGGCACCGATCGTGGTGGACGGAAAGCTCATCTACACCGGTTCTTCGGGCATCCGTGTCCGTGACGCCGCGACCGGAAAGCTGATCTGGCAGAAAGGTCTCAGCGGTGCGGGGTACCAGAACGCGGCACCGGTTGTCTGGGACGACCTGATCCTGGCCAACGGTGGTGACATGCGGTTGCTGGACCTGGAGACGGGTGCCACCCGCCACACTGTCCCCTGTGGCCGCGAAGCCGACCGCTTCCGCCGATCACGCCGCCAGGCGTTGGCCGGCAGTTCGACCCCGATCATCGCCGGTGACCTGGCGTTCTTCGGCCATGACGACACGTCGATTCGCGGAGTGAATCGGAGTGGCGAAGTGGTCTGGGAACACCGGCTGGGGACGCCGATCAAGACGTCCCCGGTGATCACCGGCAACCTGCTGCTGGTTCACGATTACGCGGGCAACTTGTGGTGTTTCGCCGGCGGCGGATAACGGCGGAACCGCCAGGTCACCATTTTTTGACGTCGTGGCGGGTTTCAGTGGGCTTCGCCACTCGGGACGGCGACTGGATAACGATTGGTGGATGGCAGAGGTTATAGTGTGATTGCCGTTCGAGCATGGACGCCCGGAAGAACTACGGTTTCGCCACCGCTGTTACTGGGAATGGGCCATGCCAATCGATTTAGCGTGTCCGAGTTGTGGGCAACAGTACCGCGTTCCAGACTTCAACGCCGGTCGCCGGGTTTCCTGTCAACGCTGCAATGCTGCGTTCAGCGTCCCGGTGGGCGATGAGAATGCGGGTGGGGCGGTGTCTTCGCCGTCTGCCGCGTCCGGCTCTCCCTCAGGGTCGGCGTCCGTCGCGGCCGACTCTCCTCCGGGGTCGGCGTCTGTCGCGTCCAGTTCTCCTCCGGGGTCGGCGTCTGTCGCGTCCAGCTCTCCGCCGGGATTGGCGTCTGTCGCGTCCAGCTCTCCTCCGGGATTGGCGTCTGTCGCGTCCAGTTCTCCTCCGGGGTCGGCGTCTGTCGCGTCCAGTTCTCCACCGGGATCGCCGTCTGTCGCGTCCAGCTCTCCACCGGGATCGCCGTCTGTCGCGTCCAGCTCTCCTCCGGGGTCGGCGTCTGTCGTGTCCAGTTCTCCTCAGGGATTGGCGGCTGCCGCGTCCAGTTCTCCTTTGGGGTCGCCGTCTGTTGCGGCCAGCTCTCCGCCGAGATCGGCGCCTGTCGCGCCCAGTTCTTCTCCGGGGTCGGCGTCTGCCGCGTCCAGCTCTTCTCCGGGGTCGGTATCTTCCGCGAGCAGCTCTCCGCCGGGATCGGCGTCCGTCGCGTCCAGTTCTCCTCCGAAGTTGGCGGCCGTTCCGGCCGGCTCTCCTCCGGGGTCACCGTTTGTCCCGACCGCCGCCCCTCAGACACCGTCGACTCCACAGCCAGCTGTCGAAGCGGGATCGGCTTCGTCAGACGGTTACAACATCGAGGTCATCGACTCGCAGGTGAACGGCGGTGTTTCGGTCGAAGTGCTTGCCTACAAGCAGCTCGATGGTGCCCAACGGCTTGTCGAGGCACAGTCCCTTTTCTTTGCAAAGCAGTCCGGAGTGAGGCTCAAGCAGGTTCGTGTCACTCTGAAGGACAACGCGGTGGTCCTGGAATCCGGGGCCTTGCAGTTCATGCACGGGCAACTGGCGATCGAGAGTCCAGGGGGGGACGGCGAGGGGACCACCGAGGACATGGCGAACGCCTTGGCGTTTGTCGGTCCGACCGTCACGGGCAGTGGTGTCGTGTACCTGGAGCCTTCACCGAGCGCTTTTATGATCAAACGTCTCAACAACCAGGACCTGGTCGTTCATCACGGGATCTTCTACTGCTGCGAAAAGAGCGTCGAAGTTGGTCACACGATTCGACAGACGACGCTCCAGACGCGAATTTCCGGCAGCGGTCTCTGCGTCTTGGTCTCACCGGTACCGGAAAACGAGATCCGCAGGATCAGGCTCCAGGACGAGACGCTTCAGGTTATGGACTCCCTTGCGTTGCTGCATTCCGCAGGACTCGACCTGGAGATCATCGACACGCCGACCGGCGGCGAAGGGCCGGTCCAGACGTTCCGGGGGACCGGCGAAGTGTGGCTGGCTCCGACCAAGCCGATCTATGACGCGCTGAATCCGGAAGGAGCCAGCCGTGCGGCGTCGGTGATCGCTGACCTGTTGACCTCCGACTGACCGGACACGACGCGATTGTGCTGCCGGGACGATTGCGGCGAATTCGTGGTGATTGGCGGAACGGTCAGTCGGGCAGCTTCCTGAAGTCCCTGGCGTGGATCACGCCGTCGCGGTCGATGACGACCTCGCCGAACGTGACACCTCGTGGCCGGCCGGCATTTTCACCCGGATTGAAATCGAGTCGTTCGGGCAGGATCACCGAGCGTTTTCGCTCGGCCTCGGTGCCGTAGTTCATGTTCCAGCCGCTGGAGCCGTATCCCAGCAACAGGACGCCGGTGCCGGAACTGCCGCCGCCGATGGTGTTGGGCTGCACGCTGACGTGAGCCACGTCAGTTGTCCCGTCGTACCAGGGGGACACGATCGACGTGATGCCGTGTGTCTCGATGCCGGTGTGACACAATTCGATGATCGGCCGCGAGATCAGGCAGGCCTGCGCATGGGTGACGATGCCCTTGTCGAGGCTGCTGAAGTAACAGTCCTCGATGGTCACCCCATTGCCTCCGTGGGTGCGACCGTTGCCGATCTGAATCCCAATTCCCTTCGGGTTGTTCGGATAGGTGTGGCCGATCCGACAGTCACGAATTGAAACGTTGAGGGCGTCGCGGATCTGGACCCCATTGGTGAAACCGTTCAAATTTACCCGTTCGATCCGCAGGGACCGTTGCGTTCCGCCGTTGGCCCGTATCGCCCAACCGGTCGACCGACCACTGGACGTCAGCTTCAGGCTCGAGACCATGAAGTTGTCCGGATCGGGGACCAGCGTGATGCCGTCACCGGTTTTGGGAGTAAAGTCCAGCTTCACACTTCCGACGTGGACTCCTTTCAGGTGAACGTTGGCGCGTCCGGTGAGACCCTTGTGCCGGTAGACACCGGCGGGGAAGAAGACCACGCCCCCGGTCCGGGCCACCGAATCGATGGCCGCCTGGATGGTCGCGGTGTCATCTCCCGTCGGACTCTTCTGCACCACGACCCAGCCGGCCATCCCGGGCGGATTGGCCTCTGGCAGCCGGCGAGCGGCGACCAGGGAGATGGCAGCCAGGGAGGTCAACAGGACGAGACCACCGTGTCGAGACCACCTGTGGTGGTCGGTTGAGTTCTGAGATCGGGTTTCCATGTCGTTCCTTTCGGGTGGTCGAATACGTAACCGGGTCGGCTGCCGGAGAGAACGTCCTCCGGGGATGGACGGATCGTCCCGGCAGCAACAGTGTCCCCGAGAGTGGATCGGGGGGACAAGCACACCGGACCGTGTGTTTCACGGCGTGATCCACTTTTCTTCGCCAAGTGTGCCGAGAAGGGCATCGGGCTGTTTGAGGCAGCCAGCCTGAACTT
>Ga0310124_10001806_pt1 | contig 14798 bp, 8 predicted proteins | sample CB11b_AW_Bot5_MG_FD_203507 | JGI IMG/M metagenome (GOLD analysis project Ga0310124, IMG submission 203507) | Marine microbial communities from Western Arctic Ocean, Canada - CB11b_AW_Bot5 | ecosystem: Environmental > Aquatic > Marine > Oceanic | place: Canada: Western Arctic Ocean | collected...
CGTTTCGCCTTCGCGCGAGTGGGCGACCAGTTCGACTTTGGTCAACTGGCCGTCAAACCCGTGAGCTTCGATCGTGACGTGCACCCGTACGGTGTCCTTCTTGGCCACCAACCCACTGGTGTAGACGTCGATGATGGCGACGTCCTGGATGTCGGCGGTCGAACCGATCGGCACGGCGTAAACCGGTGCTCCATCTCGACGGTAGGCTCGTGCCGCCGCCGCGGCATCGGCCGGGCTGGCACCTCCGGTGTTCTGACCATCGGAAAACAGCAGCACCCCACTGACTCGCTGGCCGGCGGCCCGGTCGAGCACACCCAGGACCGCATCGCCGAGGTAGGACGCGTTGGGCTGGCTGACTGAAATCCCCGAGGCTCCTTCCAAGCTCACTGCGCCGCCGCCGGATTTCAACTCGATCGGCTCGAGTCGTCGTGCAAAGGCGAAATACTGCACGTCGTACTTTTCGGCCAGCTTGTCGAAGACCGTAGTGCGAGCCACCTCGACCGCCTCCTGGGCCAACTGCAGCCGGCCGTATCCATTGATCGTCGCGCGGATTTCGGCGTCCATCGTGCCGTCGTCCCCGACAGCCAGCCCCGCAGCCCTCGCGACTGCCAAACGCTCTTCATCGCTGGAGAACGGGCCCGCCGGAAGCTGCATGCTCTGCGACGCATCAAACACGACCGCCAGGATCGGCTTCTTGTTGATCTCCTCGGTCAACCGCAGCACCGGGCTGGCCAGGACCAGGATCAGCATCCCCAGCACGAAGACTCGCGTCGCGGTCAAGGCGATGCGGAAACTGCGTCGGACCGTCGCCAGGTTGCTCCGCTGGCGGGTGTAGATGAACCAGCCGGCCGGGATCAGCAGCAGCAGTGCGTACAGCCACAGCGGGCGCTGGAAGGCGATGTGGGTGTCGGAGATGTTCTGGACCATCTCGTCGGCCACGCCGATCGACCGCAACAACGACTCGAGCATCCTCGGACTTCGCCCCCCTCCGTGGTCGGCTCAACGAGCCGAACTCGAAGTCATTTCTTCGGCACCTTGACCCGGGCCCGCGACAACTTCTTGAAGTAGTCGCGGATGAAGCCCCGGTAGGCCTTGGGTCCTTCCTCGCGCAGTCCCTGCAACAACTCCTCCCGTTCCTTGGGTTGCATCTTCATGATCACCCGCTGCGTCGCCACGTCGAACTTGCCCAGGTCCACCAGCACCTGGTCGGTCCCCAGCCCGTCGGGCTTCTGGTTGCCGATCAACTGGTTGGCGAGTGTCGACTGAGGCGGCATCGGCTGCTGGTTCTTCTGCTGGTTCTTCTGCTGGTCCTGCGGCTGGTTCGCCTGCTGGCCCTTCTGTTGCTGCTGCATCCGCTGCATCATCTTGCGGGCCTTCTGCATCAGGGCCTGCTGCAACATCTGTTCGAGGCTCTGCTGAGCCTGCTGTTGCTGCGGCTGGCCGTCCTGCGACTTCTGCTGAGCCTGCTGCAATTGATCCTTCAGGTCCTCGAGCGACTTCTGGTCACTCTTCAGGGCCCGGTTGGCCATGTCGAGTTCCTCGAGCCGCTGCAGCTGCTTGCGGTTGCGTTCCTGCTGCTCGGGATCGGACGACTTCTTGCCATCCTCCTGCTGCTTCTTCAGCTTCTCCTTGAGATCCCGGATCATCTTCTCGAACCGCGGATCGAGCTCGGCCTTCAGGCCACTGATAGCCGGCAGGAAGAAGTCCTCTTCGGACTCCTCCTCCTCGCCCTTCTTCTTGTCCTTGTTCTTGTCGCCCTTCTTCTTGGCGTCCTCGTCCTCCTTGGTCGGATCTCCCTCGTCGGTGTCACGTTCCTTGGGTGGGATCTTGTACTTCTTGTCCTCGGGCTTGTAGGGCCGATCGGGGAAATCGAGCAGCCGTTTCTGACGCTTGGCATCGAGCAGTTCGGCGGTCTCATCGAGCTTCTTGTTCGACTTCTTGGCCGCCTCCTTTTGCTGCTCACGCAGGGCGTCCAGGAGGTCCTTCGAGGTGAGATCCTGCAGGCTGTCCTTCAGCAGGTTTTCTTCCTTGCCCTGGAGCGCTTCGAGGTCCTTCTGCATCGCCTTGAGGTAGTCCTTGAGGTCCTGCAGTGCGTCGCGGGTCAGGTCGGCGTCCTGCTGCAGCAGGTCCTTCTTCAGGTCGCGCATGGCCTGCTTGAGATCGTCGCGGCTGTCGCGCTGGGCCCGTGCCAGGGCGTCCATCCGTTTCTGGATCGTCTCGAGATCCTTCTGAACCCGGTCGGCCTGCTTCTTGATCTCGGGCAGCTTCGTATCCTGCTGCTTGGGGGTGGCGGCCTGCTGAAGATCCTGGGCGAGTTGCTTGAGCGGATCGACGGCGGCCTTTTCGAAGGCGCCTTCGAGCTGCTTGAACTGGTCGGCCACCTGCGGCGGCACCAGCGGGTTCTCCTCGGCCTGCTTGGCCAAAGCGCCCAGGTCGTTCTTGACCTGCTCGGCCAGCTTGACGTTCGCGTTCTCCTCGACAGCCAGCTCTGCCAGTGCCTTCTTCAACTCATCGAGCTTCTTCTGCTCCTCGGGATCGAGCACGATCGGTTTCACCTCGGCCGGCTTCTCGGCCTTGGCGTCCTTCTTCGTCTTGTCCTTCGTCTTGTCCTTCGCCTCGTCCTTCTTCTGCTGCTCGTCCGCTTCGACTTGGGCCTTCTCGATCTTCTCGGTCAGCTGCTTGTAGTCCTGTTCGAGCTTGCTCGACTTGACCTGGATCTTCTGCTGCTTCGAGATCAGCTCGACCAGCTTGTCGCGGAAGGTGTCGGTCTGCTTCTCGAGCTGCTCGAACTGCTTGTCCGCGGCGCTGTTGTCGTCCTTGATCTGGATCACGTAGTCGATCGTCTGGCCGGTCTGGCCGTTGCCGTCCCGGACCTCGACCCGGTAGGTCAGCGTATCGCCGGTCTTGAGTCCGCGGTCGGCGAGGTCGAGCGTGATGTCGCGGTGGTCGTTTTGCAGCGGCGGGCTGAGCGTCACGACCGGCTCGCCCACGAACGTCTCCTGGTCACCGGTCCTCACGCTCAGCACCACTTCCTTCACGCCGAAATCGTCGAACGACGTGATGAAGACCGGAACCGGTTGTGGCCGTGAGAGGATCAGGGTCTGGCGTGGGCGTTCGATGATCACCTGCGGCGGGTTGTCCGGGATCGCCACGATCTTCGCTTCGGCCATCGTCCGGTTGTTGCGGTCGGCCTTGTTCTTCAACTGCACGCGGTACAGGCCGTTCTTGACCAGCGGGAACGTGCCGGTGAAGTAGCTCTGGCCCTCTTTGAGTGCCTCGGAGCCGGTGGGAGTGGTGGGCTTGAGCTCGAAGGTCTGCCCGGTCGGCAGCAGCTTGACGACGGTTTCCTGGGCCGGCGGCATCGCGCCGGAATTGCCCCAGACGGCCTGTCCGCCGTGGAGGCTGAACATCATGCCCGAGACGGAACGGCCTGCGAGTCCGACCGCGGCGGCGGGGACTTCGAGCGTGACCAATTGGCCCTGGGGGGGCAGGTCGCCGACGCGGAACCGCGAAACGGTGCCCGGCTTCCCCTCACCGATCAGATCCTCGCCCCAGAACGCCCGGTGCTCCCAGCCGGTGCCGTCGTGCCACTTGAGCATGATCTGTCGAGGCAGCTGGTCCGGCGGCAGGTAGACGGTGCTAAACAGCACGTCATTGGTGCCCACCTGGAACGGCTCGGTCGCCTTGGTGAAGCCGTGCGAGTGTGCGGCGGTATTGGGGGGATCGGTGTGTGCGTCCTGGCCGGCGAGCGATTCGACTTTCCAGGTACCGCTGGGTGCCGAGCCCTTGGGCCTTGTCGAAGCGAACCAGTTCCGCGGCGAGCGGTCCGCGACACTCTGCCGCACACGCTTCAACTCGAGGAACTCGATCTTGCCCTCGTGGATATCGCCCTCGGCCACCACGCCCACCACGACGCTGCTGCCCACCGGACCCTCGACATCCGCCACCGAGGAGATCCGTTCGGGCTTCTCCATGTAGTCGGGGTAGGTCAGAGTCGTCCCGACGCTGACGATCTCGGGTCGCTCGAGCATCTTCACCGCGTAGCGACGCGTGTAGGTGCCTCCGCCGCTGACGCGGTAGTGGAAATCGTGCTCGAGTCCCTTCAATCCGAACTTCCAGAAACCGAGTCCGTCGCGGGACTCGAGCTTGTCCGAGATCGGCGAAGCGTGACGGATCACCACCGCCTCGTTCTCGTCGTTGACCGTCTCGATCGTCAACTGCAGCGCCTCGTCCTCGTACAGCGTGCGGCCGTCGGTGAATTCGATCAGGAATTCCACGTCGTCGCCGCGGACCACGTAGCCGTCGCCCTCTTGTTGCTGTTGGGAATTGCCCACCTTGACGGTGTAGGCCACATGACCGGCCGGCGGGATATCGGAAAACGGATTGAAGACTCGCGCCATCGCAGTGCGTACACCGGGGATGAAGACCACCGCCAGGGCCAGCACGCCCACGGTCGCCACCACGCTCGCCCGCCGCAGGTTCTGGATGTCGAGCACCCGCCGCGGATGGAATCCCTTGATCCGCTCGAGGGCCTCAGAGACCAGGCGACGGTGAAACGCCTCCGAAACCGGCACCGCCCGCTCCTCGTCCTCGAGGTCGATGCAGGTCACCAGCCGGTTGTGAATCTTGGGCAACTCGAACTCGATCCGACGTGCAACCAGTACGTTCGAGAGACGGCGGAACAGAGGCCGCAGCACTCCGGCGATCACGGCCCACGTCGTGGGCACGACCAGCAGCACCAACGCGATCGCCCGCAACGCCGTCCACTCCGAAGGCATCGCACTGGAGACCAGGAAGTCGGTCATCGTCATCGCGACCACCAGCAGCAGCCCCAGGCCGAAGCTGGCCAACAGGCCCGTCGCCACCCACGTCGATCGCAGCAGGCGACGTGTCTGGGATACCAGGGACCGGATCGCCGAGGTGTCCGTGCCCGATGAAACGGGGGACTGGTCCGCGTGGCCGTTACCGTTGCTCGAGTGGTCGCTCGTCATGAGTCAATTCCTACCACGAGATGTCCGCCAACGCATCGGCGTCGGCTTGTGTTTGAATGGTGTATTCAAGGCTCAATCGGTCGGGTTGTCAATTGCGGTCTTCAGGAGTGTGAAGTCGGGCAAGTCGGGCAAGTCGGGTAAGTCGGGTCATTCGCTGGCCGCCCCGGTCGGGGCCTCCTCGGTCACGTCGGCCCCGGTCATACGTCCGACCCAGCTTCCGGGACTCAGCTGCTTGATCCTCTCCAACGCCGTATCATCCTCCTCGCCGGCGACCTGTCCGCTGAGTGTCGAGAGCAGGAATTCGGCGGCGATGACCAGGAACATGACGAAGATCAGCCAGCGCCAGACCTCGTTCTGGGTCCCCGGTTCACCGAACTGCTGCTGGGCCTCGGCGGTGGCATCGATCACCTGCAGCGTCGTGCCCGGCTCGAGTCCCTCGAGCATCGCCACGGTGTGGGCGGCCACGCGTTCCATCCGCTTGGCTGCCTCGACCGGGTCGTCGGTGCGTTGGAGGTTTCCGCCGAGGGTGTTGAAGTCGGATTCTCCGGGGGCGAGGTTGACGGCGAAGGCCAGCCGGCCTTCCTTGGGCCGCTGGGTGCTGCCTCCACTCACCTCGACTTCGTAGAACCCCTGGTGCACGGTCCGTTCGAAGGCTCCCACCAGCCGGGCTCGCGATCGCTGGAACTGTTGGAGCGGGCTGACCTGTCCACCGGGTCCGGTCACCTTGGCCGACACCGGATCCCAGCCCGACTCCTCGGCAAAGAACTCGGCCGTCCCACCCGCTGCCACCACGCTGGGACCACTCAACTCGGGCTGCTTCATCACGTGGCTGACCATTCTCAGCACCAGCGGCACGAATTCCGGCCTCATCGGCAGGTTGGTCCACTTCGAATGGAACGGGAAGGCGGAGAGCACGATGTGGCCGTCGCCGTAGCTGCCTTCGATCAGGGCCGGGGCATCGCTGCCGGCAAAGGCGATCAGTGGCCAGCTGCTGCCCCGTTCCTCGGGCAACGTCAGCGGGAAGTGGCGGTAGACCTGCACGCGGGTCAGGTAGGGCGTCTTGCCGCCTGTGAAGACCGAGAGAATCTCGCTCGAGAAATCGACGTTGGCGAACTTCGAGAAGGTCTCGGTCTTGGCCGGGTCGCCGACGGCTGCCGCCAACGACGCGGCCAGCATCGGGGCCTTGGCGTCGTTGGGGTTGGGGAAGAACTGCTTGGTGTAGACCTCGGGATTGACCTTCTCGCCGGGCAGCACGATCAGGCCACCGCCGGTGTTGACGAAGTTCCGCAAGAGGATGAAGCGGGCGGCGTCCAACGCGCCGCAGTCGGCCAGGATCACCACCATCGCCTTCTCGAGGGCTTCGGCGTTGAGTTCAGCCTGGGGAATCTCGCGGACGTCCAGAGAACGGACGAACTCGCGACTCGGTGCCAGTGCTTCCGCCGCCGGGTCCCCCTCGCCCCCCTCGGCACTCGCGTCAACCTCGCCGGGATCCTGCAGAGCATCGGTCGCAGTCAACGCGGTCTTGATGTAGAGCGCCGAGTCCTCCAGCGGGATCGGGTTGGGATTGCCGTTGACCAGCAGCACGCCCACCTGGGGCCGTACGTCCAGCGTGAAGCGGAAGATGTTGTCATCCAGAAACGGGTCGCCGGGTATTTCGAACTGCCCCTTGAGCATCCCCGCCTCGATCGGGACATGGACCACCTCCAGCTCATCGGTCTTGCCAGCAGCAACCGACTTCGTCTGCCGATCGACCTGCTGGCCGTTGATGCTGGTGGTGACGGCGAAGCCGCTGGAACTGTTTTTCGAGGGCGAGTAATTACGGATCCGGGGGCGCAAGGTCACGGGCAGGCCCACGATGACCCGAGCCGGAGCCGGCGCTCTGCCGACAACCGCGAGATTGTCCAACGCCCGGCCACTGCCGACGTTGACCAGCCGCACCTCGGTCCGCGGCGGAACCTTCACCGCACTCGCACCACCCCGGAACTCCTCCCAACCACTCTGCTGCAGGTCGGTGAACAGGTAGATCACCGGTTCTTTGAGCTTCGAGAGTTCGGCCGAGTCGCCGGAGAACAGCTGCGAGAAGGCGGCGTAGAGGTTGCCTCGTGAGGGGGTGGTGTCGAGGTTGTCGATTTCGTTCCTGATCTCATCGGTCGACGCCTGGAACCTCCGCAGCAACTGCTCGGGACGCTCGCCCACCCGGATCATCGTCACGTGGTCGCCGGGCTTGAGTTGTTCGAGCACACGGCGAGCGGCCTTCTGAGATCGCTCGAGCGCCGTCTGCCCGTCGGTCGCCGCCCCCATGCTCGCCGATGTGTCGAACATCAGCACCACGTCGCGGCTGCCGGCTCCGCCGCCAAACAGAGACTTCCAGTGGTCCGGTGTCCGCATCCGCGAAATGGCGAACACCAGGAACAGCAGGAACAGCGTCCGCAACAGCGCGATCAGCCACTCGAGAAACTTCATCCGCCGCCGCTGCTGCACATAGCTGTCAAACAGGAACCGGAAGGTGCTCAGCTCGACCGTCTTCAACCGGTGCAGAGTCAGCAGGTGCAGCAACACCGGGATCAACGCCAGTGGCAGAAACCACAGCAACGCCGAATTGGTGAACAGGCTGGTCATGAAAATACGGTCTCTCGGGGGTCAGACGCCGATTCCGGCGGGCTTTTCAGCCCGCCGGAATCGGGGCCTGACCCCTTCTTGCTCTAAAGCGTCGTGGATTCGCGTCTCAGAAAATGCGGCTGCGTTTATCGAGATACGCGGCCAGGAACTTGTCGTAGGGCTGAGACGTATTGCACAGCTCGTAGCTGATCCGTCGCTCGAAGCAGTCACGCTTCACGGTGTCGGTAAACTGGTTGATTCTCGAGAGGTACCTCCGCCGCAGACTCTTGGGGTTGGCCACCACGCGGCCAGCTCCCTCCATGTCCTTGAACCGGGTCAGCCGGTCGTAGGGGAACTCCAGCTCGGCGGGGTCCATCGTGTGAAACACGATCACCTCGTGGTTGTTGTGCCGGAAGTGTCCCAGGCCGCTGGCGATCGATTCCTCGTTGTCGATCAGGTCGCTGATCACGATGATCAGCCCCCGTCGCTTGGTCCGCTCGGCCGCCTCGTGCAACACCGCTCCCACGTCGGTCTCACCGCCGGGCTGGACGTCGTCGAGCGAATCGAGGATCCGGCGAAACTGGGTCGGGTGGGCCCGGGGCGGGATGAACTTCCGCACCCCCTTGTCGAACTCGACCAGCCCCACCGCGTCGTTTTGCCGTAGCAGCAGGTAGGTCAGTGCGGCGGCGAGGTACGAGCCCCAGCTGAGCTTGCTCTGTTCACCGGAAGCGAATTCCATCGAACTCGAACAGTCGAGCAGGATGTAGGCCCTGAGGTTGGTCTCGTCCTCGTACAGCTTGACGTAGTACTTGTCCGAGCGGGCAACGATCTTCCAGTCGAGGTTGCGGATCTCGTCGCCGGGAGTGTACGGGCGGTGGTCGAGGTATTCGACGGAGAACCCGTGATAGGGGCTGCGGTGCCGACCGGTCAGGAACCCCTCGACCACCTGCTTGGCCACAAGCTCCATGTTGCCGACACGGTGCAGCCCGGCGGGGTCGAGGTACTTCTGCTTTGCCGCCATCTTGACCTGGTCTCGGGTGAGAACTGAACAGGAGCCGTTGGGAGGATGCGGGGGGCGGGGGCGGGGGGGCCTAGAACTCCTCGCTGGTCTCCTTGCAGAGGCGTTCGACGATGGTGTCGGTCGACACACTGTCGCTTTCGGCCGAGAAGCTGGTGACCAGGCGGTGACGCAGCACCGGGAAGGCCACATAGCGGATGTCTTCGATCGAGGCGTTGAACCGCCCCTCGAGCAGCGCGTTGGCCTTGGCTCCCATCAAGAGCGCCTGGCAGGCACGCGGGCCGGCACCCCAGGTCAGGTACTGCTTGACGAATTCGGGTGATTCGTCCGTGTCGGGCCGAGTGGCACGGACCAGCCTCACGGCGTACGACGCGATGCTCTTGCTGACGATCACCTTACGAACCACCTGCTGTAGTTGCATGATCTCGGTGCCATCCAGCAGCGCGTTGAGGTCGGGCTTGTCCTGCGACGTGGTCGTCTCGGCAATCTGCAGCTCCTCCTCGAACGTCGGGTAATCGACCTGGATGCGGAACATGAACCGATCGAGCTGGGCCTCGGGCAGTGGATAGGTGCCTTCCTGCTCGATCGGGTTCTGAGTCCCCAGCACCAGGAACGGTCGGGGCAGCTCAAACGTCTGGCCGGCGATCGTGACCTGGTACTCCTGCATCGCCTGCAGCATTGCGGCCTGGGTCTTGGGCGGGGTCCGGTTGATTTCATCTCCGAGGATGATATTGCCGAAGATGGGGCCCTTGACGAACTTCATCTGCCGTCGACCGGTCCCCTCTTCCTCCTCGAGGATCTCGGTGCCGACGATGTCACTGGGCATCAGGTCCGGCGTGAACTGGATCCGGCTGAAGTCCAGCGAGAGCATTTCAGCGATCGAGCTGATCATCAGGGTCTTGGCCAGTCCGGGGACACCCTCGAGCAGACAGTGGCCCTGGGAGAACAGCGCGATCAGGACCTGCTTGAGCACCTCGTCCTGGCCGATGATCACGCGGCTCAGTTCGTCTCTGAGCTTCCCGTAGATCTCGGCCGCCTGCTCGGCCGCCTTCAGGTCCTGCTCGTCAACCCGGCCGGCATCGGCATTCAATTCGGTCGCCATGTGTCCCTCACTGCCTGAAACCGCCGCCTCCATGCCGCCCCCAACGGCCGACATTGAGACCCCAAGTTACACCGAACCGCCCGACAGTCAACCGAACGCACCGGAAACGGTTGATGGGTCAGCCGACTAGTTGCCACCCCCGGGCTTCTGCCAGGGTACCTCGCCATAACGCTGCAACTGTCGCCTCAGCGCCGCAGACATCTCGCGGAAGATCTTCGGATTCTGCTTCGCCAGGTTCGTCTGCTCCTTCGGATCGCTCGCCAGGTTGTACAACTCGAGTGAGGAAAATGGACTGTTCTGCAACAGCTTCCACGGACCCCGCCTCATGGCCTCGATCGTCTTCCCCGCATAGCGGGCTCCGCCTTCGCGTCGACTGAAAAACCAATCCGTCCGCAGCTCCTTCTGAGGCTTCCCCAACAACGTCGGCAGAATGCTGCGGCCCTCGATCCCCTCGGCACCGCCGGGCACCGGAGCCCGCGCCACAGCACACACCGTCGGGAACAGGTCCATCGACAACGCCATCAGGTCACTCTGGCTGCCCGGCTCGATCCGTCCGGGCCAACTGGCACACGTCGGCACCTTCAAGCCGCCCTCGTAGACAGACTGCTTGCCGTCCCGCAATCCCCCGTTGTTGGCCCCGACACTCACCTGGCCGCCGTTGTCCGACGAGAAGATGACCAGCGTGTTCTTCGCCTGCCCGTTCGACCGCAATGCCGACAGCACCTTGCCGATCCCGTCGTCCATGTGCTCGATCAACGCCACCAGCTTCGCACGCCGCCTGTCGATCTTCGGCTCACGCTTCAGCACCCGTGCCACCCACTCCTGGGGAGGCTGGATCGGAGTGTGCGGAGCGTTGTAGGCGAGGTACAGGAAGAATGGCCGACCGTCCTTCCGCTTCCTGGCCAATTGCAGGTACTCCACGGCCCACTCGGAAAACAACTCGGTCGCATGCCCTTTGGGGTCGATCGTCTCGGCGTTCTTCCGCATGTAGTTGATGCCGTGGCGACGGTGGTTGTAGTAATCGTCCATCATGTCGCCCAGGAAACCGTGGAAGTGCTCGAAGCCCCTCGCGCCGGGCAGGTTCGGAGCCTCCAGGCCCAGGTGCCACTTGCCCACCATCGCCGTGTGGTAGCCCGCCCTGGCCATCAGCACCGGCAACAGCACCGCTTCGGGACGCAGGTACCCCCAGCTGTTGTGGGGATGAGTCCTGATCACGCCGGGCACTCCGACCAGGTCCTGGTACCGACCGGTCAACAGAGCGGCACGAGTCGGCGAGCAGACCGGGCAGTTGGCATAGAAGTTGGTGAAGGTCATCCCCGAGGCGGCCAGGCGGTCGATATGAGGAGTCCGCATGTCCTGGGCGCCCATGTAACCCAGGTCGCCATAGCCCAGGTCGTCGACCAGGATCAGCAGCACGTTGGGACGCACCACCGGGTCTTCGGCACCGGCCTCGGCCAACGACCCCGCAACCAGGCACACCGCCGCGACACACGCCAGCAATCGATTCGCTGAAGGCAACACGCTCAAACCTCCTCCTGCACCACCTGTACCTGGTCACTGCGTCGATCGATCTGATCCAGCACGATCCGCATCCCGGCCACCCGCGCCCGTTCCCGGCACTGTTCCAGCAGCTTGGCCACACGGGCCTGGACCACGTCGGTGAGTTCTGCGGCCGGGCACAGCCCCGGCACCACCAGCAGGTGACGGCACCGCAGGCGACGTGCCTGGCGGATCGCCCGATCCAGTCGACCGATCACTGTGCGACGGACGATCGGTGAATCCGAAGCAAACGTCACCCGGCCCAGGTCGACCACCGCCTCGATCGCCGCCAGCTCGATCCGATGCCTTGCCAGCGCGGCGGCCAGTTCCTGCTGCCAGTCCTCCGGACGCTTCAGTACCGTCTCGTCGCAAACCACCCGCCACCCGGACTCCACGGCCCGAGCCACCAGAGTCGTGGGCGTGTCCTCGATCTGCTGTCGCAGGCTCTCGAGATCCACGCCGACCGGGATCACCGACCGTCCGCGGTGGCGAGATCGCTGGGAACCGTCACCGCCATCGGCATCGGCAAGCGAATTCCCCGCAACGATCGGCAGACCCACAGCGGTGGTCCACTTCAGAAAACTCCGCCGATTCAAGTCGTTCACGACGTTCACGACGTTCACGACGTTCACGATTTTCATGAAAACTCCTCCCACAAGCGTTCGAACTGCCGTGCAAAACCCTCGACAAACCGCGGCTCACCCGTCACCAGGAAGTTCTCCTTGTTCCGGTTGGCCGCCGAGCGGGTCCAGTTGTAGCTGCCGTTGAGCAGCAACCGGTGATCGAAGATGGCGAACTTGTGATGCATGTGATCGTCGGTGTGGTCGACCCGCACCTCGACCCCGGCCGATTCCAGTCTCTGGATATCCGAACCCCGATCGCCGGACTTGTCGTCGTCGCTGATCACCCGAACCTTCAGCCGACGCTCGTGGGCGTCGATGATGGCATCCGAGACCCGGTCGTCGGTAATCGTGAAGACGCAGATATCTACCGTGTTGCGGGCCCGGGCCAGCAGGCCGCGGATCCTGGCCGGGCAGTCGTCTCCGGGCGCGAAGTACGTGTCAGCGGTTGCCGGAGGCCCATCGCTGGCATCGGCCGACTGCAGCATCTTGACCACCTCCTCGAGCCACTCGATCGTATCGATCGCTGTCGGATCGACAATCGACTGCCGCGCCAGGTCAAATGCCACGCTGCGATACAGTGCCAGAGCGTGAGCGTCGGGGTCGATGTGATCGAAGATCCGGTCCATCGCCTTCCGCTCGCTGCGGGTCAGCCGCCGATCGTCGAGAGTCTGCTCGAGCATCTTGCGGACCTGTTCGGGGTTCACGGTTCCGCCTCCTCATCCCCCCCGTTGCCAAACAACTGTCCAATACTGGCCAGCTTGGGGTCGCCCAGGTATCCGTAGCGGTTGATCCACACTCCCGCGGCCGGGCTGTCGGCGACGATTTTCAAGCGGCGGTGGAAGTCGTCGTCGGGTCCGTAGCCGTGCACCAGCGGATAGACCGCCGCCCGGCCGCCGACCGCGGCGGTCGCCTGGGCGATCTTCCGCCTCTGGACCGAATCGGACACCGGGTGAGGCTCATCGGGCTCGGGGTAACGGTAATCGGCCAGAGACTCACCGCCGGGATCCTCGGGCGTCCCGTCGAACATGTCGAGCAGGCTGATCAGCGCGCGGACCAGCAGTCGTTCGTCCAATCCCGGTCTGCGAGCCATCAATTCGTTGCCCCAGAAGGTGACCATCTGGGCCCAGTGCATGGTGTAGAGCTTGGGCGAGACCGCCTCGGAGTACTCGGCCACCCCGGCGAAGTCCAGGCCGGTGATCAGCGTCCAGGGGGGCATGAAGGCGTGAGACATCAGTTGCTTGCCGGGATCGACCGCGTCGATCGCTTTCCGCCAGTCCCGGACCAGGTCGACCGAGAGTGCCGCCTTGAGTCTCAGCCACTCGAGAACCCCCGGCCGCGCCAACGCCTCGCGGCCCAACCGGAACCGGCCCCGGTCACGATCGGCCAGCTCGGCCAGGTCGGCATCGGTGAGCGACGTCTCGAGCCACTCCTTCAGAGCCAGCACGTCCGCCTCGATCTGTGCGAACGCGAATCCGTGCTCCGCCGCCCAGTTCTCGACATGGATCCCGAAGTCCTGGAACACCTCACCCCAGGTGTAACAGGGGTACTCGGGCCAATCGATCCGGAAACCGCTCACATCGGGGTACTGCCTCAACAGGTCCGCCGTGTAGCAGCGGTTCCACTCCCGAATCGCCGGGCTGGCCAGGCTCGCCGTATCGGCCATCCGGCCTTCACCGAGCTCACCACCGGGCAACCGCGGCCGGTCCTCGTCTCGCAAACCCGACGGGCGTGCGGCGGGAACCTGCAGGAAAACGTCCAATCCGCGACCCCGGGCCGCGTCGATGAACTCGCCGATCAACGATCCGTGGGCTTGGGTCAACTGGCCGGCGACACGAGGTGTATAAGAGGAAGCGGTGTAGAGGCTCGAATCGGGCTCGAAACTCACTTCGCTCTGCACCCACAGCGACCGTTTGCCGAACAGCGGCCGGTCGAACAGCCGCGGGCTGGTGCCCGCGTCGTCGGGTGGCTGAAAACTCCCCTCGCCCTCGGCCGCCTCGGCCGTGACCGTTGGATTCAATGCCACCGCCGTCGCCCCCGCGGCGCTCAGGTTCTCCAGCACCCCCCCGACACCCTCGCTGAGAATGAAGTCTCCCAGCACGGTGATGCCGACATACCGACTCGCAGGACCCGTCATCGTTTCAGAGGACTCTCGTACCACACCACGTTCTTGCTGCCGCGGCCGGCGATCAGGATGTCCAGGTCTCCGTCGCCGTCGATGTCCACCGCTCGGATGTCGTAGGACTCCTGGTTGCTGCCGACCAGGTGGTTCTTGAAACGTCCCTTCCCGTCGTTCTCGAACCACCACACCTCACGGCTGCCAAACCCGCAGGTGGCCGCGTCGATGTCGCCGTCGCCGTCGATGTCGACGACGACCAGGCAGTGAGGCTCACGCAGCGTCTTGTGGATCTCGTGGATCCGGAACGAGGGCGCCTCGAACCACAGCACCCCCACGCCGTGGCCGCGGGTGGCGATGAAGTCGGTCTTGCCGTCGCCGTTGACGTCGGCCGGCTGGATGTTGGTCGCTCCCGGCTGGTTGTCGGCCAGCAGGTGCTTGGTCCAGACCCGGGTCGGATCCTTCGGAGCCTCCCACCAAGCAAACCAGTTGCCCATCTTCGTCTTGTCCGTGGGACCGCCCTTGGCCGCACTGGCCGCGTCGGGACGGCCGTCACCGTTGACGTCGCCGAAGCCCAGGTAGTGCGAGAGACCCGGGGCGTCGCCGGAGGCGAAGACGTGGCGATGCCAGCGATCGGCCTTCCGCGGATGACGGGGCACCTTGAGCCAGGCCAGCGAGTTGGGAAAGCGGCCGACCGGCTGTGCACTGTTGGCCAACAGGTCGGGATGACCGTCCTTGTCGATGTCGCCCTTGAGCAAGCCATGGATGCCGTTGACCTGGTCGTCAACCAGGTGGAATGCCCACTTCTGCTTCA
>Ga0310124_10001807_pt1 | contig 14787 bp, 6 predicted proteins | sample CB11b_AW_Bot5_MG_FD_203507 | JGI IMG/M metagenome (GOLD analysis project Ga0310124, IMG submission 203507) | Marine microbial communities from Western Arctic Ocean, Canada - CB11b_AW_Bot5 | ecosystem: Environmental > Aquatic > Marine > Oceanic | place: Canada: Western Arctic Ocean | collected...
GCCACTTCAGTGGAGAGGGACTTCCGGATTCCGAGGTCTGGAAGGGCCATGCCAACAGTATGAAGTTCCACACCGAACTGCCGCCGGGCTTCCTGTTGGCGGTCGGAAATCCCGGCGCCGACTTTCACCGGCCAGTGAGCGGCTGCACCAAGGCCGCCGGGTGGACTGTGGAATGGGGCATGAAAGCAGAAAATCTGCGCCAGCTGCCGGCATCCCTGGACCTGGTCGGTTTCAAAGATGATACCAACGCCCTGGCGCTGCGCTATACGAAAACCTCGGTCACCCTGAAAGATCACCTCCCGGATTCCGGTGCCACCCTGGATTTGAAACTTGACGAATATCACCTGTACCGACTGGTCAGACAGCCGGGCAGTGACACGGTGGAGCTGTACATTGACAATCGACCCGAGCCGGCGCTGGCATTCACCCCGGCAGCATGTGAGCTGCCTGATTGTAACGTGAACAACATCAATCGGGTGCAGTGGGGTAATTCAGTCTTCCAGGCAAGATGGAACTTCTTTCGCTACCACAAGGGCGCGACGATACCACGGAACTGAGTAGCTGAAAACGCGCCCGGCCAACGTTGAAGTCCAGTCACGCGCATGATAAACTGACAGAGTATTGGTCGTTAACGGACAGATGTTGTACAGAGAAAAGGAGCGAAAAACGCGATACTTTTTTCATCGTAGTGTTCTCGTGAAAACGTTGCTTGTGTATGGCCTTTTGGCCGGGCTCGGTACCCTTTGCCACGGCGCGGACTACACGATTCATGTGGTTGAGCCGGCCGTCACGAATCACCTGATCCTGCCCGACGTCCCCCTGCCACCGGTCTGCAGGAAGACCACGGCGATGGAACTGTCGGCCTGTCGCGGCGAGTATGAGCCGGCCTCGTTCGTGGTCACCGCATCGAAGCCGCTCAAGGCAGTGCGCATTGAGGTGGAACCGCTGAGCGGTCCCGGCGGCAGTTGGCCGAAGGAAGCCGTGGACGTCCGCGTGCTGAAGGCGTACTACCGCGACTACAGCCCGCTGGCCCAGGGCTGGGCAGCGATCCCGGCTCTGCTTGTCCACGATGACACTTTCCTGGCTGTCGAACCGGACCCGACCCCGGAAAACCCGAATGGCATGAAGAACGTGGCCAGGGGCGAAGTGCGGGATACGGCCGAACTTCAGCCGGTCAGTATCGACCGGCGAAAACAGTTCTGGATCACAGTGCATGTCCCCGAACATGCCGAGCCGGGAACTTACAGGACGACGGTGCGGATCGTCCCGCAAAATAGCGAGGCTTCCGAATTGACCCTGCAGGTGCAGGTCTATCCCTTCACCCTGCTGCCGCCGATGCTGGAGTACTCGATGTATTACCCGGTGAAGCTGGTCCCCGACGGCTCGCCGGACTGGCTCCGCGGGAAATGGGCAGACGGGTCAGGCGCATGGATCACTCCAAGGCAGTATCTCGCTGAGTGCAAAAACATGATGGCGCACGGCCTGACCAACCCGAACATCTACACGGCCCCACGCGTTCGTCCGGACGGCAGCCTCGATTTCGCGCCCCTCGCAGAGGTTCTCGATCTGCGCGAAAGCGTCGGCATGCGGCCGAAAGTCCTGTACCTGGTCGGGCATTCACTGACATTCACCGATCGACCCTTGACGGCACCGGAGCGCCAGCGAAACCAGGATCAAGTCCGGCAGATCAACGACTGGGCCCGCACCCGGGGTTATGACGAGGTCTTCTTCATGGCCGCCGATGAATGGGACGGCGAGCAACTCTCGGCCGAACGGGACAGCATGAAGTCGGTGCGCGAAGCGGGGGGGAAAATCTTTACGGCCGTCTCAACCGATTTTTTCGAGCACGTCGGGGATCTGCTCGATCGACCGGTGCTCAACGCCATGGATGCATCGGCTCAGCCGGACGGCCATCGTAAACACATAGACAGTGTGCATCGCCTCGGGAACAAGATCCTCACCTATATGAATCCCGCCGCCGGAGTGCCCCTGCCAGAGCTACAACGTCGCAACGAAGGATTGGGGCTGTGGCGCATGGGCTTTGACGGCACCATGAACTGGGCCTACATGCACATCCTGGGCGGCGGCCCGGTTGAACAGCCTCTCCAATATGCAAAGGTCTTCCGCACAGACGGCGGCGTCCTCGACACCCTGCACTGGGAAGGCTGGCGGGAAGGGGTGGATGATGTCCGCTACCTGACGACGCTGGCAGATGCGCTGACCCGCGCGCGTGGCCGTTTCCGGGACGATCCGCTGATCCGGGAGACCGACGAGTGGATAAACGAAATGGAATTTGCGACGAGCGGCAACCTCGACGCCATCCGCCGCGAGATGGCCAGGAGAATCGTCGCCCTGATGCACCTGGGCGACAGGAAACTTCCGCCAGAAGAGGCGCTGGCCGGGATTGATCTCGAACGTGTTCAGCTTATTGCCTTCCCCGAACCGTGGCGTTTCAAAATGGACGCCGCCTACCAGGGCGTCCGTGAAAAGTGGTTCGATCCGGACATTGATGACAGTCAATGGACCCCAATGTGGGCCGGTAGCGGATGGACAGAAGAGAAAGGTCCCGGGTGGGGAACGGAGCCCGGTTTTGGCTGGTACCGCACCACACTGCCGCTGACTGCGCAGGACGCAAAGCGGAAGTTCAAATACCTCCACTTCGGGGCCTGCGACGAGGACGCCTGGATCTACCTGAACGGGCAGCAGGTTTTCGAGCATTCCTGTGACACAACCGGCCTGCTGCGCCGACAAATTTGGGTGACACCATTTGTCGCACCATTGACCGGCGTCGAGCTGCGCGGCAGGGACCCGCTGACCGTACGCGTGTACAGCTCCATGGGAATGGGCGGCATCTGGAAACCCGTCCACCTGATCCTCAGCGACCAGGAATTAAACGACCAGCAAGTCAAGGCTATGGTCGCGTTGGACGACCACACGTCGGACACAATCGACGAATAACCTTCCGGAAACTCAGTTCGGATGTTCAAAGACGAAACTCAAAATATCAAAAGTCGAGGGTCCCGTGTCGGGTGAAGACCGAAACAATCCTGCCCGCGTGAGTGACCTGCTACGGCCGGAGGTTCTGGCCGCCTTCGACCGTGCCACCTTCGAGCGCGACGGGTATTGGGTGTGGGACAACGTGCTGACCGAGGCCGGGCGCCGGCAGTTCACGGCGAGCCTGCAGAACCTGCAGGACATGAACGACCGGATCATCATGGAAACGGACTGGGCAGCGATTGATTACGAGTCGCTCGACCTGCCACGGCCGGCACCGGAGGCGATCACGCCGCAGGCGCTGGCCGGATACGGCGGCGGTTCGGAACAGATGGGGTGCGTCTCCGGTAAGCTTCGCGAGTACATGAACAAATATAGGGTACCTGAAATTGCCGCGGGCGAAATCAAAACGAACGGCATTTTGCCGGAGTTTTTCCCCCCAGCCTATGACGATTTTATCCTGGACGCCACTACTGAGCATCCCCAAATGATGGAGCTTTTTGCAAAGGTACTTGGGGATCGCTTCATCCTCGACCATTGCGTGATGCTGAATCGGCCCGCGGGCTCGTTGGGCCGCACCTGGCACGCGCACATTTATCGCCAAGGTCAGCATGAGGTTGAAAGCGACATCGGCACGGGCCGTTACGTCACCACTGAACTTCTGCAGCAGCAGTGCGTACGCAACCTGTGTTACCCGGAGGGAGCGACAGTCGAAGACGGCGGCGAGCTCGCGGTGATCCCCGGAGCGCATCTGTACCGCATCCCGTTCAAGGCCCGATCCAAACGCCCGGACTACCACGACGATATGCGGGCCGACTGGTTACAGGGCAAGACCCACCCGTGCACCGGCGAACCGCTGGAGATTCTAACGCTGTCAATGGGGCCGGGGACGATCGTGTCGTTTGTGCATCACATGCCGCACTACGCTGGACGTCGCCTGCCGGACACCCCGATGCGCTGGGGCATCCTCATGGCCTACCGCACACCCGACCCGCAGGCCTCGCCGGCGAGGTGGAGTGAAGGCGTCCCCGCCCACTGGGCCGACCACAACCTGGCAGCGGGACTTTTGTCGTCGAATGCCCAACAAGTACTCCAGGCGGACGTTCCGTCAGGTTGATTGCACTGCCACAAGATACCAGAAGGGACTGGATCCGAATCGAGTAAATCATAAATCCAAAGGGGAGCTGTAACATGAGCATGATTATTGAGCGCAAATGTCTGGATGCCGATGTGTCCGCGCCGTTGTCGCGGCTGTTGAACGTGCGGAATCTCGTCGCCGCGGGTGCTCTCATCAGCAGCCTGGTCGTGGCGGTTTTCCCGGGTCAGGCCCAGACCCAAAAAACAGAAATATGGGACATGGAATTCACCGGCAAAGGCGACCCCCGGGATGCCGGGTTCAAGGGGCGCGGGATCAATGGCGCCACGTACAACTTCTACGACAAGTTCACCAATATCGACGTGGTGCCCGGCTGGATGACCGCCAACGGTAATCCGGGTGGATCATTCTACAGAAACTCGGAGAATCGGAATACCAGGGCGGACGGCTGGACCGCGGAGTGGCGCCTCTCAGTAGAGCGCAATGGTCAGGGGCTCGCGTTGAATTTCAACGACGACACCAGCCTGGTCAAGGTCATCTATGATGCGCCTGCAAACACGGTCACGCTGGAAGACTACCTGATTGGCCTGGAAGGCAATACGCAAAGTGTCAGCGTCTCCACAACTATCGGTGAGCGTGCTGTGCATACCTATCGCCTGGTACGGCAGCCGGCTAGTCCCACGGTCGAATTGTATCTAGACAACGACCCCGCCGCCGTGGCGTCGATCACGCCGTGGCCGGCCGCCGATCACGGCAACGAGGGGCAGCTGGAACAGGTGATATTCGCCCATTCGCCTCTGAATGCCGCCTGGGACTTTTTCCGTTACCACAGTGGCGCCACGATACCCGGTGCAAAGCCTGCCCCCGCCACTTCCACTTTACGCGGCAAGGCACACGACGGCTATCGAACCTGCGTGATAACCCCGCCAATCAACAACGAAGCGATTCTCGATGGCCAACGGCTGCCTGATGTCTGCACAGACGGACAGGTGATGAAGATCCTGTGCGCGCGCGGCGAGTACGAACCGGCGTCCTTCCTCGTTCTGACCGAAAGACCACTCAAGAATGTCATGGTTACAGTCGACGACCTTACAGGACCCGCAGGCGTGCTGGACAGTGACACGGTTGATGTGCGGATTGCACAGAAGTTCTACCGGGTTATCACCTGGGAATCCGTTACGATGCCCTGGGTTCTGGTGCATGACCCGGCGATGTACACGATCATCGACAGACCCCAGAAGTGGGCGACTGAAATAACCGAGGAAAACTGGGACCACTCCGGTGGACATACGCTGGAGGAATACCAGAACGGTTACACCAAGACAAATGAGCTCAACAAGGAACTGATCGACACCAACACCCTGCAGCCCGCGGATATAACGGGTTCCCGTCAGTTCTGGTTGACCCTGCATGTTCCCGAGGATGCAAAGTCAGGCAGCTACCGCGGAGATGTAACGATCTCCGCCGCCAACGCCGAGTCCGCAACGTTGACGCTGGAAGTGACGGTGCCGTCCTTCGATCTGCTGCCGCCGCGGTTCGAGTACAGCATCTACTACCCGACACAATTGGAACGGCCAACGACAACTGACGGGCAACGGGAGAAATATCATCCGGTTACCGAGCAGCAGTACCTGGCCGAAAACCGTAACATGGCGGTGCACGGATGCCTGAATCCCTGCCTCTATGCCGGACCGGAACAGGATGAGGCGGGAAACATTCACTTCACATATTTATCGCGACTGCTCGACCTGCGTGAACAGGCCGGCATGCCCAAAGGCGTCATGCTCTATTTGTTTGACGGCGCCGGCATGATCCTCAAGACAGGTGAACTGACCGAACAGGAGACGCAGCGCAACATCGAAGTTGCAAGGGCAACGGTGGCCTGGGCGAAGGCCCGCGGCTACAAAGGCGCATTGTTCATGGGCGCCGATGAATATGCCGGAAGCCGGCTGCACGCCATGCGTGAAAGCTACGCATCGGTAAGCGAGGGCGGCAGTGGTATCTGGGTCGCCGGCGGCGGCGACCTGGTGACGGATATGGCCGACGTCGTCGATGTGCCGGTGTTCGCGCATCCCGGGGCGCTGGCGGTGGACCGACTGGTACAGTGGCAGGTCGACGCCATAGCCTGGTTGCTGCATCCCGAGAGGTCGCCGAACTGGGACCCGGAAATTTTTCTGTCGCCGTACTACCAGAATCTCATCACACGCACGCATAAAAAAGGCAACAAGATCTTTACCTACTTCGACCCCCAGGGCGGCCAGCCGTTTCCGGAGTACCACCGACGCCATCGCGGTTTGGGCTTGTGGAAAACAGGCATCGACGGCACGATGACCTGGGCCTATATCCACATCTGGTCAAAAACCGTTCGTACAGACGATCCAGCGATCAAGGACAACGGTGTAGGGCACAGCCCGAACAGCTTCGTCCTTCGCGGCCCGGCCGGACCACTCGACACGCTGAGCTGGGAGGGCTACCGTGAGGGCTACGACGACGCCCGTTACCTGGCGACGCTGCAGGACGCGTTAAAGAAAGCCAAGGCCGCAGGCAAACACGCCGGGCCGGTCGCCCGCACCGAACGCTGGCTCGAAGACATCGCAGTCAATGACGACCTCGACGCCTGGCGATGGGAAATGTCCCGACGAACCGAGCTGCTGCTGCAATAAGTGCTTAAGCAACATCGCTGCCTTCGCTTTGCAGACGGCGGCGGAATGATCTGTCCATTGGAATCCGCAACTGGGAGGAATGACGCATGTCCGTGCAACCGTTGGAAGCCGTTCGCATCGAGGTGGAACCTCTCAACGGTCGAGGCAGCTTTGACGGAACCATGCCCCGAGCCTATATTCAAATCCTATTTAAAAACATTCGCCCAAACGATCGGGCAATCAGGGTAACGGTATAGGTATCATCCCAAGCAACTTGCCGTTCGCGATCAGCAGGGCCTTTTTCGACACGCGGGACTGGGAGGTTGCCGCGATCACTACGACAAGGCGGATCCGGATCCTTGGCAGCGCGAAATGGTGCGCCGGACCGAAGGTTGCTGAAGCTCTGAATTGGAATGGTAAGGGGTAGAGGCACGATGGCCGATTTGGGAAAGGTGTGGAGAATGACCCCGACCAGGTCCATATCGTTCGGGTTATGCTGTTTGAGTGTGTTGCTTGCCGATCGGGCTGGCGCCGCGCAGGCCCGGTGGTGGAACAAGGGGTGGGAGGCGCGCGTGCCGATCACCGTGGAGTTCCGGGAGGAGCTGCTGTCGAAGCGGCCTGTCATCCTGCCGTGGCGCGTAATCGCTGAAAGGCTGGGCGAGGCGAAGATAAGGGCCAGTTCCCTGCGCCTTGTGGCCGGGCGGCGGCTGGTGCCGTTTCAGGTGGATCACCGGAATGCCCGCGGCGATTTTCTGCCGCCGGGGAACCTGACCCTGGACCCGGAGGACGAGCTCGTGTTCGTCTGCCCCAGCGACCGCCGCACACGGCTTCACCTCTACCTCAGCGAAAACCCCAAGCCGCCGGCCTCGTTCCCCTCCGGCGTAACGGTCGTCGAGCCCCGCCGGCAGCGGTATCACCGGAAACTGGTCACCGCCGGGATGTCCATCGCCATACAAGGCACCGGGCAGCTCGACCTGTCGGCGAACTCGCAAGCGAACAGCGCCCGGGCCACCGTCGTCGAGCTCATGTGGAAAGGGTACAAGCTCAATCCCCAGAGCCAAAGTTGGGGCATGGTTCTCAACGCTCATCCGTATCCGTCCAGTGAGGCGGATCGCTGGCGCAATGTCCGGCTGTTGGTGGACGGGCCAGTGCGTAAAGTTGTTGCAACCAACTGTTCGAACTCGACAGCCTCAGACGCAGATGGCCAGGTCACGTGGCAGGCGGACGTGACGCGGTATTTTTCCATGTTTGCCGACGTGCCGCTCTATGATGTCGAAGACGTGGCACACTGCTCGGTGGTGCCGGCCAGCTGGACGGCAGGATACCTGGACCAGTGGCACGCGGGCCACGGCCTGGATGAGCACGACCTGCTCTGGGAAGGCACGTCGGGCGCGATTCGCATGTTCTCCCTGGCCGGTAAGAACATCAGCGTCGAGCGCACCGGCGACCTGATGGACACGGAGCAGGTCGGTGACGCCTGGTACGCCTGGTTCGATCAAAAAGAACGCACCGGCCTGGCGGTCTTCTACGGCCCGCCGCAGCATGCCGGGAAGGCCGCCGCACCTGCCGGAATCCGTTTTCGCGGCGGTTGGCGGTGGTACGCGACACACAACCGGATATCCTTCACCTACGAAAGCCTGGAAGCACCGGTGACGCTGAGGCATCGCTTCCGCATGATCGGCCTCGACGACGTCTCGCCGGAAGAAGTCGCCGGGGAATACCGCCTCTGGAAAAACCCGGACGCGGGCACCGTGACGATCGGCGACCCGGAGAGGAGACGAAGATGACGCGGATATCGTTGATTGCCCGGGTTGCTTTCGTGGGCCTTCTGGCCGTCGCGCCGGCGCCGGCAGAGAACGTCGGCTGCATGGTCTACAACAATGGCCTGAACTTTACGGAAGAGGAGCTCCAACGCCTGGAGACCGCGCCAGAGGTCCAGTATGTGGGTGTGCAGATGGGCGGCGGCTCATCCGAACCGCACTACCGCGAGGTCGCCTCGCGTCTGGCGCGCTCGGGCAAGAAGCTCATCCTCCAAATCTGGTGGGGCCCTGATCCGCCGCGCCACGCGTGGTCGCGCTTCTCGATAGCAAACATCGCGATGGACGCGAAGATTCGCGAAGAGTTCTTCCGCGAGGTGATCGATCCGCTGATTGATTCCGTCGGGCCGGAAAACATCCACGCCGCCCACATGCTCGAGGAGACCGCGGGATGCTTCGCTACGGACATGCGCGAACCCGGGGACCCGGAAGACTTGATGGACGGGACGGGCGGGGTCTACGCTTCGCCTTACTACTCGGGATTCAGCGGGCGCGACATGTACGGCGGGCCATGGATGCTGACGCTGCGCCGGCACAACCAGGATTTCAGGCGTTACAGCAACGGCTACGACCTGTTCAAGGCCGCCATCTGGCGTGGGCCGCAGCGGGACCTGTTCCGCCGGTGGGTCGGCCAGCGCGTGCAGGCGCTCGGTAACAACCACTTTGCCGACCACCTGCACGAGAAGTACCCCGGCATCCTGGCCACCACCTGGGACAGCCCGAACTATGGCGGCAACGCCTGGTCCGACACGCCGGCCATGATGAACAACCTGGACGGGTTCACCTCCAACTGCTACAGCTCGCCCGTGCACAACTACATCTTCGCCCGCTCGATGAAGGTGCTGGATTACGACAAGGAGATGGAGTTCATCGGGCGCGTCAGTCCGTGGCTCAACCCCGACGCCAATCAGCGGCAGTCGGCGCTGACCGCCATCTATGCCGTCGGCAGCAATGTCATCGGCCTCTGGCACGAACCCAACCGTGTCTACCAGGTCGATGAGGCGTGGGATGTGACGCAACGCGTCTTCGGCACGTTCTCCCGGCTGCCCGTGTTCCGCCATACCCCGGACGTGTTCTACACCGGCGGTTGGACCCCGCCGACCCCGTTTCTGAAGAACTTCGATGCCTGCCACGCCTACGATGCCCAGGGCGTCGGGCTGGGCCGGTACAGGCTCGTGCTCGGAGCGGACCACCCGGGCTTGAAGGACTACGTCGCCGACGGCGGCCTGGCCGTAGCGTTCGGCAACTGCCCCCGCTTCCTCAGAGACGAAGGCATCCTGGTTCCCGGCGACAAGCCGGTTGAACGCTCGGGCCCACACGAGCCGGACGATTGGTGGCGCCGGGAATTCTCGCTGGCGGCGCGCTACGAGCTGGGCGTCAAGCCAGCGCCGGAATATGCCGCAGAGGCGGGCGTACACAACGCTGCCGGCATCGTTTATCATGTCCCGTACGGCAAGGGAGAGATCCTGGTGCTGCCGGTCACGCCGACCAACGAAGGACGCGACCCGGACTGGCAACGCTTCGTCTACGACCTCATCAGGGGACTGCTGCACGCCAACGGGATGGATGACGTCTTCGAGGACCATTTCGCCCCGTGGGAGTCCGGGGGGAAGTACTTCGAGATCACCAGTGACGACGGTGCGATCACCTGTTACTTCTACTACGAGATCAACCAGGAAGGACCACCCGTGCAGGTCAAGGGGATCGATGTTTTCACCGGCGAGAAGGACCCGGTCCTGGGCCCCGGCCGGTCGTCCGCCATCGTCGCCCACGTGCCGACCAGGCCGTGGGAGCCGCCGCCAGCTCCGGACCGCACGAAACTGGTCAAGCCGGCGGAAAAGGGCGCTCGACGAGGCCTGCCCAGGCTGCCCGAGCTGCCCCCTATTCACTCGCTCGGCGGTGCCAAGGTTGCGCTGGAGCCGGCACCGCCCGCCAAATGGGTGAGCAGAGGGCGATTCCGCAACTGGGCGGTCGACGAATGCCGCTACCGACTGGTGATACGCTGCCACCCGGCGCCCGCCGCGATGGATCAACTCCTCCTGCTCAGCGGCAGGGAATTCTATGACCTGACCGGCCTGGATGACCTCTCGTGGAAGTCGATCCGCGTCTTCACCGGCGGCAGGGAACAGCCGATCCAGGTCGACGAACGTGACGGGACGGGGCAATACGTGCCGGCAGGCAACGGACGGCTGGATATCGACGACGAGCTGGTCTTCGGGGTCAGCCTGCAAGCCGACGCACCGGTCACAGTCGAACTCTACTACGACAACAAGCCCGGCATGCAACCGGAGTTCCCCGACGCAGCTGTCACTTTCGAGAAAATCGATACCGCCACTGCCGACGCGGTCCTGAGCAACGGGCGCCTCACCGCGCGCCTCAAGGGCCCGGCCAGGAATCCCGACAAGGACGGGGGTCTTGAAAATGCCGGACCCGGCTCAATCACCGACTGCAGCCTGGACGGGAAGGGCTTTACCAGGATCAGGTCACACCACGCGAACCTCCTCTTCGGCCAGCCTTTCACCAGCGGCAACTGGACAAAGCCCGAGCTGGTGATTTCCGGTCCCCTGCGCACGATCGTCCAGATGCACCTGCCCGAGACTGTCAGCCGGGACAATGCCGGGAGGAAAACCTTCGAGGGCACAGTGACCAGCACCATCGCCATGTACGGGAAAGTGCCGGTTATGGATATCGAACAACAGATCGCCTACCGGTGGTCCGACCGAAAGTGGTCCGCCACCTACTCCTTTTATGCCACGGTAGGGCAAGCGCTCGACTCCCAGGACATGCTGTTCGTGCCGCTGGGTGGCCAGCCACAGCGTTTCTCCATGCGTGACGTCGTGAGATATGACCGCGCCTATCTCGAACATCGCCCGGAGGCGGGCTGGATGGCCCTGCTCGACCCGGAGGAGAAGCACGGCTACGCCCTGTTCTACGCCAAGATGCCGGAGATCCGCGAGAACCTCGCCTGGGTCGATTACTCCCCACGCCGGGAGCTGACCCCTTCCGTGTATAGATGGGCCTATGGCTATAGGATGCAACTGCGATACGTTAACCGGGTTATGCAGCTGGACGACCGGATCACCCGGCGCTTCCGGTTCGTGGGCCTGACCGAGGAAGATGAGCACGCCGTAGCGGCCCAGTACTCTCACTGGGGTGAAGAACTTACGCGACTGGCCCGAGTTGAAGTCCAGGTGCGCAAGCAATAGATCATGGATGACAAAACACAACAGAGTTCGCAAAAAATAAAGGGGTCAGAGATGCAATACTATTCTTGCAGCAAGATTATGGCGAAAGCGTTGCTTGTGTGTGGACTATGGGTCATGTTCGGGGCGCTCGGCCATGCCGCCGATTACACGGTCCACGTGATTGATCCGGCCGTCACCAATCACATGGTCCTGCCCGACGGTCCGCTGCCGCCGGTCTGCAGGAAGACCGCAACGATGACCGTGTTTGCCTGTCGCGGCGAGTACGAGCCCGTCTCGTTCGTGGTCAGCGCCGCGAAACCGCTCGAAGCGGTACGCATCGAGGCCGAACCGCTCAACGGTCCCGGTGGTCAATGGCCCGAAGCGGCCCTCGACGTCCGCGTAGTCAAGTCGTACTATCGCGGGGCACTCGCCGGCGCTGCGGCCATACCGACGCTGCTGGTCCACGATGAAAGTTTTCTGGCGATCGAACCCGATCCGACCCCGGAAAATCCTAACAACATGAAGAACGTGCTCAGGGGCCGGCTGCAAGATACCGATGTGCTTCAGCCCGTCGCAATCGAGAAGCGCCGGCAATTCTGGCTCACGGTGCATGTCCCTGACTATGTCAGGCCGGGAACTTACAAGACAACCGTGCGGATTGTTCCGGCGAACAGCGAGGCGTCCGAGCTGACCCTCCAAGTCGAGGTCTACCCCTTCGCCTTGCTGCCGCCGATGCTCGAGTATTCGATCTATTATCCGGCACTCCTGGTCGCCGAGGGATCGGAGGACTGGCTCAGCGGAAAATGGACCGGTGGAGGGGGCGCCTGGATCACTCGACAACAGTACATCGCCGAGTGCAAAAACATGCTGGCCCACGGCCTGAACAATCCCAACATCTACGATGGCGTCAAAAAACGGCCCGATGGCACGCTCGACTATACCCGCATCGAGGAGATTCTGGCTGTGCGCGAAGAAGCCGGGATGGGGCCGGGCCTGCCCCTTTACTTGATGAGTAACGCTGCCGAACCGGTAACCAGAGCGCTGACTGAGGAAGAGAAAAAGGAGAGGATTCGGGACGTCCGAAAAATCATGGCCTGGGGAAAGAAACGTGGCTACCCGGACATTGGCTGGGCCGGAGCCGACGAGGCCTGGGGCGACTGGCTGGCCTTGGAGCGCGACAGCTTCCAGGCCATCCAGGATGGCGGCGGCAAGGTCTGGGCCGCAACCATAAACCCGACGTTCATCGATGTGGTCGGGGACGTGTTCCATGTGCCGGTGCTGATGTCCAGCGTCGGCCCCCAACTCACCCATGCGGCCGAGCAGTACACCCCGGAGGAGTCGCTTCGGCAGATGGCACAGATCGCCAAGGCCGCTCGCCTGGAAGTGATGGCCGAGCAGGAGAGCTACCGCAAAGCCATCGACGGCGTGCATCGCTTTGGGAACAAGATCTTCACCTATATGAATCCCACGGCCGGGGTCCCCCTGCCAGAGTTTCAACGCCGCAGCGAAGGGCTGGGCCTCTGGCGCGTCGGCTTTGACGGCACCATGACCTGGGCCTACATGCACATCGCGAGCAACGGCATCGTCGAGCAGCGTATGCACTATGCCAAGGTCTTCCGCACCGACGGGGGCGTCCTCGACACCCTGCACTGGGAAGGCTGGCGGGAAGGGGTGGACGACGTCCGCTATCTGACAACCCTTTTGGATAGCCTCGGCCGGGCCCGCGGTCGTTTTCCCGACGCCCCGCTGATCAGCGAGACGGATGACTGGATAAGCGGGATCGACGTTGACAACGGCGACCTCGACGCCATCCGGCGCGAGATGGCCAGGCGAATCATCGCCCTGGCGGATCTGGGGTACAAGACACTCCCGCCGGAAGAAACGCTGGCAGGGATCGATCGCCAGGGCGTTCAGGTGACCGCCTTCCCCGAACCGTGGCGTTTCAAGATGGACGAGGAGAACCTGGGCGTCCGCGAGAAATGGTTCGACCTGTCCATTGATGACAGCGGATGGGCCGCGTTGCGGGCCAATACCGGGTACACACGAGCAGCAAGTGGCGGATGGGGAAACGAACCTGGTTTCGGCTGGTACCGCACCGAGTTGCCGATGACCGGGCAGGACGCGAAAAAGAAGTTCAAATACCTCCACTTCGGAGCCTGCGATGAGGATGCGTGGATCTACCTGAACGGGCAGCAGGTTTTCGAGCATTCGTATGAGACAACCGGCCTGCTGCCCTCCCAGATGTGGATAACGCCGTTCGTTGCTCCGTTGACCGGCGTCAAAGTGCGCGGCAAGGACCTGTTGACCGTGCGCGTGCACAACAGTGGCGGAATGGGCGGTATCTGGAAGCCTGTCCACCTGATCCTGAGCGACCAGAAGCTGACGAACCAGCAGGTCAAGGCCCTGATTGAACTGGAATCAACGAAGGATTGATCAAGTATGAGCCTGACAAAGATCGGAAGCGAAGAGTGGGATTTCGTGGATGCGACAGGCGAGGAAACGCGCCTGCCGGAAGCCGGAGCCCCGGCGGTGTCTTTCCCCACCCGCTGGCGTGTATTCGGACCGCTTGAAGTGCAACTGCATACCCCCCCTGAACGACTGGCGGCTGCGAAGATCGCAACCGCGGCCGTGGAGAGCTACACGACGGTACCCGACACGCTGGAAATCGGCGACGAAACGTTCGAGGCGCAGGACGTCGACCTGGATGGGGACACCCTGGACCTGAGCAAGAATTTCGGCGGCTACGAGACCGTTTTCTTTCAGAACGTGGCGGGTCGTGATGGCCAACAGGCCTATGCCTTTGCAGAACTGGAACTGGATGAGGAGACGGAGGTCACCTTCGGCGCCGGCGCGGATTTCTGGATGCAGTGGTGGATCGACGGTACGCCGGTCTGCGACACACTCGCGGAGGGCAACGGGGCACACCCGCCAAGCCGCACCGATCATGTCTTCAGTCATCGACTGTCGGCGGGCAAACATTTGCTGGGTGTCTGGCTGATCAGCGGGCAGGCAAGCTGGGTGCTGAAGGCAGGCGTACTCACGGAAAGGGACGT